>Ga0247815_10000107_pt1 | contig 62140 bp, 47 predicted proteins | sample UWRJL194509B1_FD_181014 | JGI IMG/M metagenome (GOLD analysis project Ga0247815, IMG submission 181014) | Plant litter microbial communities from Arlington Agricultural Research Station in Wisconsin, United States - UWRJ-L194-509B-1 | ecosystem: Environmental > Terrestrial > Plant litter >... | reverse complement strand
CTGTTACCTTTTTCATATAGGTTTCAAAATAAAAAGCCGTAAATGCCATTCTATCTTCCTGATTTACATCTGATATCGAAGCATTAAAGCCTTTTCTTTGGTCCAGCCATTCTTTTGCGGCAAGATAACCTTGCTCATCTTTGGCCAATAAAGTTAAATGTTTATCTAATGCGTCGTTATACCACGGCAGTTCATTATCAGTAAAATAACCCATCAAATACTTATCATTTTTGTACTGAGAAACGTCTTTGAATGCTTTTTCGATATACGCATCAAATTCTTTATCAAAAACCATAACCAGATCAAAACGGTAATTTTGCCAGTTGGCTTCTTTGTATTTTCCGCCGTATTTTTTAATATGATCAGAATGATACATTCCCATTGGGGAAACAATAACCGTATAAACCAACGGATTTTCTCCTTTTCGAACTAAGTCTGTATTCGACCACGCGCCTACTCCGTTAAACCCATTATCGCGAAGTAATTTTGATTCTTGTTTGAGCCAATTTTCAGGACTTCCAAATTTTTTATCAAATGCTTTTTGCTGATTTACAGAACGGCCCGCATTAAAAACAGCAACTCCTTTATAAATAAACGGATAACCATCTGGATCGATAATCCACCATCTGTTGTCTATTTTTTGAGTTCTAAAAAATCCTGTAGCTTCTTTTTGCCAGACTTTTGATCCTCCATAAATCGAAATTGGTTCTTGTTTTTTAGTTTTAAATCCGGGTAGTTTATCAACCGTTTTGGCTTCATACGATATCCATTTGGGATCTAAAGCGTTTTGTCGGGCTTCGACTTTTTGATATTTAATACTCTTCTGCGCCTGCAAAGAAATCAGGTTTATTAAACAGAATATGAGATAAAGGAAATGCTTCATTACATTAGTTTTTATTTTTTTTAAGAAGTTTTTTTAGTATTCAGTCGCAGTATTCAGTTCTCAGTCGCGGTCTCAGTTTTCAGTTTAATACTACTGAGAACTGAGACTGAGAACCGTGACTGAGAACTGAGACTGTAAACTGAGACTGAGTTCACTCTAATTATTTCGATAAATAGATATGATCAATATCGAAAATGTAATTATTTAAAGCTCTTACATCTTCCGGATCAACGCTTCTTAAAACCAGAATATCTTTAATTTTAGTAAGATCTAATGCCGAATTCTGTTTTTTGTATTCCGCAATTGGAATCTTAACCATATTCCAGCTTCCATCTCTTTTTAATCCGTATAAATTGCTTGTGGCATCAAATTCTACATATCCTGTATTCGAGGCATCTTTCATTCTAAATCTGATTTTTCCCGTGCTGGTTGTTCTTACCGCCATATTGATATAAGTGTAAGAAGTGATATCTGTAAAATTTACAAACGACAGAATTGCCATTGCCCATTTGGCCTCAGCTGCAGGCGGCGTGGCCGGAAGAGAAAAATTTCTATAAGCTCCTTCATAACCATCAGTAGCTACTTCTTTAATTACAAACTGATTGCTTGAAACCCAATTTAAAACAGGCGCTGTTTTGGTAAAATCAGTATTATCAGAGTAAATTTTAAGGGCGTCAGCCGGAATAACAATTGGCGGTGTTGCAGGAGCCTCAACCTCAACAGTAAAGGTTTTCTTTTGTATCGTATTATCAACAAAAGTGATTTCGAGAGTTGTTGTAAAAGTTCCTCCTTTAGTATATTTTACCTCAACATTTGGCTCGATTGAAGATCCCGGAGCCCCGCCCTGAAAAGTCCATTTTACAGCACGTACTTTTGTTGATGCATCGGTATAAGTAACTGTTTCCCCAGCTTTAACAGAAGTATTGGTCGAAGTTGCTTCTAATTTTCCCTGATTATAAAGATATACTTCACGTACATCATCATCACAGGAAAGCAAACCTATCGAAAGCACTAGAAACAAGTATTTTAATTTGGCTATATTATTTAGTTTTATGTTCATGATTTCTTTTTTTGATTATTTTTTTTTTAAGAGAATAGACGAAAGAGTAGACAGAAGAAAGAAGAAAGAGAATAGACCTCTCAGCAAATTTTGATTCTTGTTTTTTTTTTAAGAGAATAGAATAAAGAATATAGAGAAAGTATTCCTCATCTGATCTTGCTTCTTGTCTCTTGCTTCTTGTCTCTTGCTTCTTGTCTCTTGCTTTTTGTCTCTATATTCTATATTCTAAAATTCTATTTCAACCCGTCTAAAAATCCCTGATATGCTTGTTTTTTATTATAATCAGCATCTAAAAGCAACGGATACTCTTTAGGATGCCAAAAACTTGTCAGCCAGGTATATTTATCGGTTACACCCCAGGTTGAAATGGCAAATTTTTGATTTTGAGGCAGTTCTTCATACATTGTTGTAATGTATTTATAGGTTTCAGATTGTTTTTGCTGTTCGACATCATTGAAAACATACGAATCTGATTTTGCAGTATTTACTTTAATATCCAATTCTGAAATATGAATTAGCAATCCTGTTGAAGCCAGATCTGTAAAACCGGTTTTCATGGTTTGTCGGTTGGTATCTGTGGCATAATGAAACTGATCTCCTAAACCATCAATTGGCACTCCGTTGGCTTTGAATCTGGTTACCATTTTTTTGATAGCTGCTCTTTTTCCTCCATCAATAACAACGCTGTAATCATTGTAAAATAATTTAGCATCCGGATCTGCTGCTTTAGCATATCTAAAACATCTTCCGTAAAATCCAATTGGGTCTTTAAAAAGTGAATTAATAACCGTTTCGTTTCTTAAAGCTCCTCCATCTGCAAAAACCTCGTTTACAACATCCCAACTTTTTACTTTTCCCTTATAATGTCCTACAACATCTGTAATATAAATTTTAACTTTGGCTTCGAATGCAATTGAATCGTATTTGGCATTTTTAAACCATTCCGGAAACGAATCGTACCAAACCAATGTATGCCCGTGAACTTCCAGACTATTGTCTTTGGCAAAATTTACCAGATAATCTCCCGCTGTATAATTGTATGCTGTTGAAGAAGTCCAGATACTTGCCATTTTCATTTCGTATTCGGCTGTAATTTGGCTGTAATGTTTTAAGACTGCATTTTTAAAATTGGCTTCATTTTGCAGATCTTTCATTTTTACTGCAGCGCCAATTTTAAACTTTGCTTTTTCTTTTAAAGTCAATGTTGGAGTCGGATTCACCGGAGATCCATTATCATCAACATTAATGAAAACTGTTTTTTCGTCGTTGCTGCAAGAAGCAAACAACAAAGCGGTTAACAGACCTAAAATATATTGTTTCTTTATCATCGTGTTATTTTTTATTTGATCTGGAAATCAAAACCAAATTCAATTTCCAGCTCGATTGTTACTAACAAAAACTTGATTCTTAACTCGTTGGCGGTAATTCATAAAAAAAACAATTAAACACATAGAAACATAGATTTTATGCTTTTAAAAAAGTAAATCAAAAAGAAACTTGTTTCTCACACATAGTCCCGATAGCTATCGGGATGAATTAATGCAAGTGAAACGCCTTTATTGACTTCAATAATTCTATGTTTCTATGTGTTAAAAATAATTACACCCAACGGTTTGATTCTAATTAATTATATCCCACATTAAATCCTGCCGGTTTTCCCATTAAATCGATCTGAGTTTGCGGTATAGGCATATTGACCATTACTGGTGTCATTTTCAAAGGCACTTCTCCGGCACTCGTTCCTGATGGACTTGAACGGAAATATAGATTTTGTCTTTCTACCAAAAGTCCTAATCGTTTTAGCAAAAACCATCTGTTGTTTTCGAACGCCAATTCTCTGGCTGATTCATCCAAATAATTATTTAATGTCCAGGTGGTTAAATCAAAAGTGGTTACAGTACTTTCAGGGTTTCCGGTGTAACCCCTTCTTCGCACTTTATTCAAATAAGCCAGTGCTTTTGTGTCGTTACCCAGATTGTGATATGCTTCAGATGCGAGTAAATAAGTTTCGGCCAATCTGTAATACATATAATCTTTGTAACTGTTGGATGTCATAGGCAGTTTTTCTGTATCGTGGTATTTTTTCAAACTCCAGTGCCAGGCTCTGTAATTTCCGTTTGGAGCCGCAATTGCCGGATTGGTAATCGGCTGGCCAAATTTCGGGTTACCCGGAACATTGATTTTATAATCCTGATAATTATCCGAATAATAATAGGTTTTAAACCTCAAATCATTTGCCTGATCGTAAAGTGATTTTAAATAATTGTTGGGATAAAACCATCCTAAAGACTGACCTCCATAAGCCACATCCTGAATCATTTCACTTGCATTTAATTCATAAGGTCTATGAGTAAAAACGCTTCCCAGCCAAAAACCTCCTCCGCCTGCCAGATCATCACTAGGACCTAATAGAAAATCTCTTTGATAGGTAAAAAGTGATTCTTTATGGTTTGCATTTTGTCCCCAAACCTCAGCCAGTGGTACTAAACCGTGAGTTCCGTCATTGATAATCGCATCAAATTGCGCTGCTGCTTCTGTCCAGTCTTGCTGCCACAAAGCACTTTTACCACGAATGTGTCTTGCAACACCTTGTCCGTAACGTCCTGCATCTACCTTAAAAGGAAGATTTGCTATTGCATAATCCAGATCGCCGTCGATTAATTTGTAAACATCTGCATCGCTGGCTACTTTATATTCTGCTACGTCATTAATGTTTTCCGGCGTTGTTGGAATGGTATCAATTAAGATTCCGCCGTACATTTGTTTTAAATCCAAGTACAATTCCCCTCTTATAACACGTGCTTGTGCCACCAGTCTTTTCTTCGCATTTTGATCCATATTAATAGATCTTGCCGAAGTTATAATAGCAGAGCATCTGTCGATAATTTTATAGCCCTGAATCCATTTTGATCCTGTAAAAGATTGCGGATTATGTCCCGTACCATAAGGTGTATTCCAGGTTCTGTGCAAACCTAAATCGGTGGCAACCATAAAAAACACATTGGCCCATAAATCGCTATTATCTCCGGATGGCGAATTATAATACCTCATCTGGTTGTAAAGTGCATTTACTCCAACTTCTAAACCTGCCGGAGAAGTGTAGATATAATCTACAGAAATTTGATCTTTTACGTTTTCTTCCAGAAATTCTTCGCACGAAGTAAGTCCTAAAGAAAGTCCGAATATCAAAACAAATAGAAAATTTATATTTTTCATAATCTTGTTATTTTTATTTTGTTGATGTCTTAAATGTGCTGTTAGAAACCTACTTGTAAGCCTATAACACAAGTAACTGGTTCTGGATAATCGTTTATATCTTTTTCAGGACTGTACGACTGATAATCTGTAATGGTAATTAAATTACTTCCTGTTACATACAATCTCATATTACTCAATCCTAATGATTTAAGTGTATTTTCAGGAAACTTAAATCCAAGTGATACATTTTGTAAACGAATATAAGAGGCATCCTGTAATCCTAAAGTATTGATATATGGCGGATCGTTTCCGTCTCTTGGTCTTGGCCAGTTTCCTCCCGGGTTTTCAGGTGTCCAGTAATCTTGTTTAATACCGTTTTTAACTCCTCTTAAAGAACCTCCTTTTACATAATCATATAAAAATAAATTGTCTCTTGTAACGCCCTGAACTGTATAAATATCTGCCGAGAAATCGAAACGTTTGTATTCTAAACTCACTGAAAAAGTTCCGAACCAATCCGGCATTTTTGAAGTGATTACCCTATCCTGATCCGGATTTGGATTTGCACCGTTTGACGGATCTGCATCGTATAATTTTATATCTCCAGGATACAAAGTCGTTCCTGTAACAATGGGGATATTTTCGCCTTGCTGATAAATTCCAACAGCTTTATAGCGGTAATACACATCAATTGGTTTACCGATGAACCATAGATTTCCAACAGAATCGTCTTCTTTTCCGTCTCCGTTGGCATCTTTACCATAAATGCTTACGATGCTGTTTTTGTTTTTGGTGAAAGTTGCGCCAAGACTCAGTCTGAAATCTTGTTTTTTGATCAAATCTCCGTTCAAAGTAATCTCTAAACCTTTGTTATTTACTTTACCCAGATTGGACAATTTGGTTGTATATCCTGTATTTGCATTTAGCGTTTCATAGATTAATAAGTCTGACGTATCAGTATTATACACCTCAACTGTTCCTGTTAACCTGTTTTTGAATAAACCAAAATCGGCAGCAAGGTTTAACTGTGTTGAAGTTTCCCAACGCAAATCCGGATTAGATAATTGTGAACCCGGAACATAACCGGATACTTTTATTCCGTTGATGATATAATCTCTCTGATCTGCCACTGCCATACTTTGGTACGGATCTTTTGGCTGATTCCCTACTTTACCATAACTGGCTCTTAATTTTAAATTGCTCAAAACAGGAACGTGTTCTTTCATGAAACTTTCGTTCGAAACATTCCAGGCAGCATTTACAGCAGGAAAAAATCCCCATTTATTGTTTTTACCAAATACTGATGATCCATCGGCTCTGCCCGAAACTGTAAAATAATAACGGTTATCGAAATCATATTCCAGTTTTCCTGCAAATGAAATTAGCGATCTTTCATTTCCGCCAATTTCAGGTGTATTCAAAAAAGCACTTTCTAAACCGTAAATTCCCAAAATATCACTCGGAATCCTGTTTGATGAATTTTTAAATTCATTGTATTCTGATGATGTTATTTCGTAAACTCCCGTTGCACTAAAATGGTTTTTCTCCGCCAGTTTAAAATTGTAATTTAAAATATTACTAAACTGATATTCTACATTATCCTTAAAAAGAATACTGCCGCTTCCCTGCCCTGAATTTGCGATTCCTGAAAGTGATCTAGAAGAATTAAAATTCATTGCTTTGTAATTCCACGATCTGCGGCTGGCATTTAATCTATAAGTAAAACCTTTTAAAATGTTGATATCCAAAAACACATTCATAATGTCGTTTCTGTTTAGCTCATTTGTATTGGTTTCGTAAATATCAATAAGCGGATTTGGTGTTTCCTGAATTCCACCCGGAAGATGGCGGAACGAACCATCATCATTGTAAATTTTACCCAGCGGTGATGTATTGATGGCATTATTTAGAATATTACCAACATTTGGACGATTTGACTCTGAAAACTGAAGCGAAAGATTCATCCCCACTTTAAGCCAGTCGCTAATTCTTTGGTCAACATTAATTCTCATGGCTACTTTTTCGAAATCGGTATTAGGTACAACTCCCGAAGTATTGATGTAGTTTAAACTCGTAAAAATGCTTGTTTTATCTGTTCCTGACGAAACGCTCAAACTATGATTGTTGGTAACGCCGGTTCTTAAAGCGTATTTTTCCCAATCGATATATTTTCCTGATTGAACCGACTCTAATTCAAGCGGAGAAAAAACCTGATTATCTGGTCTGTAAACACCATTATTACTTGTTCGATAGGCTTCTCTTTTCAATTGGGCAAACTCTTCGCCACTATAAATATCAAAATTTCGGTTGATTGTCTGCACTCCCGAAAATCCATTGTAAGCAATTTTTGCCTTTCCTGTTTTTCCTCTTTTCGTAGTAATCAAAATCACACCATTTGATGCTCTTGCTCCATAAATAGACTGCGCGGCGGCATCTTTTAAAATTTCTAAAGAAGCAATATCATTGGCATTAATATCATTGATACTTCCTATAACTATACCGTCTGCAATTACGATAGGTTCGTTACTTCCGTTAATTGATTTTTTTCCTCTAATTTGTATAGAAGAAGAACTTCCCGGCCCTCCATCGGATAAAGTTACCTGAACTCCTGCGGCTTTACCTCTCAGCATTTCTCCCACATCAGAAGTGGCTACTTTTATCATGTCGCCCGGTTTTACAGAGGCAACAGAACTAATTACATCGCTCTTCTTTTTTGTTCCGTATCCTACAACTATAATTTCATCCAGCGCCTGAGAGCTTGCTTTCATCACTACTTTTAGATTCTGTTTATTTTCGGTTGGAACCGAAACCTCATCCATCCCGATAAAAGAGAAGACTAATACACTCTTAGCAGGAATATTGATACTAAAATTTCCGTCAAAATCTGTCTGAACTCCTTTTGAGGTTCCTTTTGCAAGCACATTTACGCCTGGCAAGGGTAAGCCCTGGCTATCGACTACTTTTCCTGTGATCGAGGTTTCCTGTGCATTCGTTGTGGTCGAAAGGATGCACATAAACAGTAGTAAAATTAGTTTTAGATAATTTCCTCCAAGAAAAAACATCTTTTCATGTTTGTTTTTTTTCATAGTTATTGTTTTGGTTAGTTAGTATAAAAATCAGTCATGATTTCATTGCAAATGTGACTAATAAATGACGTTTTTAGGGGAGGAAGATATTCGTTTTTAGGGGGATTAATGTGCTTATTTGCAGTTTTAGGCTTTAAAAAAACGGTATTCGTAATAAAAAACTTAAATTTTTGAAATTCGATTAATTTTCATGTTTTAAATTTAGTTTAACCGCAAAGAGCACGCTAAGAATAAAAACGCAAAGTCCGCAAAGCTTAATTAAACTTTGCGGACTTTATGTATAATTAGACGCGGATTTTACTGATTTGCTTCGCAAAGACGCGGATTAAACGGATTTTAATTTGTTAATTGTTTTTAAAATATCTGCGTGAATCTGCGCTTTCGCGAAAGCGAATCTGTTTCATTAGCGTTCAATTAAACTTTATGGCTAACAATTCAAATGAGAGTTTTTGTATTCAGTAGGTGATAAATTATAAAACCTTTTAAATTCTTTACTGAAATGTTTTCGATCATTAAAACCCACCATGTTGGTAACTTCTGATACTGAATAACTGGTGTTTATTAATAAACTGGCAGCTTTCTTTAGTCGCATATTTTTTATAAAACCGGCTACGGATTGATTGGTAAGAGTTTGTACTTTTTTATAAAGCACGGTTCTGCTCATTCCTATTTCGCGAACCAGATCGTTGACATCAAAATCAGTATTATCGATGTTGGCTTCGATGATCAGTGTTAGTTTTTTTACGAATAAACCTTCGGGTGTGTTTGCATTTTCATCCTCAGCATCTGTAATAAACCCGTCTCCGTATTTCTGACGCATTATTTCTTTGGCCGATAATAAATTGGCTATTGTCAGTTTCAATTCTTCAATACTAAAAGGTTTCGAAATATAAGCATCTGCTCCTGTTGAAAGTCCTTCGATTCTGTTTAAAGTAGATGATTTCGCCGTTAGCAGAATAACCGGAATATGATTGGTATTGATACTTGTTTTTAGAATTTTACACAATTCAAAACCGTCCATTTCCGGCATCATGACATCGGTTACGATAAGGTCCGGAATTTCTTTTTCCATGTATTCCAGTGCTTTTATTCCGTTTGTAAATTTCAGGACTTTGTAATCGCTGTATAAAATATCATATACAAAAGAGAGCACTTCTTCGTTGTCTTCAATAACCAAAACAGTCTTTTTGTTGCTGTTTTCCGGTTCTTCAATATATTCCGCCTCATAGGTTTCAATCTCAGTTTTCACATCCGAAATTGGGTTTGCATTTTCTTCTATCTTAATGGCATTTTCAACAATCTGCGACTTCTTAAAATGGTCTTTTCCTTTCTTTAAAGTAATGGTAAATATGGTGTTAAAATTGGCATCGGCTTCTGTTTGTACTTTAATTTCTCCGTGATGCAGTTCTACAATACTTTTGCTTAAAGCCAGACCTATCCCGCTTCCTAAATTGGCGCTTCCGCGATCGTCTAATTGGAAAAAGTTTTTGAAAATTTTCTTTTTTCTGTTTTCAGGAATACCAATTCCGTTGTCTTTTACTTTTATTTCTATGGAATCTGAATCTTCTTTTTGTTCTACAGCCAAAGTGATTCGGCCATTTTTACTGGTAAATTTAAAGGCATTCGAAAGCAGATTATAAATCACTTTTTCCATCTGATTTTTATCAAAATAAATCAAAGCAGTATTGATGTTGAGAACGAATTTGTAATCGATTTTTTTCTCGACTGCAAATCCGCGGAACGATTCGTAGATATCAAAACAGAAGGAAACAATATCCTGCTGTTCGCAATAAATTTTCATGCTTCCTTTTTCAGCTTTCCTGAAATCCATTAATTCATTGACTAATTTTAACAATCGGTCAGAATTGTTTTTGATGATTTTGAGTTTGTGTTCAAGATTCGAATTTTTCTCGGCACTATTTAAAAGTTCCTCTACCGGCCCGCTTATCAGCGTTAACGGCGTTCTGATTTCGTGCGAAACATTGGTAAAGAAATCAAGTTTCATTTTGTACAATTCCTCTTGTCTTTCTTTTTCGACCTGCTCCAGATAAAAGGCTTGTTTTAATAATTCTCTATTTCTGAAAAAACGGAACAATAAAACACTTCCCGCCACTAACAATCCCAAATAAAAGATATACGCCCACCATGTTTTCCACCAGGGAGGTAACATGATTATTTTTAAGGTTTTAATGGTTGGATTCCATTTTCCGCCACCATCTGCTGTTTTAATTTTTAAGAGATAAGTTCCCGAATTTAAATTGGTTAAATTGATATAATGTTGTGAACCAATGGTATGCCAATCGTCTTTATTAAAAGAACTTTCTAATTTATAAGCATATTCATTTTTTTCGGGAGACACAAAGTTCATTGCGCTGAATTCTAAACCAATATATCCCTGGTCATGATGCAGGATAATTTCCTGAGTTTCGCTTATATCTTCTTTTAGTTCCACTTCTTTACTTCCGGGTCTGATTTCTTCATTGTTCACAATCAGCTTCGTCAAAACAATCTCAGCATTATCCGGAGTTTTGATGAGTTTGAACGGATTAAAAACGATCAATCCGTTTGAAGATCCGAAGATCAATTCATTATCATTTAATTTTAAACTGCTATTGTTCGAAAACTGTTTTACTTTTAGACCGTCTTTTGCGGAATAAGAAGTAATCTCAAAGTCAGAAATAGTGGGAGTTGTTCTAAATTTCTTTGTTCTGATTTTATACAGCAAATTATTATCGCTGATCCAGATATTTCCTTGCGAATCTTCTGAAATGCTTTTTATGGTTTCATCTGTAAAACCCAACGCGCGGTTGATTTCGAAAAAATGCCCGGCTTTTTCATTCAGCAAATTGATTCCGCCACTTTCAGAACCTATCCAAAATCTTTTCCTGGAATCGGTAAACATAACCGTAAGGCTGTTATTTGGCAATCCGCTCGCTTTACCTGATTTATAGATTTTGGTAACTCTTTTTAGTTTTTTGTCGAAAAAGTTCAAACCGTATTGTGTGGCAATCCATAAACCATTTTCGCGGTTTGCAATATCTGTAATAAAATTATCGCTGATTGCGTTTGAAGTCCCGTCGGCCATATAGCTTTCGATGCTTCCGTCGGGAAGTATTTTTTTTAATCCGTTTCCGTTTGTTCCTACCCATAAATCGTTATTGTCGAGTAACAAAGAAGTTATCGGTCGGTTGCGCTCTTTCGGGTTTGGAGAAAGTGGTATTTTACTAAAGGTTTTGCTGTTTTTATTAAACTTAAATAAACCATTGAAAGTCCCGCAAAACAAACTCTCCTGATCCTGATTTACTAAAGCCGTAATCATATTGACGCTTTTATCAAAATCGTTGGTATCGATTAAATACGAGGAATTTTTGTTATTTCTGAAATCCAGAAAATTCAAACCTCCTCCATTCGTTCCTACCCAAACAGCATTGTTGCTTTCTCTTGAAACGGCATTTACCAAGGCACTGTTTAATCCGAAATTGGGCTTAGTAACCTCTCTTACATTTGCAAAATTGGTATTGGTTTTCTGGAAAAAGTTTACACCTCCGCCATTTGTCCCAATCCAGATATCGTCGTGACGGTCTTTTAGAAAACATTTTACATCATCGTCAGACAAACTGTAACCCGTAAGCGGATTGTGCTGGTATTTCGTAAATTCATTTTTGTCTTTTTTATAAATACATAATCCGTTTTTTGTGGCAAACCAAATGGTATTGGCATCTACCGCCACAATATCATTGACCCAATTTGATGATAAACTTTTCTTATTGCTGGAATTCTGCAAATAATTTTTTACGGAATTCGCGGTTGCATTATAATGAAAAACTCCGTTTGCTTCGGTCGCAAACCATAAATCGCCATTTTTTTCTTTGATTGTTTTCCAAATCTTAGAATGGACTAAAGCTTCATTTTCCTGTAAAACTTTAGGAAGTTCTTTTTTTGAACCATTTCTAGGATCAAAGCATTCCAGTCCTTTTGCAGTGCCCACTAAAACGCCGTAATTACGATCGTAAAAGAGTGATAAAACCCTGCTTTTTCTAAAAGGGGAATTATGATCGTTTGAAATTTCTTCTAATAAATATTGTTTTTTATTAAGGCGTTTGACACCACCAAAAGTCCCAATCCAGATTCGGTTTTGATCGTCCTGAATTATTGATGAAATGTAGTTCCTCCCTCCTTTTACTTTTTGAACATCGACTCTTAAAAAATCACGTTCTCTTTTGTTAAAAAGATTCAAACCGTTATTGGTTCCTATCCAAAGTTGTTTTTCGTTATCTTCTAAAACAACATTAATATGGTTGTTGCTTATGGTATTTAAAATGTCTTTATTGTAGGCATATCTTAAAAAACTGTAGCCATCGTAACTAATTAATCCGTTTGCAGTTCCGATCCAGATAAACCCTTTTTTAGTTTGATGAATACTCGAAATCATGCTCTGCGAAAAACTCACATCATAATCGACATAATCAAAATACAAATCTGAATTCTGGGCGATGGCACTAAAGGAAATGGAAAGAAATAATACAAAACTTAAAATGCAGCTTTTAATGTTCTTCATAAATTGATTTACTTACAGATCAGTGATTAATTAATGCGATTGGTTTATTTGCTCTAAACTTATAAAAAAAAGAAACCAAACGCACTGCAAGATAAATCTAATACAAAAAAAGAGATGTCGCTATTTTTCTTTTTAAGGGGTGTATTTGTACTTATTAGTGGGATAAAGTACTTTTTTTGTGGGCTATTATGTTTGCATGAAATTATTGAAAATGTAATAACTAAGATTAAAGCAAAAAACTACCCTTTTAAAGGTAGTTTATAATTTAATTTCTATTTCAGCATACTCTAGTCTTTTCTTTTTTAGTTCGTTGTTATATAAATTATGGTAAAAATAAATATTCCTTATATTCAATTTTATCATTGCTTTTTTTATAAAAAACATAGTGATTTTCACCTCCCTGAAAAATCATATCTATTTTTAATGTATCATTTACAATCCAATTATAAGTGACCTCCACATCATTAGATTCATGTTTATAATTTTTCTTTGGTAGTTTTTCTAGTAAATCTTTTTTTAAATAATCAGGCGCTTCATTATAAAATATTTCGTAAGCATTGTTAAATGTACTTTCATTACACTCACATGTTTTGTTTAACGGATCATCGTACCGTGATCGACCATTGTTGTTTTCTTTGCATTTAAAAAGGAGTTTTTCTTGTTTTTGACCTTTTTTAACAAACTGCATATAATTTCCTGAGTACCAAACTACCAAATTATCTCCAAATACATATATTTTATTAAATGGAGGAGAGCACTTTGTGGTAATAGTTCCTCTAAATTTGTTTAACTTAATCTTAAATAAATCATAGATTTTTTTATCTAAAATTTTCATTTCATCTTTTAGTGTATGATTGTAAAAATGCCCCTCTACATAATATTCTAAATTATGTTTGGTATCAATTTCAAAATATGTATCACAATTTCCATCACCTAAGATAAATTCACTATTTAGTAATTCGAAATTATTAATTTCAGAATTTTCAGCACTTGTATTTGATGATTTTTTGAGCTCCCATTTCCCTTTAATATTTAATAAACTAAGGGAGGCAACTTTGCTGTCATTTTTTAAAAGATAGTTCACTTTTGTACTATCACCTTGCTTTATATTTAAAGTTTTACTATCATTATCTTGATGTTTACAGCTTATTAATCCAAGTAAAACTAGTAGTGAAATCTTTAATTTTTTAATCATTTTTTTTTAAATATCTCCCGTTTGTTGCCAGATAAACTATAAACAGTAATTCCGCTTTTGCCATAGGTCACCACTACCTATTGTTTACAATATATTCACTACAATTACAATCGTTTTTTGTCATTTCATTTAAAATTATTTTTTGAAATCTATTTTCAATTTTATTTGCATCTGATTTACTTAAATCTTCAAAATATAACCAACGTGGTGTTTGTCCAACCATTCTAAAAACCGATCTTATAGAAGTACTGGCAATATCTTTTAATTTAGGATCAGAGCCTAATACTGTAACATAGTACATTTCTTCTGGTGATGTAGAACTCTCCCCAAAATAAAAAATCTTACCTTTAAGAAATCCATAACCTATTTGTTCCCAATTATCATACTTCTTCCATTTTTCAGGTATTGCTAAGTGTTTAGAACTTTTCTGAAAATTATCTAAGCATCTATTTAATTTTTCTTCACTACATTTAAATTCATATATAGATCCACTACCTAAAGTACCAGCTATTTTATTATTACAGCTCGCCGACAACAATATCACAATCACTATTATCAATTTCTTCACTATCTTCATTTTATTTATTTTGCTTTTTTTCTTCTTCAATTAAATTAAAAGCTACTATTATATTATATGCCGCTGTCATAGTTACTTGAGACACTGGAGCACCAGTAAATGGATCTGTTTTTTTTTGGGCATACATACTAAGTATTATTTTACAAGAATTTATTAAATTTCTATTTGCACCGCTTGACAAAGGTGAGCTAGTACCATCTTTTCCTCTCAGATTTAATTTATCATATTCCTTATCATGTAAATAACCTGCATAATCAGCTAGATTTTGTGGTGGTTGCGAATAATCATCTTGTCCTGTAATTTTATTTTTAGGGTTTTCACCGCCAGCATAAGTTGTACCGGGCGGATCTAAGAGTGGGAAAACATTTCTACCACCACCTCTATCAGAAGTATTTAAAACAAATTTTCCTTTTATATTATTCCACATAAAATTCCCTTCCTTATTAGTAACTGACCAAACTCCCTCTTTTTTCTGCTGTCCTTCGTGAATTTTACCATCAGAATAAGTGTATTTCTTGATCCTTGAGTCAAACTTATGATACTTACCATCTGGAGCTAAAACTAGAACTCCATTAGGAGTTGGCTTAAGATATATCGCATTATGCTTGGCAACCACTTCACCTGGAGGTGCACCTCCAGGACCTAAACCATCTCCCGGTCCGGCGATATGCCCATCTAGATCAACAAATCGCACTGAATTATTAAAACTAAATACATCTCCTTCATAATTTTGCCTTCCTTCAGTTAATGAATCTATGTTCATCCAGCGTCCTAAAGCTGCGTCATAATTCCTTACTGCATACTCACATGTTCCTAGTTCTGGTTCGTATTGGAATCCTTTGCTATTATACTTTACATCGTTCCCTAAAGTTCCTGACCAAATGAAATGCATTTTTTCTACTCCGATATTAGGATACATTTTTTGAGAACCTAAGTTCGGATATATTACTTTTGGGGTTTGAATTGTTATTTTACTTGGCAAATTAGGAAAAACTGATTTTAATAACAAAAATAATTCTTCATGTTCTGAAAATAACTGTTGAATATTGATGTCAGGATCTTTAATTTTCTCAATCATCAAGTCATAATATTCCTTCAAATATACATCTTTTCCTCCTTTAGATAATTTTAATAATTTTAAAATCATTAACCCACTTACTTCTCCCCAATTTACGTTATTAGTTATGCTCTCAAAATGCCCTTTTTGTAATTTAAAATACATTTGTTCAAAATATCTCTGATCTTTTTCATCATCAAAATCAAAAACCGTCGCGCCTTCATCAAAAGCCTTAGAAATACTTGTCCAATATTTTATAGATTCAGTATCATTTTCAATAACTGCAGCATCTAATTTCTTTTTAACCTCAGCTTTAATTACATCTACAGACGGCTCATTACTATTTATCTGAAGACTTTCCGGCACCATCAGATTTTGTTGTGCCGAAATACCTGAATATACTTGATTACTGAAATCCTGATCTCTCATTATCGAAGGAGTAATGCCAGTTGAGATAGAAGAACTCATTTCTGTTCTTAGAGTGTTATCTGCGGCGCCTCCTTCGATTGAAGCTGTTGTTGAAGTAGTAAATAATCCAGATTCTCCAATTCCTGTTGAAACATTAGAATCCTGCCTTACCTCTAATTCCGAAGGAGTATTGATAATCGATTGCATCGGATTTTGCATTGTTCCGGCACTAGTATCGATCGCGCCTCCCTCGGCTGAGGCAGTAGAATTGTTTAAAATAGCAGTTGCAGTTTGATTGTTTTGCTCCTGCAATAGTTGTACGATATCTTTTTGCTGACTCATTTCTTTTGAAACTTTAGCCAACTCTTTTATTATGGTTTCGGTTAAATGTTCTGAACTTTTTATATCAGCACTATTTTTTATGGAAAGATTGAAATTATGAATTACATTTTTACTCATCACTTGGTGTTTTTCTGGGTGTAAAAGTAATATCAAAGTTTGCGATTTCTAAATTCCAAACCACTTGTATTCAGTAGTTTCAGCAAGTTACCTTTCTACTGAAACTACTGAATTCATCAGGCTTTTTTTGGTTCTTTTTCTATTCTTCTGTTCTACTTTTACACCCTCAAAAATTAAATACTGATGTTGGTTTTCTACAACATTAATTAAAAAAGAACTCTCCTATTTTTCAATAAAAAGAATTACAAGTCTATATATTAATCAAATTAAAACAGCAGCCACTATGGATTATTTATTATTAATGGGCATGAGCAAAATGCCTAAAATACCCGACAAGAATAATTCTCAATTTTTCCTCGTCAAACCTTTAGAAAAAAGATTACTAATAAGCAATTCAATACTAATCTAAATTGACAATTATGAAAAATCAAAATAACATTACTATTTGTCTTATTAGATAAGAAGATTCAATTTATAAAAATCAATAACTACATAATTAAAAGAAAAAAATATGGCTTTACAAACATTAAACACAATAAAACAATGGTTTAAAACTGGTTTAAAACCAACACAAACTCAATTTTGGGACACCTGGGATTCCTTCCGACACAAATTTGAGAAAGTTCCCATAAAAGATATTGAAGGAATTGACGAATTGCTTTTAACCAAAGCAGATAAAACCATTCTAGATAATCACTTAGCTGATAAAATTGCCCATGCGCCACAAGTAAATACAGATTGGAATAGCGAATCTGGCATTAGTCAATTGATTAATAAACCTGAATTTAAAACTATTAATGGAGACGAGATAGTAGGTTCTGGAGATATAGTTATTGATACCAAAGTTTATCAAACTTTACAAGATGTCGTAACACAAAATGGCAACTTAGACACTACATCAAATATAACTTTTTCCAATAATAATATTAATAACAATGGTGTAGTGGTAAAAAACCAACTCTCTAGTAGAAAAGTAATTATGCATGATGATGGCTTTAGAATAACGGAACTATATGGAGCAAAAGAAAATACTTTCTTAAATTCAAATGTACTTCAATTCTTTAGTCAATCTCCATTAAGTTCTTTTAGCATAAGACCTACATACTTAGCTGGATCAAGTTTCTCTTTAACAAATCCTCCTCTCAATGGTAATTATATTATACCTGTATCTGTAAATGGAGTACTACCAAATCCTTCAACTGGTGACATAATATTAGATAAAAGTTTTCAAAATTTACAAAATACTTTGCAGAATGGAAATGAAACAACCTTAAGTGCTTTGTTTAAAACGATTGAAGATGAAGATATTTACAAAAACACAATTAATTCAGAACTAATTGAAATAAAGCGTTCAAATACGAGCGTCAGCGGTAAGAACAGAACAATGTCCTTAAAAAGCGAGTTAATTGATTTTGTCAACTTAAACACAGGAGAAATTACAGCTTTATCTTCTGAAGGTGTTAAATTTGGTAACTTAAATTCAAATCATTTTTCTACTTTAGAAATGAATCCAGCTACCACAGCAAACTACTCAAATGTTTTAATGCCTGCAATAACAACAGAAGAAGAAACAAAAACTTTAGCTACGTTAGATGATATACCGAAAGTAAATCCTCAAAATTTAGAAGAAACATTACGTGCAGGTAATAATTCTGGGGGAAAAATAAGATTACATGATACTGGAGCAGCTTTTAGATTAAGTCAAGTTAAACCAGATTACGGTGAAAATTATGATCTTGGCAGATTTGGAACCTTACCTTCTCAGGGAGTTGCCAACACAGGATATTTAATGTTAGGAAAAGAATTTGGCCCTAATGTATATCAAACTTCACTATTGCCTAATTCTGAATCTACTGCAAATACTCAATTATTTTTACCTAAAGGTGATGGAACAGCTAAGACATTGGCTACTACGGATGAAATAAACAATCCTGTTTCAGCAACTCAATCAGGTATAGTTGATAATACTTCTTTACAGGAATTGGGAGGAGTTGATAAGCTTATAAATGGAGTTAGAGTAGGTAGAGGAAACAGTAATGGTAATTCAAGTACTGCATTAGGAGTTAATGCTTTAAATTTAAATACAGGATTAGCAAATACAGCTGTTGGAAGAAATACATTAACTCTAAATACTACTGGAACTTTTAATACAGCTGTTGGATCAGATTCTTCAAGAGCTATAACCACAGGAACTCAAAATATAGGAATAGGTGCTAGTTCTTTGTTAGCTTTAACTACAGGAAGTTTTAATTTAGGTATAGGAACTAGCTCATTATCAACTCTTTTAACGGGGATTAATAATACAGCTATTGGAGCAGGAGCAGGAACAAGAATAACAGGTAATAGAAATACAACATTAGGTTATTTATCTGTTGGAATGGCAGGTGCAAGTGCTACAGGAGATTACAATATTGCTATTGGATATCAAACAGGAGGTAGTTTAACATCAGGATCAGGAAACGTATTAGTAGAAAATCAAACTACAAGCAATAGTACAATTACAACAGGAAGTAATAATGTAATATTAAAACAAGGATTAGTTTCTACAGGAATAACTACAGGAAATAATAATACCGTTATTGGTAACGCTACAGGATTACCTACAGATGCTTCAAACTTAGCCATATTATCTGATGGTAGTGGAAATATAGCAATAAGAAAAGAAACTGATAACAGATTACTAGCTCCCACATTAACAAATACTTTAATTGATTCAGGTGGTGCAAAATCCTTAATTACAAAAGAGTATTTAGAAGAAAAGGCTCAAATAAAGGACAAACAAATTATTATAAATGGAGATATAGATGTTCAGGAAAACTGGAATGGCCAAACTATCATTTTTAAAAGTAGTGGAGTCGTAAGAATGCCTATTATTAATACAGAAGAATTTTCATTTAATGCGATCACACTAGAAGGTGTAAATCTAACCTGGCAATGGGCTAATCAGATTGAATGGGTATTTGGAGAACCTGAAATTACGTCCGAAAAAAAATATTTTAACCTGACAAAATTAGGAAATACCAACCAAATAATACTAAGTGTATAATGGGTATAAAAAAATATGTATTTGGGAAACGAGAAGCAGAAAAAAAATTTGTTTCAACATGGAAAACTGATAATATTTCAACAGGATCAAGCGCAGAAAATCAGATAAAATTACCTCTTCAAAATGGAGGGGTATATAATTTCATTGTAGACTGGGGTGACGGAACTAAAGATACCATAACATCCTGGAATCAAGCACAAGTTATTCATACCTATAGTTTAGCAGGAATTTATAAAATAAATATAACTGGTATTTGTTATAATTGGGCTTTCTTAAATACTGGTGATAGATTAAAGCTTTTAAATATATTAAGTTGGGGAAATCTTAGATTAGGAAATCGTGGGTATTACTTTCAAGGTTGTTCTAATTTAGATTTATCAAAAGTTAGTGATATTTTAGATACAACTGCATTAACTAATATGGAAGGCGCATTTTATCTATGTACAAATCTAACTACAGTCAATCGGATGAATGAATGGGATTTTTCAAAAATTACAAACGCATCATTCATATTTTATGGAGCATCTCAATTCAATCAATCGATTGGGAATTGGAACACTTCACAAGTTACAAATATGAGCTTTTCATTTTTTAATGCAAAAGAATTTAATCAAAATATTGGAACATGGAACACATCAAATGTTACAACAATGACAAGTATGTTTCAAAGCGCAAAAATGTTTAACCAAAATATTAGTTCTTGGGATGTATCAAAAGTTACTAATATGTCAAATCTATTTTTTACAGCTTATTCTTTTAATAACGGGGGGAATCCTGATATAAATAATTGGGTCACATCTTCTGTAACCAATATGGCAAATATGTTTTTTTGGACTAATATATTTAATCAGCCTATTGGAAATTGGGATGTTTCAAAAGTTACATTAATGAACGCAATGTTTCAAGGGGCATTATTATTCAATCAGAATATTAGTTCCTGGGACGTTTCAAATGTAACTAACATGGCTCAAATGTTTCAAGGCGCAGCTTCTTTTAATCAACCGATTGGAAATTGGGATGTTTCAAAAGTTACATTAATGAATGGTATGTTCGTCACAAATAATTCATTTAACCAAAATATAGGAAATTGGAATATTTCAAATGTTACAAACATGACCATTTTTATGGGGGGTAAAACAAATCTAACTTTTTCAGCCTCAAATTTAGACGCAATTTATAATGGATGGAGTTCAAGACCAGTGCAACCTAATATTAGTATAACTTTTGGGACAGCAAAACACACATCAGTAGGAACACTAGGAAAAGTAATTCTTCAAAACTCTTCTAATAATTGGACAATAACAGATGGAGGAATTTAGAATCATAAACGTTAAAATAAATCCTCGAAAGCAGGGATAAAAAAACTCTTCATTCAAAAATAAACATTCATATAGATTGTAAAAAACATCCAAAATTATTAGGGAAAAATAAATTCCTCAATAATCCTGGGTGTTTTTTGCAATAAAAAACTTAACTATAGAAAAACCTCAAATAACTAAACGTCAAAATTTTACAATACATTATTTTCCACTGAAACTACCGAAAACCAACCTCAAATTATTCGTTTTTCACACCCTTCTGCCCTACTTTTACATACTCTAATAACAACTATTAGCATCCCCGAACAGACATAAAAATCCCATTTATTTTCAGTTTTTTTTGAGAATAGATACCTCATCTGTACATCATACTTTCAATAATCATATTAACAATTAAACATTCAACCAATCATGGATTATACACCAAAAGATCTAGGCGAAATACCTAAAATACCCGATATGAGCAACTTCAAAAATCCTTTAGGACAAACTACAGACGGAAACATTTTTATAGAAAGTTTTACTATCACACCTTTAACCGTATCTGGAAAAAATGAAAATCTGTCAGAAATTATTAAAAAAGAAAGCCGCGATAGTAATATTTAAAAATCATAAAGCTTCTTAAATCAATTCCAGATCACAGTAAAAGACAACATCTCTAAAACCATAAAAATGCCAGACGAAACAACGATACAAAAACTAAAAGAAAAATACGGAACGGTATTAAAACTTACTTCCGACGACCAACTCACGACTGTTTACTGCAAAAAACCATCATTCACCACATTCCTGAATTATCAAAACAAATACAAGGATAATCCCCATGAAGCAATCCTTTTTTTATTTAAAGAATGCGTTCTGGATCAGGAAAATTATGATGACGAATTCATGCTTTCGGCAGGAAATTCTCTTGTTGCGATGATCAAAAATGATAGCGAATTTACGATAGATGCAACTCCACAAAAAGATGAATTCAAAAAATCGGCTGCTCTTATTCGATATGCTTTTCAGGTCGATCCATATCAATTAGCAATGGATGAGTTTTATAAGTTACTCGAAGAGGCTCTTTGGTTACAAAAACACAACGACAAAAGACTCGAAAATACATTCATGACCGCTTTTGCACAAACATTTTCAAATTAAAAATAAAAAAATAAATCATTATGAAATTCAATTTTAATGTAAACGAAATTTTAGATACCAAAGACTCTGAATATACCGGCATTAACTATAACGAATCTGAATCGAAAGATTTTATTATAGATAAAACCGGAGGAGAATTTAATCTAAGGGTCTTCGCTCCTTTGGTTTTTGAACCTTTAACAAAAAAAGATCTCAATTTACCCAGTTTACGTGTAGATGCTGTTACTGTGAATCTTAATCGCTCAAAAACCATCAAAAAAGAAAGCATCGAAGGCAGAGATTCAACTATCAAGGAACATATTACAAATGGTGATTTTAGTATTTCTATCGAAGGTTTAATTGCCAACGAAACCGGAGACGAATATCCAAAAGAAAAACTCTTTTTACTGAAACAATTCTTAAATGCACCTTATGCTTTAAGAGTAACGCATGCCATTTTAAACCGATTTGGTATTTACGAATTAGTCATCGACTCCTACTCTATTCCCTCTATTTCGGGAACAAAAAACATTCAAAAATTTACGGCCAGCGCCACATCAGACGAAACTGTAGAACTAATAATCAGAGACAATGCTTAAACTAAATGCTAAAATTAAGGTTTACGAGACAGTAAAGCTTATCCCTACGCCTAAATTTTATGAATTTACCTATGTAAAAAATGTAGACATAAGCAGTTCGTACAAATCTCTCACAGATACAGCAACAATTGTGATGCCTCAAAAAGTGTTTACTGACACTAAGGGATTTGATCAAAACTTGTTTAAAAATGCAAATGGCGAAGAAAAAACAGTTCACGATTTTTTTAAACTAGAAAATTTCATAGAGATCTTTTTAGGCTATGACGATGATTACAAACCCGCTTTTAGAGGTTATATTACAGGAGTACAATCAGATACCAATGCTACCATAACCTGCGAAGATGCGATGTATGCTTTTAAGAAAGTAAAAGCGGTAAAAGACGATGATGTTCAGGATAAAAATGACGTTTTAAATATTGTATCAACCAACCCAACCACAAATATTGAAAGCTTTAATCCTAAAACTTTCTTAGAAAAAAGAATCAAAGAACTAAAATTACCTTTTAAAGTAAATTCTCTCGATGAGGAATTAGGCAATGTAATGATTAACAGAAATCAAAGTTTGGCCCAGGTTTTTGAGATGCTAAAAGACAAAGGAATTTATACGTATTTCAAAACCGAAGATTTAGCTCCTGTACTTACTATTACCAATAATCCGCAACAACATACAACAGCCGAATTAGCCGGTTTTATTGATCGAAATTTCATTAAAAGTCCATTAGCCGGAGCATTGGTCAAAAAATTAATCAATCAGGGACTTAGTCTTTTAAGTTCTAAGTTGAATAAAGTTTTACAATCTGTTTCGGGAGGATTTCTGGGAAAAGTAAGTTTTAGATTTCGTTATAATATTATTGAAGATCGATTAAAAGTCGTTACTGAATCTACCAAAAATACGCGCACACGAGTCGAAAAATATTTTAAAAATTCGAACACTCCAATTTATATCGAGTTAGGCGATCCAAATGGACAATTAGCAAAAACACATGTGTTACATGACGATAAAAATGATTTACCTAAAGATCCAGAAGCTTTTAAAAATGCAGCAACAAAAGTTGCTGCAGAATTGTATCAATATGCTGCTGTGAGAGCCATGGAATCTAAACCAAGCGGACTCGAAGGCTATTTCCTGACTTTTGGCGAACCATTTGTACGACCTACAGACAAGGTTATTCTGGAGAACGCAAAGGATAGAGAGAAAAATGGCACTTTTCAGGTCGAAAAAGTAGAACGAAGCTATGGCGAAAACGGCTATAGACAAAAAATTTACGTAGGACGAAGAGTAGAAATAGTTTAAAATTACAAAATGGGAAATATAACAGATCTAATAAAAGATGTCGCCAGTAAAAATCAAATTATTGAAACTTTTGCAGCAAAGGTCATCGAAATAAATAACGAGATAGAATCGCTCCATAATCCTGAAGATGCTTATACTGTAAACATCATGCGTGCCGATGGCGCGATTATCAAAAACGTACGATTGAAAGCTTCAATCCACGATGTCGAACAAGGAATTATCACGATTCCTAAAAAAGACAGTTGGGTTTTGGCTACCATTATTGACGGCGTAGAAACGAGAGCTTTTGTCACGCAGTTTTCTGAAGTTGATAGACTAATGGGGAGAATACAACATACAAACGATCCTAAATTATTTTTTGATTATAGCGCCGATGGTAATAAACTCCACATTCGTTATATAAAATCGGATACCGAAACAGAAATTGATGAAACAAAGATTATTGATGTCGCTAAAATAGAGTTTGATAAAGACAAAAATTTTAAAATTAGTTATTTTGATGAAAGAGAAAACCCATTAGCAGTTACACATTTTTCACCTGATAGTCTTACAACGACTTTTAATTCGATTAAAGATAATACTGTAATTGAAGGCTCGGTTTTAACAATTACAAAAAGCACGACCGACTTAAAAATAAATGATGATAAGGGTACAAAACGAACTAGTTTAATCATAAAACCAAGTAATATCTCAGCTCGTTTATATAATGATGATGAAAAGGAAAGGCTGTCATTTGAAATGAGCGGCAACGAAAAAGCCGAAATAAAACTTACAGACTCAAACGACACCATTCTATTAGAAAAAAACAGAATACAATTAAAAAAAGATGCTAATAATTTAATTGAACTTTTAGGTCAAAATGGTGTAAATATATTGACATCCGGTAACATTAATTTAAAGGGAGATAATGTAAATATAGACGCCAGCTCTAATATCAATATTAAAGCAAATATGGCCATAAAAGTAGAAGCAGAACAAGATACAACCATAAAAGGAGCAAACGTATTAATCAATTAATTATGGCAAAATATATATGTAATGGTGCCCAGTGTAAATGTACTTTGGGTACTGCTGAGGGCGCGCTGGAGGTTAAATCTCAAACCAAAATTTTTATTCAGGATAAATTGATGGCTACTGAAAATGAAAATACATTTTCATCAAATTTTGTTAATTGTACTAGATCATCCCCACCACCTCCATGTGTTCCAGAAATTAAAGCACCTTGGAGCAACACAAAAAACAATGTATTTCAGACTGAACATAAAGGACTCTTAGAAGATTCTAAGTGTATATGTAGTTATGGCGGAACCATTTCTATCATAGATTCAAAACAAACGCAAACAAAAAATGTTATATTTGGAAATTACTCCTCAGAGCCCAAAGAGATTTCTAAGGTTTATGTCAAAGTCAGAACTTTAGAAACTTATAATGGAGAATTTGGCTTTGATTGGCTAGATGTCGATCCGGAAACAATGGAAATACAAAAAATACAAGGTGTGTCTTTTGATGATGTTGAATACTTTTATAAAAAAGGAAATTCTCCTCAGGATTTAGGCGATATTATACCTGTAAGTCAAGATACAGCAGGTACAATACAGGCGATTCAGGAAAATTATGATCTAATTAATTTTTGTGATTATGTTGATACTCCCTTTGTTTTAATAAAACCAGGTCAGCCCGCCACATTGAGTCTGGAAGTCTTTTTTGAAGGTGAAAGTCAGGATGATTATATATCTATTACAGGAGACGAGTATTATGATTTTGAAATTAAAGGAGGAGAAAAAAATGGTAATACAACAAAGAAAAAAATAGTTGCTAAGGAACAGCTGCAGCTTACAATAAAATGTTCGAAAGAATCGTTAGACAAAAAATACTTTTTTTTACATACTGGAGCAAAAGGCCCACGTGAAATAGGTGGTCTAAACATGATGGAAAATAAAGAATTGAAACTAAAATTTAGAGTTATTGCGCTAGTTTCAAACGAAGGAAATATAAGCGCAAAAGCCAAAGCACTTTTTACAAAGTTTAAAGATAATGGTGTTACAGAATACCTTAATAAAAACTCTTTAAATCAGGCAGGTTACAAAGTTGAAATTGAAAATCAGGAAATGTTAACTAATTTAGATAATCCCAGCGTTAATCTTGATGATTATTTGTATGCTTTTGATAAGGAAGATTGGACTAGAAAAAAGTATTACAAATTAGATAATAATGTAGAAATGCTATTTAGAGATATTAATATTGATACTGGCAAAACAAATGAAAAAGGAGAACCAATTATCATTGTTAAATCTATAGATTATGTTACAATTGAGGAGTATAACAAAAAGCTTAAAGAAAAATATTCAGGTGGTTTAATTATTTTGACTGATGGTAAATGCATGGGGGCAGCAGGAGCTTTTAGCAGATTCGATCCTTTTAACCATTATGCATTATTTGTATACTCTCCAAATATTGAAGCCAAACAAACTTATGCTCATGAAATTGGGCATATGTTAGGACTTAATCATACTTTTTATTTAGGAGATGAAGGTTTTAAAGAAAAATGGGATGGATTGAGTGAATACAAAAGTAATATAGTAGGAATTGAAGCTAAAAGTGGAATATTTGATATTCCAGAAACAACAACTCATAGATTGTTGATTTTAGAAGCATTGGACAAAACAAATATATTTCTTCAAAATGAGATTAGAAAAAGAAAGAGTGATTATTCAAAAGCGAAACAGTCAAACGGAAGTTTTAGCTGGGAAGAAAAACCCATTAGTAAATCTTCTTTTTTAGAAAAATCATTAGCTATTATTACTGAAAAAGAAAATAATCAGAAATCAAATATTCAAGCAATGAAAGATTTTTTGTTAACAAAGGACAATATTTATATTAACTATAAAAAGATCGATAACTCATCTTATTTTATTTTAAAAAAATATATTTTAAAAATAAAAAGAGATTATCTAAAATATTATTCTTTTTTCCTTTCAAAAAATTACCTGCTCTATAAAAAAGGTTCAACAAATAATATAATGGATTATTATAACATACGAAATTATTTTAATGCTTACCAGATAAAAATAATGAGAGAAGATTATGAAAACTATTAATTAAAACAAACAATGAAAAAACTAATCGCCTATACCCTACTATTTTTTCTAATTATTTCAGTTAGTGGATCGTGTTCCGTCTTTGAAAAAAAACATACTTCTACCAGTAAAAATACCTTTGCAGAAAAAGAAAAAGGCAAACTTGACAAAAACGAAAAAAAAACTGGTGAATGGAAAACATTCGACGAGAATAAAAATTTGTACGAAGTCATAAGTTTCAAAAACGGTATGATGAATGGTGATTTTAAACGTTATTATAAAAACGGAAAACTTTCGGAAACAGGCAATTATCAAAATAACAGACCCGTAGGAGAATGGAAAGAATATTATGAAAGTGGACTATTACGTAAGTTTGGAAATTACAAAAATGGAACATGTGTAGGCGAATGGCAAAATTATCATCCAAATGGGCGAGTAATGTATATTGACAAATTTGAAGAAGATGGTAGTCAATCAAATGGTGAATGGAAACAATATTACAAAAACGGACAATTAAGAGAAATTGGCAACTACGAAAACGGAACAAAAACAGGCGAATGGAAATGTTATCATGAAGATGGCAAATTATTTTTTATAGGAAACTACGAAAAATACAGAAAAAAAGGAGAATGGAGAGTGTATTATTCAAATGGGCAATTAGAAAGTATTGGCAATTATGAAGATGATAAAAAAACAGGCGAATGGAAAGAATATTTTTCTAGTGAAGTAGTAAGTAATAAAAATCATAATGGAAATTTAAAATCAATAGGGCGTTATGAAAATGACCGAAACATAGGAGAATGGAAATATTATCGTTGGAATGGAGTTTTATCATCAGTCGGAAACTACAATAAAAGAGGGAAAATCGACGAATGGAAAGAGTATTTTGAAAATGGACAATTGAGCAATACAGGATGCTATGAAAAGAATAAGCAAAATGGCGAGTGGAAATTTTACTACGAAAACGGACAATTGAGGCTGATAGGAAATTTTGAAGACGAATACAAAAAAGGCGAGTGGAAATATTATGATGAACAAGGCAATCTGACGAAAGTAGAAAACTATTGAAGCAATGCAATTACACAACTGCAATTTTGATTTAGATGGACTAAAACCTTACAACAAAAACCATAATGAATAAACTTATTTTATCCTACATAACAATCGTCTTCTCTGTTTTTATTTCCTACGCGCAAGAAAATTATAAAAGCTTTTACACCAACGGAAAAATAAAAGAAGAAGGGAAAATTGATAAGAACTATAATAGAACCGGAAAATGGAAAGAATACCACGAAAATGGGCAATTATTTACCTTAAAAAAATATAAAAAAAGTAAACAGAATGGCAAAGAAAAATCATTTTATGATAATGGTAATTTAGCTGCCTGTTATAAATATAAAAAAGGTAAACTTACAGGCAAAAAAATCTCATATCATAAAAATCGGGGAATATCGGAAATTGGATATTATAACAACAATGATAAAACCGGAAAATGGACACGATATTATGAAAACGGACAATTAAGCAGTGTAGAAAGATATGATGAAAATGGAGATTATTCAGGAGAATTTACAACTTATTATGACAATGGACAACTAGCTTCAATCCATTATTATGAAAATAAAGAACTATTTGGTGAAAGCGATATCTACTACAAGAACGGGCAACTAAAACAGTGTGAAATGTATATCTATGGCGAAAAAATTGGAGAATGCGAGTATTACGACGATGAAGGAAATTTAATTGAGACTAAGAAATATTAAAATCATATATACTTAATTTAATTTCTTTAGCAAAAAATACCTTAAAAAGATAAAACTGAATTTTAAAAAAGTCAGACGTATTAAATTAATAATAGATAAAATATCACTTTATGAAAATAATAAAATCTGTTTTATGGCTGATTCTTCTGATTACAACTATTGTAAACGCACAACATAAGGTTTCTAAAATAACCGGACTTGAAAACAACAAGCCTCAAAAAAAAGTTTCTGCCAACTTTAATCTTTCAAAACGAATAAATTCATATCCTTTTAGCAAAGCTTCTCAAATAAAAATTATCTCCTTTAACTTGAATTCTGATGGTATGACCAGAGTTTCAGCGGAAACTTACGACAAAGAAACTGGAAGAACCGTAACAACTCTGGAATACAATATTGGTATTGAACTACCAAGAAAAAGCTTAGATTCACTTTCACTGGAAAATGTAACTCAAATTAAAACCTTAAATCTTTCGCAAGTAGAAAAATTATCAGATATATTGTACAACACTTGTTCGAGATTAAATATTAATTGTTCACAGATTATTAGAGGTTGTTATTTGCCCAGAAATGCTATTTTATTTTTTGACGAGAATGGTAAAGTATTTGAATATTTAGAAATATGTTTTGAATGCAAAACAAAAGAATCATTTGGAAAAATAGAAGATTTAGACCTGAGTGATTATATGTACAACGACTTAGAAAGATATTTTAATAATTTAGGCATCAGGACAAAGTATGAAACTCTTGCTTCACCTTCTAAATAACTTTAAGCAGATCAAAGAATCTTATAAACCATGATAAAAAAAACTATGATCTCACTTCTACTAACTATTTCATTTACGATAGTTAGTAATGCTCAAAAAAACAAACTCAACGAGCTTAGAAACAGTTATTGTGGCGATAATTGTGAATTCTATCATGAAAATTTAAATTTTCGTAAAGCTCAATTAAACATGCCGCCACCGCCACTAATTCCGATTGATGAGAGAGATACTCTTGTACCTTTTTTTAAAATTCCATTAGAAAAAACAAAAATATTATTTCCTTTTTCAAAATACGATTCGGTTTATGTTGTAACGCCAAAATACTATGAGGATAAAGAACCACGAAACTACTTAAAATCAAAATTTCATGATTCTAAAACATTAGTTACAGAAGACCAAATGAATAAAATTTCGGATATTCTTTTTAACTATTACGAAATAAAATACGACAACATTACCGAATTAAGATACAGAATAACTGGTTGTAGCAGCATAGAAGATACTTATCCTAAGATTATCTTACTGTTTATAAAGAATGGCAAAAGCAAAGATTACATTGCATTTCCTAGCCAGATATTTCGAAGAACAAGTTTTAATAATAAAGAGTTAGAAGGTTTAGATCTTTGTGCTGAAAAAGAAAAAATGATAATGGAAATGTTTGGCATCAATCTGGAAGAACCAAGTGGCGATGAAGTATTAGAAGACGAACCTGGCGTATTGCGTGAAGAGTATAAAGAAAACTAATTTTATTCTTTTTAACACACAGGGAGTACCAAAACACAATAAACTAAAAATGTATGATAAACAAAAACTGCAACAAATATGTTGCAGTTTTTGTTGTTTTATCTAGTTTAACTTCTTCCTCAAAGTCTCTTCCATTTCATAGAATTTACTTTCGAGATCATGAATCTTTTCATAAATATTGATAGGATCGGGCATTTGTTTTGAGGCATACATACTCGCGTACCAAACTTCCAGAATATCCTCGGCATAAATAGAATACATTGGGTAATTTCCGTCCCTGTTATCAGACTTCAGGATTAATTTTCCGCTTTCCCTGATTCTGTTTAAAACCCTTTTTACCACTACTCCATCATTTTTACTGATAATAACATAAATTCTCCCGTCGAGAATATCATCAAAATTATCAACGTATTTCCCAAAAAGGTAATCGCCGTCGTGAATAGTAGTCGACATCGAATTTCCTTTTATTTCAAAACATCGGTAAGTACCATTCTTTAGCATTGGCATACTGAATGACGGAAGACTCTCCATATATTCCGGATCAGCATAACCGTCTAAATAACCCGCTCTTGCTTTTACCCCAACAAAATTAATATTCTCCTCCCCGTCTTCATTTACCGTTATGATCTTTGGCAGGTTTAAACCCACTTCGCTATTTGTTTTATTAGCAAAAATTTCATCGCTATTTCCAAAAAAGTAATCAGGATTTACATTACAATGCGTGATGATACTTTGAAGCAAATCAAAGCCGGGTTTTGTCCTTTTTCTTTCTCCGTCAGATTGCAATCTTCCAACAGTGATACTATCTATTGTAGTACTGGTTACTCCTATTAACTTAGCAAATGAGTTATTGTTTAACTTCAACTCATCTATAATACGTTTTATCTTAATATGTATTTCCATGTTGTATTGCATTTGTTTTTTATTATGTAATATGTTTTAAAAAGCGTTACACATTCCACTATATGTTGCAAAACTAAAAAATATATAATAAATAATAGCATTCTTTTCTATTTTTTTTACGTAACATCTGAATTTAAAGCATTTTAAAGGCTTTTTCTTACTGTATTACTCTAATAGTCAATATAAAAAACTAAATCATATTACTGAAATTACTGCATTTTTCATCGTAATATGTTGTAATAATTAAAACATATGTTGTATATTTGTCAAAAATAATCCACCATATGATTCTAAAAGACTTTTATACCGAAAAAAAGAACGCAATCGAAACGGAGTTTAATTCTAATGCGCCAACAGTGCAACTTTATAGTGATGCCATTTTTAAAGATTCTATCGAAACACCTGTAGTAATGTTTAAATACGATACTGTAGACTGGGAAACATCTTCTGAAAAAAACTACAAAGCCGATGTATCATTTTGCCTGTATATCGTATTACCTGTAGAAACGATTTCTTCAACAAGTTATGCAAATGCATTTGATATTGCGCAACGAATAGACAAAGCCGTATTATCTAAAGGCAACAGCAACGCTGCTATAGATACTAATTCAACATTTAAAATAAGAGAAAAACAATGTACCAACGAACACACGTACTGGAATAAAAATGATTATTTTATTTGGGAGATCACTTATAAAACCACCTTAATAGAAAATATCTTAAAAAAGAAATACATTCTTTTTAATAATGGTTTAAGTAATGAAGAACTGGAAGATTTAGGATATGACTTAAATTCCGGAATCATCGGAATAAACCCCAACCAGGTTCAGGGAAATGTCGATTTAAATACTGCCCCTTAATCTGATTATAAGTCAGTCAAAAATATTTCTCATTAAATAAAAAATAATCAAAAAATATTCAATGGCATAAAACTATAAACACCATCGACGCCAATCTAAATAAAATAAAACATTACCCTATTTAAACCTTAAAACATGAAAAGAAGCAGAACACTATTAGACAAAAGGAGAGAGTATGTGATTAACTACCTTAATAGAAATCAAGCTAAACAAATGAAAGTTGTTGTATCTGAACTTTCGGATACTTTGTTCCTTACAGAGCGCACTATTTATACTATTATAAATGAAGGACTCGCTACAGAGGCCAGAGCTTAAACCGCTGAAACTACTGGTTTTGAATATCTAAATAATTGGAAAAAGCAAACTTGAGCCTTAAATTTGTACTCGATATCAAAAGCAAATTTATCCCTTGACCAAGAGCAAAATTCAATTGAAAAACCGGTTTTTATAACCTGTCCAAAAATACCAACTCTGCTTTTTGGATTCCTGATTACGAATACATATTAAAATAAGAAATATCCTGATCATAGCAAGTTTGCCAACTTGTTACAGCCCTTCTTTTGCTCTTTTTCAAGCAAAAAAACAAACAAAATTTTTAAACAATTAAAACTATTTATATTATGAGTACATTAAACGATGTAGTAATTACCAAACTATCAGGCGGATTAGGAAGAAGAAATCCGGAACAGGACATGGTTTCAGGGTTACTTTTTGATGGAGTTGCCACTACAAAATTAGCATTAAACAAAATTGAGCGCCTGGCTTCGTTAGAAGATGCTGAAGCCTTAGGAATTACAGCAGATTATGATGTAAACGGACAATCTGCTTTCTATCAAATTCAACAATTTTTCAGAATGAATCCTTCCGGAGATTTGTACATTATGGCAACTACAGCCACTTCTTACGAAGAAATTGCAGGAAAAGCAATGGATATGCAGGAAAAAGCAAACGGAAATATTCGCCAAATGGCCATTATCTATTCTGGAGCAACCACATTTGCACAAACACAGGCCGCAGTTTTAAAAGCACAAACCGAGGCTGATCTTGCTTATAAAGATTACATGCCTTTTGAAATTATTTTAGAAGGAAAAGGTTTTACTGTTGATGCACCATCATTAGACGGATCAAATGCTGAAAACGTATCTGTAGTTGTCGCAATGGATGTTGAAAAAGCGTTTGAACAAAAGTTATTTCAAAAAGACAACTTAAAACTTTACATTTTAGCTCCTAATGAGGAAGTACTTCCTGTTGAAGGTTCTCTGGATGTGTATAATGTAAGAAATGCTGATGGATTGAAAAAAGAAAATGGAGCTGTTCTTGAATTCGTTTTCAAAAATTCATACAAAAACACTGCAGCAGTTGGGTTGGCATTAGGAGCAATTTCTAAAGCAAAAGTATCTGAAAACATTGCCTGGATCGAAAAATTTAACCTAACCGGTGAAGGTTTTGCCAAAGCAGGTTTTGTTGGCGGAGAAGAAATTAAAACTCTTGGAACTCTAGGCGACTTAAACGAAAAAAGATTCATTTTCGCAAGAACTCATACTGGTTTACCTGGTGTTTATTTTAATGATAGTGCTACCTGTACTACCAGCACATCAGACTTTGCTTATGTAGAAAACAACCGTACGATTAATAAAGCAACTCGTTTGTTACGTACCGCTTTGTTACCAAAATTGGCTTCTCCGGTTTTAGTAGATATCGATGGTAAATTACCTCAATCTGTTTCTAAAAGTTTCGAAGGTTTATGCAGATCTGCTTTAGAAGGAATGGTTGCTAATCAGGAAGTTTCGGCTTTTGATGTTTATGTAGATCCAAAACAAAACATTTTAGCAACTTCAGAATTAAAAGTAAAAGCAGAAATTACTCCAATTGGAACTGCCCGTAAAATTATGGTTGATTTGGGATTCAAAAATCCTTTCGGAATCGACAAAGCATAATTTATTGAATTTAATACAATTCAAAAACCATAAAAATTCACCAATTATATCTTCCTGATTCATTTGCTGAAAATGCAAATGAATCAGGTGATAGTTACAGATCGTTAAAAAGATCATTAAAAACAAATAAAGCAACATATGAATAAATTACCATTAATAAACGGACAACAACACAGCTGGTCATCTATCGAAGTAAGCATTGCAGGTAATATCGTTACCGGAATTACAGCTGTAAACTATAGTGATTCAGTTTCTAAAGAAAACCATTACGGTGCCGGAGATATGCCGGTACACAGAGGTAGAGGAAAATATGAGGCAAAAGCTTCTATCACTTTATACAATTACGAAGTAGAAGCTATTTTGGCCGCTCTACCAAAAGGCCAAAGATTGCAGGATATTAATCCTTTCAGCATCATTGTTAGTTACTTAGACGATAGCAACGAAGTAATTACACACACGGTAAGAAACTGCGAATTCAACTCGAACAGCAGAGGAATTAGCCAGGGAGACACTAAAATTGCGGTTTCTTTTGACTTGATCTGTTCTCACGTTGAGTGGAACTAATCTATAAATTACTACTACTAAAACCATAATACCCCATTCCCTGTCTCTAAAACCGACTAAAAAGAGAAAACCATTATTTATTGCGTTATGCAAAAAAGGAGTTCAAGGAACATGATTTTTGTCTGCAAACTTATTCTACAAGCTCTTTATTAGTCCGTTTTTAGACAGGGAATCTTCTTCAAGAGGCCGCTTCGAGAATATTCAACTCCAAAACAATACCTCAGGCAGCCTCTTTTTTTATCATTCGGTCAACGAAATAATTCTCATTTCAATGACTTTATAAAACATCATTACATCAGAATTCAACTCTTCAATCATAAAAAATAAAACCGTTTTAAAATGGAAAAAACAATTTCAAAAACCGCAGATGTTCTTGACGGAAATATTACTCAGGCTCAGTTAAACCAATGGAAATACAAACACAAAAAAGTAGTCAAACTCACTATTGCAGATGATGACGAAACTACCCTATTTGCTTATTTCAAAAAACCAGATATGAGTATTCGTTCTGCCGTATTACAAGCTTCAAAAATGGACGAATTTAAAGCTCTCGAAGTATTATTCAAAAACTGCTATCTGGGCGGCGATGCCAAAATCGAACAAGAAGACGATTTACGTCTCAATATTACCACAGCATTCTCAGATCATATTCAGCCCAAACCTGTTAAAGTAGAAATACTATAATAAATACCTTTTTGCCCTTTCATAAAAACTATCCTAATGATTATTAAAAACCATACTATAGAACTAAAAGATACCAGCTCTTCTGAAATGGCAAGGTTCAGGCAAATCATGCTTGGGATTTGGCGTCAGGAGATTGAGGATGAGAAAAATGGTGATGAAATACTGCAATATCTTAAAGAAAAACATAAAATAGCAAAATCACTTGATGCAAAATATGCTGAAACTTTACAGAAACCTGAAGAGATCAATTTACTAGGAGATCGCTATGTTTTAAACAATGACAATCATTATCAATATACTTATGCAAGTCCTTTAGATGAAGTAGTTATACCTGGCTATATATCTCCTTTAACTTCGATTTTAAACTGGATTAAAAAGAATATTGGTAATAATGCAAAAGAACTGAAATTTAGCTCTCTACCAAAAAAAGCACTATTAGATTCACTTTCTGAAACTTACGAAGGCCACTTTATTAAATGTAATCGTTTTTTGTTTGAAGGTATAGTAGATTTAAAAAACATCAAATTTGAGGTTTCTTTCAGACCAGTTGATACTGTTTTTCAATTAAGCATCTTCGGTCTTCAAAAAAATCTGGTATTTAGGTTTGAAACCAGTAGTTATGAAGGACTGGAATATCTGGCAAATTTTATAGGTTATGACATTGACGTTTTTAAAAGAACAATTACACAACAGTATAAAAAAGAAATTACAGCTGCAGGAAACGATAAGGACAAACTAGATATCGTTTATGAAGTAATACCTGATTTTATTTTAGCCTCACTTAAAACAGATCGCCAAATGTATGCTGATATCTGGGCACTTTTAGATCAGAACTTTTCAGATACTTTGGGAAGAGATGAAAACAAAGGCATTTTAAACATCTTAAAAATACTTCAGAAAAAAGACGCCAAAAAACTATATGAAAAACTATACGAACGTCCTTTATGGGTCATGAGAATGTATGAAACATTTTCCGGAGATGACAGGAAAAATTTTATTTCATTATTAATGACACTAAGTAGAGCGTACAACCACAAAAAATCTAAAAAAGGAGAATTTGCTGTTATACCAGATGGATATTGGTTCAAAAAAAGCATTTTAACAGCTTCATGGATAAAAGGAGGATATATTGAGATAAAAGGGTATGGACAAAAAGCAACCAATCTGGAGCGTATTATTGAAGGTTTTATTTCTGCACCAGGACCAACATCTGAAGCTAATAGTGCCTTAAAGGTACAACCAGGGATTGGAACAGATCAATACATTAATGAAGTTATTGCACCTAATCTTTTATGTCCTGCTTTCTCTCCCAATCCAATGGACTTTGTAGCAATCAGAACCATGGCAGCAGTTACAAAAGAACAAACACTGATTGAAGAAACCCAACAATTGGCATTATTCTTAAAATACACCGCAGACGAATTAGAGGATAAAGTATTCTGGGACATTGTAAATATTGCTACAACATTGGCTGGAGGATCAGGTGCAGTAAGAGTACTTGTTTTAGAAGGAACAGGATGGTTATTAAAAACAGCTGCAGTATTAGAACTGAGTAAAGTAGTTCTGGATTTGGTTATGCTTAGCGACAAAGCAAAACAAGCCCTGACAAAAGCAGGATTAGGTATTTTAGTAGACAATTGGGCAACCATAAGTATTGCTACCGACTTCGCTTTTCTAAGTTATGAAGGATTAATATCCTTAGCCAAATATGGCCGAAAAGGCGCTAAAGTTCTGAAAGAAATAGATGAAATAGAACATGCGGCTCATTTAGAAAAACAAACCGAAAAAGCTTTTATAGAAATTGAAAAGCAAACTGGAATAGATGTTAGTAAAATGTCCGATACAGAAATTGATGTTGTTGTAAAGAACCGAAAATTCAAGGCTAAAACTATAAAAGAATTAGAGAAAGGAATTGCTAAAATTAAAGAAAAACATATACAAGAAAAGCTAACTAATCTTTTAAAACAAGGGGACGAAGTTTCGCAAAATGTCGTACAAGAATACTTGGCGCATTATAATCTTAGTAATAGAATTATAGGAAACGTAGGAGTACTAAACAAAACAGCCAATAAAAAAGTAATTCAGGCTTTTAAAGAACGTTTTGCAAAATTTGATATACTTGATGCTAAGGGAATAAAAATTGATGCAACAAATTTAACTGACACTAATCTTAAAGATCTCTTTACAAATAAATACTTTATGAAATACGAAAATAAATTGATCCCCATAAAATTTGATGCTCATCATATTATACCAAAGAATTTATTACTGGATGATGATATGATAGAATTACGTAACTTCGTTTCCCGAAATAAAGAAATTTTTGATTTTAACGGACTCGATAACGGTATTCCTGTACATAAATTCGATAGTGATTATCCTTTATTAGGAGGACATAGCACACATCCTGCTTATAGTGATTTAAGTAAGGAGAAAATATTAGAAATTATAGAAAAAAGCAAAAACAAGGGTATTCTTAATAATGATTTATTTGATGAAAATTTATTAAATTATATAAATGAAACAAGAGAAAAAATCATTGATGAAGTAATTGCAGACAGTAAAAAAATAAATGATTTAAAATTATAAAATAATGAAACTATATAAACTAAAAGCAGCTTTTGGAACATTTATAAATAGAATTCAATCTGTAGATTCATCAAATAATTTACCATTTTCAGGAGCAGAATATAATGACCAAAAGGATTTTACAGCAATTATAAGTAAATTACAATTTCGCTTAGCCAGAGATGTTTACGAAAAAAAAATGACAAATGATTTCCTATATGAAGCCATTGATTTCTATAAAGGCCCACTAATTGTGAAGTTAAATCAAAGCAAAACTTTACAATTTTTCACAGTTTCTCCAAGGTGTAAAACCTTACTTGACCAACTAAAATTGCCTGAACACAGATTTTACCCAATATTTGTACAAATTGATAATGGAATTGATTTACCATATTATATTCTCCAGATTAATAATAATATGACACCTTACATGGACTATAATAAATCAAGTTTTTATGGGCGAAAATTAAAAACTAAGGAAATATCATTATATAAAAAAGGAGAAATTAAATCAGAAGAAGAATTACTAAATCTGCCAGATCAAAATATTTTTCCATACGACTGTTCGATGTACATCGATCAAGAATTAGATTGGGTTTATATGGCTCCCTTTTTTATGATCTCTGAAAAATCGAAACAATTGTTTGAAGAAAATGGCATAGTAGGTATGGAAATCACACCATTTTATGAGGTTGAATCTGATTATGGCAAACCAAATGATTTAGGTTTTTTAAATGAGTTTGGTGGTAGAGAAATTATCATCAATGGCAAAAGCACTATGGATGGTTTAGATATTAATAATTTTCCAAGAGCAGATAAAGAATAAAGAAATATCTTCTAGATTCTACACATAAAAACCCGTTTTTCTTCTCTGAAAAACGGGTGTTTTTTTGCTATTTATCCAAATTAAAACCCACAAAACAAAACCGCAAAAAAACACAAAATCTTCTACTGAAACTACTGACTTACAACTCCATATTATTTTTCAAACACGCTATTTCAGCGTATTTTTACATTATAATTAAAAGCATTTCTTCCATCAAGATTAACATCTTAAAAAGAAACATTTACAGGATTTATTTACAAATTTTTCTTAGCCGTAAATAAATCGTAAAACATAAATAATCTTATCGAATACTAAAAATCCTGATTTCTTTCAAACAATCTGGAAGGCTTTTTATTCTCAAAACCTGAAATCTTAATAAATACAAATATGGATCAAACAACAAAAAAACACATTGATTTGCTTCATCCTTCGGTTAGGGAAGAAGTTACTAAAATCATCGAGGAATGCGATCTTGCATTAACCGGACGGGCAAAAGTTCGCATTACGCAAAGTCTCAGAACTTTTCAGGAACAAGAAGATCTTTATGCTTTTGGCAGAACAAAACCAGGAAAAAAAGTGACGAATGCCAAAGGCGGACAATCTATTCACAATTATGGTTTTGCAGTAGACATCTGCCTTATAATAGATGGCAAAACAGCTTCCTGGGATACTGCAAAAGACTGGGATGGTGACCAAATTGCAGATTGGCAGGAATGTGTCGAAATTTTCAAGAAATACAACTGGAACTGGGGCGGAGACTGGAAAACTTTTAAAGATCTTCCGCACTTTGACAAAAAAGGATACAGCGACTGGAAAGTACTCAGTAAACTAAAACGTGACAGAAAAAACTATGTAATCTTATACAAATAAACAGATGAAACATTTAAAATTAAAACACCTACTATTTTCTATTGCAATCAGTTTTGTTTTTTCTTCTTGCAACTCTACAAGAACTGCCCTATTCGATCAATATTCATACGAAAAAACCATAGAGCTAAAGGTAGAAGCCGATAAATTAATCAGTAAGGCCACTACTCCCTACTCTGCTAACCAGGAAGAAATTGAAAAATTATTTCTAAACGTTGAAAAATTGGTCGAATATGAAAAAAACAAACCCAATAACGAAATCACTTTTGAAATGCTGAAGATGCTGAATGATAAAGACAAAAATCTTTTAGCCGGTTTCTTTAAACATTGGCAGACAAAAGGAGTTGTCTCAAAATCATTTTTGGAAGAATCAAAAAAACAAATCTTAACAGCTTTTGATTTACTTATACAATATGAAATTAAAAAAGACAAACAATCAAAAGAAGAACTTCTGGATTTAATAAACCTTAATACTTAAAATTATGGACAAAGATAAAGTGATAGAAAACTTAAAAAAGGAACTAAAAGCAATTATCGCAAACAGCTATAAGGATATCAAACCTCAGCTAGAAAAAGACTTAGCTGCTTTTTTTCAAACTTCTACAGAAAAACTGGAACGCTGGATTCTTCTTTTTTCATCTGGCGATTTAACTGAAGAAGAATTCGAATGGCTTTTAAAAAGTCAACTAGACTTAACCGTACTGCAAGCATTGCAAACTGCCGGAATATCAAAAATAAAACTGAATACCATTAAAAATAATATTATAAAAATGATTATTCAAATTATTACCAGCCTGATTATTCCTGCAGTTTAAAATACTTTTTTAACCAAAAAAGTATCAAAAAATAAACTGTAAAATGACTTTTACAACTTACTGAAACTACTGATTACTAAGCTTTAAAATCTTGATTAAGGCGTAAGCAAAGCTTATTTTTACAGTATCAAATAAAACATCGTCTTTTGGATATGGCGCGCAGATTCAAAAGAGATTTTAATTAATAAAACAATAAATAATAACGACATATGAAAGATTTTATCATAGATGACGACTTGTTAATTACAAATGGAGATTTCGCCATTAAAGAGGCAGATCAGCAAAATATAGAACATCTATTGTTAAGCCAGAAAGGAAGTTATAAAGAGTTTCCTATTCTTGGAGTAGGAATAAAAAAATACATTAACAGCCCGGATGCAACCTCCAGGCTAAGACTAGAAAACGAAATAGATAAACAATTATCGTATGACAATTTTTATGTAAAAACATTAGATGTCAACGATTTAAAAAACATTAGAATCGATGGGAACTATTAAACCACAAGAAAACCAAAACATTTTTGACATCTCTTTACAGGAATACGGAAGTATCGAAAAAGTATTCGATATTCTGGAAGACAATGATCAATTTAACCTTACAGATGACATTTCTGTTTACGAAGATTTAAAAATTGGCCGCGAAGCCTTTAAAAAGGATATTGTAGAATATTACAATGCCCGAAATTTAAAACCTGCAACTGCGATTACAGACGAAGAACAATATTTACTGGATAACTTTTCCGGAATTGATTACATGATTATCGAAGATGATTTTATCATTTATTAGTCTTTCGCTACAATTACCAAAATACGGGTTATAACTGACACCTATTTTTTTTAGAAATCTCTAAAAAGAAAACTACGCTCCTGTAGTATTTACAAAAAACATAAACAATTATCTATAAGCATTTTACACATGTCTTACAGGTTAATCTATAGTAAAAATTTAAAATATGGCACGTACAATTGCTGAAATACAGAACGAAATTCTGATTGAAAAGGGGAAACAAACCTCTCTAAACGGCTTAACAGAATCAAAAGCTGCGATTTGGAAACTTTGGATCAATATAGTCGCTACTGCGATTTGGATTCACGAAAAAATAGTCGAAAAAAATGCCTTGATATCAAGACCGCATACGCTAAACTGGTATCGCGAACAGGCTTTGAATTTTCATTACGGAATGCCGATAGATACGGATTCAAGCAATCGAATGTCGCTGATCTGGAAAGAAGGTTCGTATCAGTTTGATACCTCAAAACTTTCAGAAACACAAATTGAAGAAGCTAAAATAATCAAACATTGTGCGGTAAGCGAAATAGATTTAGAAACAGTGCTTGATCCCAACAAAAAACCGGAAGAAATATTCTCAGATTATTTTCATAATAAAGTTGGAGTTGTTTTTATAAAAGTAGCTACTGTAAAAGGTGATAAAATTTCGAGAATCGATGTACCAAATGAACTCTTTGCTTTTAAGGAATATATTGCCAAAATAAAAGACGCAGGAAATCATGTATTTATCACATCAGATCAGGGTGATGTTCTAAAATTGCATTTGAATGTGTACATCGATCCTTTGACTATTTATATCGACCCAAAGGACATTGAGTATTATCAGCTAAAAAGTTTAAATAGGCTTTTATCAGACAAGGAAAAAATAAAACTGGCAGAGTACGAATTGGCATTATTAACAGATCCTTTAAATGAAAAAAATGGTTCATTAATAGTCGATGAAGAACAATTTCCGGTAATAAATACTGTTAGAGAACATCTGAAAAACATTGAATTCAATGGTGCTTTTGTCAAAACATATCTCGTTGATGCCATTCAAAAAGCAGAAGGAGTTAAAATTCCTATCCTGACCAAGGTTCAGACTTCTGTGGCAAAAAATCCAAATGATGCTCAGAATCCTACACTTACTGATGCAACCAATATCGAATATTTTATTCCAAAAGCCGGTTATTTTGATATGGATACCCTTGAGTTTGAGGTAAACTATATTCCTTACACATTTTACAGAGATAAACAATAGCCTAATATATATACAATGAACAAATACACTGTTTTAAAATGGGAAAAGCTTTTGTTATGGCTCGTCCCTCCTATTCTTAGAAAAAAAACTCATATTGACTGGCTCGATGTTTTACTGACTCCGCTTCATACAATTTACGAAGAGATTCTTTATAAAATGCAGCATACAGGTCAGGTCATTTATCTGGAAAAAGTATTGAACGAAACTTTTAATCCGGACAAAAATTACAATCCGAATGCAAGCACAAGACAAAAAAGATCAGACGGGTTAATTTATATAGACGAATCGGTTAAACCTACCATACAATATGTGTACCTGCACAAAGAGTATTACGAACCAAAGATTTTAAAAAATGGCACTTTCGTGGATGGCCCTTTAATGATTCCGCAATTAGAAGTATATACGCATGAGGAATATAAAAAAAACAAAAACTATAAACCTGTTTACCTGGCCCATCGTACAGATTATACCCAAATAAATTATGCCAATTTCAGAGTATTTATACCTGAAAATCTAATTGCAAATAGAACTATACTTAGTCAACCAAAGAAAGAAGGAACTGTATCAAACACAGAAGCTATCAATGTAACAGACAAGAAATACAACGATCTCCTTAACTTTTATAAACTCGCAGGAAAGAGTTATGAAACCTATTCTTATTCAGAAAAAGATTAAAATAAAACCTGAAATAAAAAATAGGATTATTCTAAACCCAAGAAAAAAAATAAAAACAACAGACATTTAAATACATCAAAATGAAACAAGTAAATTTTACTCATCCAGGAGGTTTTCCTCTCGAACAAGAAACTCTGGAAAGACTTCAAACCGCTTACAGATCTGAATTATTTGGAGCTTTAAAAAGTCATTTAGGCATCGAGCCCGGCAAAAACTACATCATAGCTCATGCAACAAAAACAGCAACCGGTTGGGCGATCATCCATCAGGACGGAGAAATAGAAGGAATATTATATCCTATTAAAAAAGAGGATAATACAGGCTACCTAAAAACTAGCAGAACAGGCACAAATCTAACATACGGAAACGGAGAATCTCAAACTGCTTATTATGATTATGAAGCGGAATACATCACTGCATCTGAATTTAATTCTAGCGTTAATACTTTGACAACAAAACATTATGTTTTGTCCGATTTTAAAGTTATCAAGGATATTCAAACAATAGAAAATATTCTAAATGCAATAGATATTAAATTTGGTGTTGTTACTGGAAATATCGATGCAATAAAATCAAACATCACTACAATTGAAGAAAATATTAATGCAGTAGAAAGTAATATTGATGTTGTTGAAGGAAATATTAATACAATCGAAACCAATATTGTTGATATTAAGAAAAATTATTTACTAATCAAAGGTTCTGAACTAAATACCAGTCCTGAAGATTTTGAGAGTTCTGAGAGTTCTGATAATTCTTTATTATTGCTTGACAATGTTAATCAAGTCATTAAAAGCAATAACCTTCTCAATTCGTTACTTAGCCGAATAACTAAGTTAGAAAAACAACCGGCAACAGCAGTACCAAAAGGAATGATTGCTATTTGGGGGAAACCTGCTCCATTTCCTGAAGGCTGGGAAGAATATGTGCCATTGCGAGGTAGAATGCCTATTGGATTTGATAGTACTCAGTCAGAGTTTAATAATTGGAATGCAAGGGATGGAGGTTCTAAAAGCAAAAAATTATCAATTGACGAACTTCCAACTGTAAGTCCTATAAATGGTTTTGGAATTCAAAAAGGTGGAAAGTTTGGAGGTCTTAATGGTTTGACACTAGGAGATACCGGAACCGGAGATTATCCTCCAGGACAATTCATAAAACCTTTTGGGGGTGATATGCCTTTCTCAATATTAAACCCCTATAGAGTTGTTCATTTTATAGAATACACAGGAAATACTATTGAACCTACTGATACAATAGTACCAACAATTCCAACAAATTTAACAGCATCAAAGATTGGCACTAAAAGTTTAACTTTAAGCTGGAGTGCTTCTACTGATAATGTTGGTGTTACTAATTATCTTGTTTATAAAGACAATAGTAATACTCCTTTAGCCGAATTAGGAAAAGACGTTCTAACTTATAATGTTACGGGGCTATCTGTCAATACTCCCTACAGTTTCCAAGTCAGAGCAAAGGACGCTGCCGGAAATTTATCTGTGCCAGCTACAGTGACTACAGCTACACTTGCAGCAGACTCAACTCCGCCAACATTACCTTCTTTTTTTCATTGCGTTCATAATGGTCAAGGTTATATACTACTTGAGTGGGCTCAATCACAAGACGACGATAGTCCAATAGATTACGAACTTTCGCGTAGTGCTTTTGGCTCTCTTTTTACAGTTTTGAAAAAAAATCCTAACACATATTATAGTGAGCAAGTTTCATCGAATGGAACATATACTTACAGAGTTCGAGCAATAGATCCTAGCGGAAATGCATCTGCCTATAAGGAAGCTTCAGTAACAATAAGTTCTCTATAAGAGTACTTTGTAATTACTAATAATCTTTTGGGGCATAAAAACCCCAAAAGATTTCTTACCAACCCCAAATAACCTCTAAAACAAAAACCACAATCATGTACAAATTTTCAGAATATTCGAATGAATTAAAACTACTGCTTTACGCCATTTTTATTTATTTAGAAATGGACACAGGAATTGTCAAAGTACTGTTTTACTTAATGGTAATGGATACCTTTCTTGGCATCATAAAAACCATTGTACTAAACAACAAATTCAGTTTTAAAAAATTAGCTTTAGGATTCGTTTCCAAGTTAGCCGTATTGCTAATACCAACAGCTTTGGCTTTGATGAGTAAGGGACTTGATTATGACTTCAATTGGTTTGTTACCATAGTAATGGATTTACTTATCGTAAGCGATGGTATTTCGATCATCAGCAATATTATTGCTATAAAAACAAAAAAAGAAGTAGAAAATTTCGACGCCATGACTCTGATTCTTAAGTCAATCCGAAATCGTTTAATACAATTATTTAAAAGGCTACTTATTACAATTGATCCAAAATATCACATAGAAAAATAAATACTTCATTCTATCATGATATATTCCAAAAAAAGGGAAGAGCCTGATGCAAATCCCTTTAGTTTTACTTTTTATTAAAGTTTATTTCTCTCTATAAATCAAATACTTCTTTCTCATTTTCTTAAAATCCTGCAAACCTTCTTTCCAGCTGTTTCTTATTTCCTGTTCTGAGATTCCTGCTTCGATTTGCTGTTGCAATTTTTCATTTCCTGCCCGAATAGAGAATTTTCTTTTATCAAAAAATTTCGATTTATCTGCTGTAGTTTGGTAGGCTTTGATCAGCCATTTAATTTCGAGTTTACTAATTCTCGGTACTGCCGATAAATCCTCTCCATTACATTCTACACCATTATACAAAGGGTCTTTGTCTCCAAAATTGGGTTTTGGCGTAAATGCAAAATCACTTTTTGGTAAATAAGGCGAACCGTAAATCTGAAATTGTTTTTCGGTTCCGCGTCCCATACTTACGTTTGTTCCTTCAAAAAGACACAAACTCACATATAAATTAATCGACTGATCGTTTGGTAAATTTGGCGAAGGACGAACCGGCAAACTATACGTCATGTTTCTGTTATAATTCAAACACGGAATAACGGTCAAATTACATTGAATGCCGTCTTTCAGCCACTTTTGTCCGTTGATCATTTTTGCTTCTTCGCCCAATGTCATTCCGTGAAGCAAAGGCGTGGGATGCATTCCTATTCCGCTTTTAAAAGCAATATCCAAAACCGGACCGTCTACAATCGCAATATTCGGATTTGGACGATCTAATACAATTAGCGGAATATTATTTTCGGCACAAGATTCCATGATTCGATGCATCGTCGAAACATAGGTATACAAACGTGTTCCAACATCCTGCAAATCAAAAACCATGATATCAATGCCTTTCAATTGTTCGGCAATTGGTTTATTGTTTTTACCATACAGGGAAGTTATAGATAAACCTGTTTTTGAATCAATTTCATCAGATACATGTTCGCCAGCATCAGCAGTACCTCTAAAACCGTGCTCCGGTGCAAAAATCATTTTGATTTTGATGTTTTTCTGAACCAAAAAATCAACCAAATGAGTTTTCGAATCGATAATTCCGGTTTGATTGGTGACAATACCAATTGTTTTTCCTTTTAATAAAGGCAAATAAGCGGTATAATTTTCAGCTCCAGTCTTTATTTTTTGTGCAAAAGATACTGTCGTGATCAATATGCATATTATAATTAGTTTTTTCATATAGTTTAGTTTTTTTGCCACAGATTATTAGGATTAAAAAAGATTTTTTTATTTGGTTGACGCTTAGTTTTTTCACGCAGATTTTACAGATTAAAGCTGATCACACAGATTATAAAATTCAAATTAAATCTGCCAGAATCCGCAAAATCTGCGTGAAACAAAAATCATTTTAATCCTCTAATCTGTGGCTAATTTTTTGGCTCGCAGATTAAGCAAATCAACACAGAATATAATTCAAATTAAATCTGCCAGAATCTGCAAAATCTGCGTGAAACAAAATCATTCTAATCCTTTATCCCGATAGCTATCGGGAGTGGCTAAATTTTTCACTCGCAAATTAAATTAGTGGAAATTAGTGTAATTAGTGGCAAACCTTTTTTACTTATTAATTTGCCTCCAAATTTTAGCACTAAAATCATCTTTATACATTAATCTGTTCGTTCTCGTTGGATTTACGCGATTCGTCAGAATGATTAAAAACCTGTTAGTATCAGGATTCATAAAGAAAAAAGTTCCTGTAAAACCTGTATGTCCAAAATCATTTTTTTTGTAAAATTCATCCGGTTTACGTTTGTCAAAACCAAGTCCGCGGTAAATTCCTTTTTTTACCAGAGGCGATTTTGTGAACTCCTTTACCACTTTTGACTTTAAAATTTGTTTTCCGTGATATTTACCATTATTCAAAAGCATTTGGCAGATTACTGATATCGATTGTGCATTGGCAAATAAACCTGCATTTCCTGAAACTCCTCCCAAAATAGCCGCTGCTTCATCGTGAACATAACCTTTGATGGTATCTTTTCTGAAAAAATGATCAATTTCGGTTGGCATGACATTTTTCTCCGAAGTCCATTTTAGCGGATTGTATCCAATTTTCGAAATCCCTAATTCACTGTAAATTCCTTTAGCCAATTGATCGAGTTTCTTCCCCGTTTTTGTCTCTATCATTTGTTGCACCAAAAGCAAATTGAGATCGCTATACAAATATTTACCACGTTCATGTGTATTGGCAACAGCAATTTTCCCGTAAACTGTTTTATAAAATTCAGGATTGATCCACATATTTTTATAAACCTGAACATAATGATCTTTAGGTTCGAAAGAAAGGTAGTTTGGATCATAAACAATATTTTTATTTACATACATCGTATCAAACAAATCCGGATAATTCTCTGATTGCTGATTGCTTAACAAAGGCGATCCGTCTGTCGTAGAAAGCAAACTTTGGTAAAAGGTAATACTTGGCGTTAATCCTGTTGTATGCGTTAATAATTCAAAAACAGTTAAATCAGCAATAGCAGTGTTTTTATAGAAAGGAACAATTTCGCCCAATTTATTGTCTAAACTTATTTTATCCTCACCCACCAAACGCATGGTTACCAGTGTTGCGCCCAAAACCTTAGACATAGAAGCCAAATCGTATACATCATCTGTTTTTACTAATTCTTTTTTTGAGTAATCATGATAACCATAATTTTTCAAAATAAAAACAGAATCTTTACTCCCCACCATAATTTGTGCTCCCGGAAAAAATCCTTTTCCTAAGGCATTATTCATCATCGAATCGATGAAGACTTCATTTTGCTTTGTATCAAAAGACTTTTTTGATTTTTTAAGTGACTGGCAACTTATCCCTAAAAAGATCAAAAAGACAAATACGATTCTAACTCCTGTTTTTTTCATTTGTTTATGGATTAATTCTTAAATCCTGAGCCGCCATCAAAGGTTCGTTGTTGGTGGCCGTTATCATAATCTTAACTGCTTTTACAGGCTGTTTTGGATAAATGGATGCATTTCCGTAATCAAAACTGTCTCCTTTTTCAAAGTCGACACCGTTGTATGAATATTCGACATGACCATCATTGACAATAAATCTTGGGTGATGCGGAATCCCTGTTAATACATCAATTTTTGAAGAAACAACAGGATTGGTAAAAGTGTATAAAATCCAGTCACCATTTGCGCAGGCAACATCGGTACGTAAATACGTTTCTATGTTATAATCTTCTAATTTTGAAATAGGGAATTTAGGATTCTCCGCCATCGATGACGTGACTTTTACTTCTGGTTCTAAATAAGGAGAACAATTAAAATTTACCTTCACCGAAGATTCTCTAGCTTCTTTATTATCCACTACAAAATCCAAACGATAGGTGTTTTTTTCATTGTAATTTTCGATCACAAATCGCAAACGAGGTTTTGATTTCAGTGTTTTTTCTTCTGCATAAGTTTGTATCAATTGATCATTTTCAAAAAGTGAAACAGATCTGATACTTCCATTCGCACTTGCATCAGTTGTTGGATCAAAAGTGAGGTACCAAATTCCTTTTTTGTCTACATTTTCTGAAATATTTTCTGAAATGTTTACAACCTCAATTTTAGAAGTATTCCAGTTGGCAACCGGCAGTTTTTCGACTTTTACAGCAGGACTTGCCACATCTTCATTAAAAAAAGTACGGAACATATATTGCTCATATTCTTTGGTCTGAATTGGATTGGTATACAAAGGCGATTGTCTTGTAGGTTCATTTCCTTGCGCATCATAACGCACAGCAGCTCCTTCATAAGGCGGAGTTACAGTAATAGTTCCGCTTTTGTAAATTGCCGTTGGCGGAAAATCCCTAAAAGCAATTCCCATATTGGCTAAACGTTGTAAATGACTGTGTGTTAATCTTCCGTAAAAATCATCCCAATTTTTATCCTCTTTTTTAGTCCATCCAATTTCTGATAAAGCAGCAATTCTAGGGTAACTTTGGTACTCCATAATTCTTGCTGGACGATCCAGATATTCGCTCCATAAAGCGCCCTGAACGCCTTTTATCAGTTTTTGCTGTTCAGGTGTTAACTCATTCTCCGGAATTGGCTCAAACGAATACGCTCTTTTGGTATCTGTAATAGCTGCCCAGCGATGCCCGCGTTCATTTTCAGATTGTGCCATATCAAAATACGTATATTGTCCCGGCATCATAATGGTTTCATGTCCTTTTTTAGCCGATTCAATTCCGTAGCTTATTCCCTGCCACGCACTAATTAAAGTGTTTGGGTTTATTTCTCCGCCTTTTAAAATTTCATTCCAGCCATTTGTTTTTTTATGATATTTATCCACAATGGTTTGAACTCTTCTAAAGAAATAATTCTGAAGCTGAAAACTATCTGTAAATCCTTCTTTCGCCATCAAAGCCTGGCATTTTGGACAATGCTCCCAGTTGGCACGATTGACTTCGTCTCCTGCAATATGAATATATTCAAAAGGAAAAATTCCCGAAACTTCTCTAATAATCGAATCTAAAATTTGGTAGTTTTCTTCACGTCCTACACACCAAACATTTTTTACTTCACCCTGAACACTTTTAAGTTCCTGCGTTATAGCACAACCAATCTCCGGATACGCTGCTGTTACCGCACGCGAATGTCCCGGAATTTCAATTTCGGGCATTACAGCAATACCTCTGGCAGATGCATACGCAACCACTTCTTTCATATCTTCCTGAGTGTAAAAACCTCCATAACGTTTGTTTCCAGAACCGTACGATGGCAATAATACTTCGCCCGGTCCTCTCCAGGCTCCTTTTGCGGTTAAATCCGGCATTGATTTTATTTCTGCTCTCCAACCGTTATCATCGGTAAGGTGCCAGTGAAAAACATTCATTTTATGTGCTGCCAGCCAATCGATATAATTTTCAACCGTTTGTTTGTCAAAAAATTGTCTCGAACAATCCAGCATCATTCCGCGCCAGTCAAAACGAGGATAATCTTCAATTTTCACAAACGGAATCGTTCCTTTTTTCACATCTTTTGCAGAGCAGATTTGTAGTAAAGTCTGAAAACCATTCAGGACTCCATTTGGAGTTTTTCCTTTTACCAAAACTCCTTTTTTATTGACAATCAATTGATACCCATCATTTGGAAGACTCATTTTTTCATCTACCAAAAGTGCTATTGTATTTTTTTCCTGTTTATTTCCGTTAACAACCGATGCCGTAATTCCTGTAATTTTAAAAAAATCACTTGCAATATAAAGGGTACTTTTTTCTATTTTTTTGTCAATAATAATCTTCGGCGATGAAGGAATTATAAACACTTTATCTTTTTGTTCTATTTTTACAGGCCTCGGGATTATATCCAGTTGCTGAGCCTGTATCGTATTCAGCGAACTCAGGAAAATGGCGATTAGTAAAATACTTTTTTTCATCTTTTTAAACTTTTGTTTTATTAAAATTGTATCGGACTGCTCTCTGTTTGTGTATTACTCAAAGCGGTAATGGTGTAGGTATATTGTTGCAAATTAGCGTTCGGAACCTCTAATTTTGTTGCTGTTGTTACATAATAAATGTTCTCCGGATTAGAGAAATCGGTTATTTTTGATTTAGGAAATCTGTAAATCACATATTTTTGATTGTTTACCCCAGCTTTCCATGTCAGAACTGCGGTGCCGCCTTTTTGAGCAATCGAAGCATTTACAGGTGGTTGAGGTTTTATCCTTGTAACCCTGTTGGCTTCGGGCGTTAGTGCAATGTATTTATATTGTTTTTCCATAAGAGGTTTTCTCAGCGTATCTCCTTTTTTCAAAAAATTGGTTGCTGTAAAATGCATCGAACCATCAAGCAAAGGCATTGTACGAATCATTTCTATTTGTTTCACAATTTGATCCGGACTTCTCCACTCTACTTCTTTTGCCGTTTTCGAAAGCTTATAAACTCCATGACCTATATAAACATTGGCTCCGTATTTGTGCGCTGCCCACCATTTTGCCAAAACTTCAAAATTAGCCCTGTCAAAACCTATGTGCCAGTACAATTGTGGCGTAACATAATCGATCCAGTTTTCTTTTTGCCATTTCAAAATATTGGCATACAAATCGTCATAATTGGTTGCTCCGGCCACAGTATTTGAACCTTGCGAATCTTTGGCAATATTTCGCCAGACTCCAAAAGGCGAAATTCCAAATTCGACATCTGGTTTATTCGCAATGATGGTATCGCGTATTTGTTTGATGATCAAATCGACATTATCTCTTCTCCAATCGTCTTTGTCTTTAAACTGGCGAGGCTCTTTGGCGAAAGCCGCCTGATCAGGAAATTCCTGTCCGGCAATTTTATAAGGATAAAAATAATCATCCATATGAATGGCCTGAATGTTATAATTACGGACTATTTCGCCCACTACAGAAGCTACAAAATCTCTGGTTTCTTTATATCCTGGATTAAAATATCTTGTTTTTCCGTAAGTAAGAAACAGTTCAGGTTTCTTAAAAAACAAATGATTTTTTGAAAGCACTTCGTTCGTCGTATCTTTTTGCACACGATACGGATTAAGCCAAACGTGAACACTCATTCCGCGTTTTCCGGCTTCATCAATCATTAATTGCAACGGATCAAAACCCGGGGCAACTCCCTGTTTTCCTGTAATCCAATGCGAAGCAGGTTCTTTGGTCGATTTGTAATAAGCATCTGCAGTAGGACGAATTTGAAAAACGACGGTATTCAGATTATAAGATCGTAAATTATCCAAAATCGTAATCATTTCGGTCTTCATTTCCTTGTCTGACAAGCCTGGTTTTGATGGCCAGTCGATATTGTCTACTGTCGATATCCAGGCAGCACGCATTTCTCTTTTTGCTGGTTGCTGACTGAAGATATTGGTTTGAAACAGCAGTATCAGAATTAAAAATTTTAAACTTTTCATAATTACTATTTTTGGTTAGTTAATATAGTTTTGTGGTTTTTGGAAGAGAAATCAACTTAGAAATCCCCTTCAATATGTCATTTCGATTGCTAATAATAAATCTTTTTTTTAGGAGCTAATCCCGCTATTCGTTCCAATCTTTTGTGCCGAACACCGGCACAAAAGGATTTCCTCTTCTATCGGGGCTAGGACAATCATTTTCATAATAATATTTTAGTTTAGTTTGTTATTTAATTAATTTCCTAAGCCTCTTTTCTCACGCAGATCTAGCAGATTCAATTCGTGCAATTCGCAGCGAAAAAATCATTATAATCCTCTTATCCCGATAGCTATCGGGAGTGGCTAACTTTTTTCTCTCGCAGATTTAGCAGATTCAATTCGTGGAAATTCGTGCAATTCGTGGCGAAAAAATCATTTTAATCCTCCCAATCTGTGGCTAAGAAAAATACCTAACAGGTTTTTAAAACCTGTTAGGATAACTAACAACATAACTACTCTAATAAATAAATACCGCCTTCTATAAGCGATGTCCAAACTTTTCCCTGATCGTCAATCGAGAAGCCATTTACACTCGAACTTCCTAAATTGATTTGTTTTATAATTTCAAATTTCTCGGCATCCACAACAACAACTTCACCTTTTCGGCTGCCTGTATATATTTTCTTTTTATTTTCTAATATTCCTGCAGGATTGTGTTCGTATCCTAGTTTTAGATCTAAAACTTTGCTTTGATTCACCAAATTTTCTTCCGTCAGTTCCAGTTCATCATTAAGTGGTAATCTTAAAAGTTCGCCTTCCATAGTTTTGGCGTAAAACCATTTTCCGTCCTGACTTTTTCCCATCGATTCCCTTACTTTCCATTTCGAAGTTCTTAAAAGAGTTTTACCGGTTTCTATTTCTACAATCGTCAGAAAACGTTCAGGAGTAACCAGATAAAGTCGTTTTTTTGATGCCGCCATATTCACATTTCCGGCTGAATATAAGACTTGTTTGTTGTTACCGTTATTCCATTTCCAAATGAGTGTTCCCGTATTTTTATTCAAACAATACACATTAGTGTCCCATGCGCCAAAAATAATTTTATCACCTTGTATCAAAGGAGTTCCTTGCGAATAAGACTCAGGTAATTTATTTTGCCAGATCACTTTTCCACTAACTGCATCGATACAAATAAATGCATTAGAACTTGCTGTATAAAGTTTATTATTTTCGACAACTGGCGAACCAACCAAAACACCTCCAACAGGAATATTCCATTTTTGATTGCCGGATTGTGTATCAAATGCCAATATATTTCCTTCGATTGTACCAATAATGAGGTTATTTTTTAAGACTGTTGGAGAAAAATAAATAGCATTTCCAGTTTCTTTTTTCCAATTCAGTGTTTTATTTTTCAAATTAACCGATTGTATTTCGCCAATAGAATTAGCAAAAAAAAGGCTTTTTTTATCAAAAGAAGGAACACTATAAATAGAAGCAATATCTTTTACAAAAGGAGAAACGTCTATCGCTGAATCTTTTGGAATTTCAATTTTTGAAGGTGTTGACGGAACCGAAAATTTAAAAACGCCTGGTTGATCAATTTGTTTCTGATAAATACGAATACTGTCTTTACTGATAATTACTTCGTTGTAACTTTTGGTTTTGCCATCGCGTGAGGTAATCGATGCTCCCATAATGCCGCTTAAACCGGAGAAATCATATTTTTTTAAAGTATGTCCGTGACCGCAAAAACTGGCGACAGTAGGATATTTTTCTAAAACCTGAAGCACTTCTTTATAATTACTTACGCTATTATCTAGTGGATAATGTGCAAAATTCAGCACTTTTTTATTGTTGTTTTTAAGACTGTCTTTTAAGGTTTTATCCAGCCAAAGCACATCTTCGTGTTTTACGAAACCATCTCCCATTTTCATATAAGGACCACACGGAAACCCGATAAAAAGATATTCGCCTTTCGAAAATACAAAGCGATCGTTGCCCCATATTTTTTTATAGGTTAAACCGGCACTTTCGCTCCAGTTGGTTTCGTGATTTCCGGAAATAACGTAATAAGGGATTTTTAAATTAGAAAGAATCGAATGAACATTTTTAAGTTCGTCATCGGCGCCACGATTGGTTAAATCGCCGGTTACCACCACAAATTCATTATCAGATGTATTGATTTCTTTTATAATATTCTGCAGCAAAAAATCATTATCATTTCCCGGAGAAACATGTAAATCTGTAAGCTGTACGAATTTTATAATTCCTGATTTTTCTGCGTTTTGAGAAAAACCGGATGTTATTATAAAAATCAATAGTATTCTGGAAAATAGATATTTCATGGGTTTGTTTTAATTTATTTTGAAACAAATTCTACTATGATGGTGTCAGATTAACCGCAAAGAACGCCAAGGTTTTACGCGATGTTCGCAAAGCTTTCTTTAAATCTATTTTTTTTCTCACACAGATTAAACAGATTCAATTTGTGAAAATTTGTGAAATTTGTGGCTAACTTTTTTCTCTCGCAGATTTGGCAGATTTAATTCGTGAAAATTTGTGCAATTTTTGGCGAAAAAAAAACCTTTTTAATCTGTGCCGAAAAATACCTAACAGGTTTAAAAAACCTGTTAGGATAGGTAACCAAACCAATTTTTATGTATTGCTAATGTGTGAATTGCAAAACATAATTTCTTATTTCAATTTGTTTTCTTTAAAAAAATTATCAAAAAATAACAATTGAAATTTTAAGGAATTATCCCAATATTCAATATTGTGTTTTCCTGGACGTTCTATATAATCGTGATTTATTTTTAGGGCCAGCATTTTATTATGCAGTTCGCGGTTTACATCCATAAAAAAATCATCTACACCGCAATCGATAATCAGTTTTAGCTTATTGTCTTTTACCAGTTCAAGCATATTGGTAACGGTATTTTTCTCCCAATTTTCAGGAAATTCGCTTAGTGTTCCAAGGCGTTTTTTGATATCCCAGTTTTCAGGAAACGGACGAATATCGACTCCGCCACTCATACTTCCTGCCGCTCCAAATACATCCTGATGTCTAAAGGATAAATACAAGGCGCCGTGACCGCCCATGCTAAGACCTGATATCGCTCTGCCTTCGCGGCTTGCAATCGTTTTGTAATTTTTATCTACAAAAGGAACTAATTCCTTTATTACATAAGTTTCGTACTTAAAAGTTGGATCTATCGGACTATCAAAATACCAGCTTGAAAAATTACCATCGACACCAATTACTATAAAACCATATTGATCGACCTGTTTCCCAACATCTTTAAAGTCTTTTGCCCAGCTGGCATAATTGCCGCTGTAACCATGAAGCAAATAAACAACCGGCAATTTTTTATTGCTTTTTTTATAATCATCAGGCGTTATCACGCAGGTTTTTATGTTCTTATTCATCGAAGGACTAAAAACCTGAATCGTATCTATTTTAGCTGCTTTCGCAGAAAAAAATACGAACATCAGAAGTAGGGTACAGAATGCTTTTTTCATAAAATCTTGTTTTAATTATTATGTCAAAATAAGTATCTTTTTTTTACCATTAAGATATTAAGTTCATAAAGCCTTAAATTACTTAATCTCTTAATGGTAAAAAGAAAATTAAGCTTCATTTAAAATTCGTAAAATCATCTTAAACAATCTCTTAGAATAGTAACCGGATGCATGGCTTTTCTATTCGTTCCGTCAAAAATCTGATGGCGGCAGCTTGTTCCTGCAGCGGCAATTGCTGTTGTGGCTTCGGTGTTTCGAATTTTTGGAAACAGCGTATCCTCGCCCATTTGCATACTAATTTCGTAATGCTCTTTTTCGTAACCAAATGAACCCGCCATACCGCAACAACCTGAATTATAAATGGTAACAGAACTGTTTTTGGGCAAATTCAGCATCGCAAACGAAGCCTCAATAGTACTTAATGACTTTTGGTGGCAATGTCCGTGAATTTTTATTGTTTTCTCCGTATCCGAAAATTGTCCCGAATGTATTTTTCCGTTTGTTATTTCTCTTTTAAAGAATTCTTCGATGGTAAAAGTATTTTTCGATAACTTTTCGGCTCCCTCTTTATCATAGGCCAATCGAATGTATTCGTCTCTAAAAGTTAATATTGCCGAAGGTTCTATTCCGATTAATGGCATATTTTCAGCAATTAAATCTTTGAAAATAGCCACATTTTTATTGGCAATATCCTGCGCTTCTTCCAGAAAACCTTTCGATATAAAAGCTCTTCCGCTTTCTTCGTGATCTACTATAAGTACTTCGTAACCTATTTTGGTCAGTAATTCATAAGCATCAATCCCTACCGAAACATCATAATAATTGGTAAATTCATCACAAAAAAGATAAACTTTTCCGTTTTCGAAAGTATTATTTGCAACTGATTTTTTATTTTTTTCGTACCATTTTCTAAAAGTGGTCGGCGCTAATAAAGGCACTTGTCTTTTGGGTGCGATTCCCATGCTTTTTTTAACCAAAGGCAAATTGGCAACAAAATTGGTCATAGATGGCGCGATGCTTCCTAACTTATTGAGTTTTGAATTGAAAGCAAAGATTTTATTTCGAACAGAAAATCCGTTTGCTTTTTGATATTGGTATAAAAATTCCGATTTTAAAGTCGCCACATCTACATTACTTGGGCATTCGCTGGCACAGGCTTTACAGCTTACGCACAACTCAAATACCTTGTATAATTCTTCATGATCGAATTTATTGTCTTTTTCAGAATGCGTTAGATATTCTCTCAGCGCATTGGCTCTGGCGCGAGTAGTATCTTTCTCGTTTCGTGTGGCGCGGTAACTCGGACACAAAGTTCCTCCTGCCGATGGCAATTTCCTGCAATCGCCTGAACCATTGCATTTTTCGGCAGCACGCAAAATTCCCATACTGTCTGAGAAATCCTGAATTGTTTTTATATCCGGTTCTATTCTTCCTGCTTCAAAACGAAGATTTTCATCCATTTTAGAAGCATTTACAATTTTCCCAACGTTTAAAATCGTATCAGGATCAAATGCTTTTTTTATTCGTTTTAGCAGTTCATAATTTTTATCCCCAATCATAAAAGGCAGAAACTCTCCTCGCAAAATTCCGTCACCATGTTCACCGCTTAATGAACCTTTGTATTTTTTTACCAAATGAGCGACTTCCGTAGATATATTTCTAAACTGGTGTAATCCTTCTTTAGTTTTTAAATTGATCTTCGGACGTAAATGCAGCTCTCCGGCTCCGGCATGTGCATAATAAATGGCGCTTTGTCCGTGTCTTTCCATCATGGCAGCAAAATCGGCAATATAATTGGGTAAATCACTTAGTTCAACCGCTGTATCTTCAATTGAATCGGCTGCTTTATCATCGCCAACAATACTTCCTAACAGTCCCAAACCTGCTTTACGAACTTCATTTACTTTATCAATATCAGCACCGTAAATTTTAGGCAAAGCATATCCAAAATTATTAGCTTCAAAATCTTTAATCAAAGCATCGGCTTGCAATTCGGCATCTTCCATGCTAATATGCGATCCTACTTCGAGCATAATAACCGCTTTTGGTTCTCCCACAATAAAAAATCGGTTTTTAGATTGTTCCCTATTGGTTTTCGTACAATCTAAAATCGTATCATCCATCATTTCGCAGGTATACAAATGATGTTTCATTGCTACAACTACCGCTTCTAAACTTTCCTGAATGGTATGAAAATGCGCCACAACCATAATATTATTGGTTGGCGGTAAATCATCTACTTTTAAGGTGATTTCTGTAGTAAATGCCAGTGTTCCTTCGCTTCCGCAAAGTAATTTCCCTAAATTGATTGTATTTTCTGTTCCCGAAAATAATTCTGATTTTAATAACGCATCAATGGCATAACCTGTATTTCGTCTGTGAATTTCAGGTTTTGGAAACTCCCTGTTAATTTCGTCCTGATTTTCTTTGTTCGAAAGTTCCTCGTAAATCGTTTTATAAATTTTACTTTCTAAAGAATCTCCTTTTGTCTTTTCTATAAACTCTTCCGAAGTTAAATCTTTAAATACCGCAAGACTTCCGTCACTTAAAACCGCTTTTATCTCTACAATTTTATCTCGGGTAACGCCATAACGTATTGATGTTGTTCCAGATGAATTATTCCCGACCATTCCGCCAATCATACATCGATTTGTTGTTGAGGTAGTCGGACTAAAAAATAAACCGTGTGGCTTTAAATACAAATTCAGCTCATCGCGAATTACGCCGGGCTGCACTGTTATGGTTTTCTTTTCGGCATCAAAAGCAACAATTTTTGTAAAATGCTTAGAGACATCTACAATTATTCCGTTTCCTACCGTTTGTCCGGCCAAAGATGTTCCGGCAGTTCTGGGTGTAATTGAAATATTGTTTTTTGCCGCAAAGCGAATAATCTTAGCAATATCTTCTACTGATTTTGGAATTGCAACTGCCTCAGGCATAATCCTATACGCAGAAGCATCTGTAGCATATAATTTCTTATAAAGCTCATCGTAAAAAAGAGTTCCCTCTAATGAATCTGAAAGTTGCTGTAATAGTAGAAGACTGGACATTTTATTGGTTGTATTGCTTTTGGTTGGTAATTTGAAATAGGTAACCTTAATTTTATTATGCAAATATTTTTAAACACATAGGAACATAGCCCATGAAACTTATTAAAAGGCGTTTCACTAATTTAAATACACATAGTTTGTATGTGAAAAAATTATAATTTTCTTAAATACTCTTTTGTTTTTTGTTTAAATCTATGTTTCTATGTGTTTAAAAAAAATTAGATGTATTAATAATCAAAACGTTTAAAAGCTTCGATTGCTTCGTATTCTGCCAATCCTAAATCATCGTATAGAATTGCAGTATTTTTGTTACGGTCTTCGGCTCTCACCCAGAATTCCCTAGAGTCATTTCCTTGAAACATTACTCTGTCTTTTTGAGATTGATGGTATAAAATCGCACTGCGTTTTAGTAATACTTCTGATGGAGAAAGCGGAACAGCCATATCAATTTCGTGAATATCCCATTCGTGCCAAGCTCCTCTATAAAGCCATAACCAGCAATCATCCATGTATTTTTCTGGTTTTAGCTCTTTCATAGCAGCAAAAATCGCGTTTAGACAAACTTCGTGCGTTCCGTGCGGATCGGCCAAATCTCCGGCGGCAAATACCTGATGCGGTTTTATCTTGGCGATAATATCTTTTACAATGGCAATATCTTCAGGGCCTAACGGGTTTTTCTTTACCTGTCCGGTTTCGTAAAACGGAAGATCTAAAAAGTGTGTGTTTTCATCTTTTAAACCAATATATCTTGTCGCGGCATAAGATTCTCTTCTTCGGATTAATCCTTTTAATTTTCGAACTTCAAGAGAATCAATTTGATTTTCGGATTTACTATTCAGAAAATCAATTACTGATTTAAAGTTAATTCCGCTTGCAGCATCACCAACAAAATCTTTGGCAACCTCAGCAAATTTTAATGCTTCGTCATCTGTAACGGCTATATTTCCTGAAGTTTGATATACAACATGTACATCGTGACCTTGTTTTATTAATTTTGAAAAAGTTCCTCCCATAGAAATCACATCATCATCAGGATGCGGACTAAAAAGAATTACTCGTTTTTTTGCAGGATTGGCTCTTTCCGGACGATGAGAATCGTCAGTATTTGGTTTTCCACCTGGCCATCCTGTAATAGTATGTTGCAAAACATTGAACATATTAATATTCAAATCATAGGCAGAACCTTCCTGAGCTAAAAGATCCGACATTCCGTTGTTGTTGTAATCTCTGTCGGTCAGTTTTAATATTGATTGTTTTGTTTCTCTGCAAAGCCAAACAATTGCTTTGCTTTTTAATTCCTGCGTCCACGTACATCCGCCCACTAACCATGGTGTTTCGAATCGGGTTAATTCTGATGCAGAAAATTGGTCTAATACAAAAGTAGCATTAGTATGATTTTGCAAAAAAGTAGCAGGAACATCCGACGTTATTTCGCCCTGAATTGTTCTTTTTATAATAGAAGCTTTATTTTGTCCCCAAGCCATTAGTACAATTCTTTTAGATCTAAGAATTGTCGAAACTCCCATTGTGATGGCTCTTTTAGGAACATTGTCGATTCCGTTAAAATCTGATGAAGCATCGACTCTTGTAATATGATCCAGTGTAATAATTCTGGTTCCTGAATTGATGTGTGATCCTGGTTCGTTGAAACCTACGTGACCGGTACGCCCAATTCCTAAAAGCTGAAAATCAAGTCCTCCGGCTTCTTTTATTTTCAATTCGTAATCAACGCAATATTGGTTCAGTTCTTCGATCGCAACGGTTCCGTCAGGGATGTTTACATTTTCCGGCTTAATATCGATGTGATTAAAAAGATATTGATGCATGAAGTAATGGTAGCTTTGACGGTTCTCTTTGGTCATTGGATAATATTCATCCAGATTAAAAGAGATGACATTGTAAAAACTAAGACCATCTTCTTTGTGCATGCGCACCAATTCTTCGTATACTTTTATAGGTGATGATCCTGTGGCAAGTCCTAAAACACAAGATTCATTGTTGGCTTGTTTTGAACGGATTAATTCGGCTATTTCCTGAGCAACCATTTTTGAACCCTGAACAGAATTTTCAAAAATCACGTTATGATTTTTTTCAAATCGGGTTTCTTCAAATTTCCCGGGAATGTCGTAAGCCAAAGAAGTATTCGTTTTCATAATATATCTAAGTTAAAAAATTAGTTTTAACAAATATAGATACAAAAAACAGAACAAATACATTATTTTGCGTTATTTAACAAAATAAAATTCAAATAACGCAAAATAACGCAAGAAATACTGATTGAATTTTAAACTATAGGATAAAAACACCTGATTTCTTATATTCTTCCAGCTTTAAATCATTAGGATCTAATTCGGTTACTATCGTATCCAAAAGATTCAAATCGCAAACAACATGAGGCATCTTCGTATTTAGTTTATCTGAAGAAAACATCGATACAACCCTATCAGAAGCCTCTATCATGGCTTTTTTGACAATTGAGATCTCATATCCAATCTCAGTCAACCCTTGTTTTATATTAATACTGCTGGCGCCTATAAAACAAATATCTGCTTTAATTTTAGATACAACCTGAATTACATCCATACCAATTGTTACCATTGCATTTTTCTGCATTTTGCCACCAATAAATATTAAGTCGATATTGGGATGCTGAGATAATTGCATGGCGATTGGTAAACTATACGTATATATTGTAGCTTTTAAGTCTGAAGGAATCAACTTTGCAAAAACTAAATTAGTGCTTCCACCACTCATTATAATAACCTGTCCGTCATGTAATAAAGACAATGCTTTTGTCACGATCTTTTTCTTTTCATCTTCGGCAGCTATATCAATATTAAAAATATCAACAGATTTTTCCGAAACCTGCACAGCACCGCCATATACCTTTTCCAGTAGCTTTTTGCTGTCTAATTCGTTTAAATCACGCCTAATTGTATCTTCTGATAAATCCAGAGCCAAAGCCAAATCTGTTGTGACAACTTTCTGTTCTTCAATCAGCTTAGTCATTATATATTTATGTCTTTCGGCTTTCAGCATTTTCTTAAAAAGTTAAAATTCAGGACAAATATATCAAATATTTCAATTGAATAGCAGGACTTTTGTAGGAAACTGCAATAGTTTGCATAATTCTATACAATATTATAAAGCAGAAAGATTTTACATATTAAATATGCGTTATTTTGCGTTATTTGAATTAATTTTCGAAAAAAAGTTCAAAATAATGCATTTATATGCAATAAATAAATATATTTGCTCAACAACCATTAAAAAAACCAAATAATCATGAAAAAATTATTCCTTATTTCATTGTTGGTTTTGTTCATTCAAGTAACATTTGGGCAAACAAAA
>Ga0247815_10000106_pt1 | contig 62561 bp, 58 predicted proteins | sample UWRJL194509B1_FD_181014 | JGI IMG/M metagenome (GOLD analysis project Ga0247815, IMG submission 181014) | Plant litter microbial communities from Arlington Agricultural Research Station in Wisconsin, United States - UWRJ-L194-509B-1 | ecosystem: Environmental > Terrestrial > Plant litter >... | reverse complement strand
CACTATCTTATGCACGGAGCCTGCCGTTAGACGGTTTTACTTATGGCATTAATGCCAAGGTTATCCGTCGTATAATAGGCAAATTTGCCAACTCCTACGGCTTTGGGTTTGATGTTGGCTTTCAGTACCAAACACAAAGCGAATGGAAGTGGGGGCTTATGCTTCGCGATATTACCACTACATATAATGTATGGAATATAGATGAAGAAGAATTTGCCACGGTAAGCGGTGCCGTTGCCGGACAAAACCAGGAACTGCCTGAAACTACCGAAATAACGTTGCCTAAGGCTCAACTTGGGGTTTCAAAGAAATTTGTTTTTCATAATGAAATGAGCCTTAAAGCAGCAGCCAACTTAAACATGCAGTTTGCTAAAACAAATGATATTGTAAACCTTGATTTTGTAAGTATAGACCCGGCCGTGGGTTTTGAAGCCGGTTATCTTGACATTGTTTTTTTAAGGGCCGGTGTAGGTAACTTCCAGAACGAGACACAACTGGACAATACCCAGAACCTTACCTTTCAGCCTAACATAGGCCTTGGCTTTAGTTACAGGGGTATACAGGTAGATTATGCCCTTACAGATATAGGAAATCAAAGTGTAGCACTTTACTCAAATATATTTTCTCTTAAAGTAGATTTAAGTATCTTTAGCAGATAATAATCTGTATCCCCAATGCGCAGCACAACTGTTTTACTGGCTTCATTTTTTATAATCCTGTTTTCTTCTTTTAAATCTTTTGCACAGCTACCGTTATCAGAGAGTGCCGCCATTAGCCTTCTTACCTGCGGTCCCGGCGAAGAACTTTATTCTGTTTTTGGGCATACAGCCCTGCGTGTTCACGACCCTTTACATGGCATAGATGTAGTTTATAACTACGGCACTTTTGATTTTGACACACCCAACTTCTACCTGAGGTTTATAAAAGGAGATTTGCAATACTTTGTTTCAACAAGCTCATATCAGGATTTTGTTTACACATATCAGTATTACAACCGCGATCTTTATGAGCAGCAACTTAATTTAACTACTGAGCAAAAACAGGCAATCGCTACCGATTTAAGCACGACCTTACTATCTGATAAACGTTTTTATACTTATAAATACTTTGAGCGTAATTGTACCACCATGGTAGCCGACGTACTCAATGCGCAGATACCCGGTAAAATATCCCTGAAAAATAAAGATGAGGGTAAAACGTATCGAAAAATTGTTATCGAGTACCTGCACAATAGTTTCTATGAAAACCTTGGTATAAGCCTTATTTTTGGATACCGAACTGACAGGCCAATGGAAAGGCTCTTTCTGCCGCAACAGCTGTTAGAGGGTGTTGATAACACTAAAATTAATACACAGCCTTTATCTCAGCCCACTGTAACAGTTATTAAGAGTACAGCGCAGGAGCAAATTTCTTTATGGAACAATTACTATACCTATGCAGCAGCCTGCCTTTTATTAATTATAGCTTCTCGCAGTAAAGTTATACAAAGGTCTCTATTAGCTATTTTCGGACTTTTTGGAGTATTTTTTATGTTTGTAGGCTTATATTCTTACCATACAGAAATTTCTCAAAACTACAATGTATTGCTTATCAACCCATTATTTTTAATTCTTTTATACTTTATATTTACGAACAATATAAAAGCAAAAAAGGTAGTGGTATACCTATGTTTTTTATGTTTGGCAGTATACATTGTATTTATGCTAAACAAGCCACATTTAATAATAGTACTGCCTCTTATAGCTCTAATAACGATATTGTTATTAAGAACAATTATGCCGCGATTTAGTATTTTGCCTGTGCAATTAATAAAAAAATAAAGTTGGGCACTTTATAAAAATCGGTATTTTTACCAGCAACCATAAATACATTTTACTTTGTTTATTTTCAGCAAGCCAAAGAAACGCCTCGCCGATCTTATACCGGACGGCTATATAGATATTCATTCTCATTTGCTACCGGGTATAGATGACGGCTCTAAAGATGACGATAATACTATAGACCTTGTTACAAGCCTGAAAAACTATGGTTTTTCACAGTTTATAACCACTCCGCATGTACTTAGCGGGGTATGGAACAACACCCGCGATGCCATTAGTGCAAAAGAAGCTACAACTAAAAAATTATTAGAAGATAATAATATAAACAACCCTTTTAAGGCTGCTGCAGAATATTTAATGGACGACGTTTTTTTAAAACTAATTAAAAACGAACCTTTACTTACAATTAAAGACAATTATGTTTTAGTAGAGATGTCTTATTTAAATGCTCCTATACAGCTATATGACATACTTTACGAACTGCAACTGGCAGGCTATAAACCCATCCTGGCTCACCCGGAACGGTACCTGTTTTACCATTTTAAATATGAAGAATATGAAAAACTTAAAAGAGTAGGCTGTCTTTTCCAGATAAACCTTCTGTCAGTAACCGGCTATTATGGAAAACCTGTATTAGAAATAAGTAAAAAGTTACTCGACAACAACATGATAGATTTTACAGGATCTGATGTGCACCATGAACGGCACATAGAAGCTTTTAAAAATCCGGTATTGTTTAAAGATATAGAACCTTTAGTAAAATCATTAAATAAAAATTCCCTCTTTAGTATATAAAGAGGGAATTTTTTTTATGATAAAAGCAATTACTTTTTATTAAAAAGTTTTTCTTTCCATGTTTTTGGTTTTTTAATGTCAGGTCCGTAACCGTAACCGTAGCCATAACCGTAGCCGTACCCATACCCATACCCTTTATCTGTGCCTGTATCATTTAATAAAATTGCCATATTTGGTAATTTTTCTTCCCTGTAAAGCGTCTCAGGTATCGACAACATTTTCTTTTCTAAATGGTTATCACGGGTTACATATACAAAGCAGTCAGCATTTTTCGCTATAATAATTGTATCGGTAACTAAACTGACCGGAGCAGTATCTACAACAATGTAATCATACTCCATTTTTAACTTAGTAAATAAATCATCAACTTTTTTACTCATTAGTAACTCGGCAGGATTTGGTGGTATTAATCCGGGAGGCAAGATATAAAAGTTTTCAAATCCCTCATGCTTTATTATATAATCTTCAATATTTGCATTTGGAGAAGACAAATAATTGGTAAGCCCTTTAGACGGTATGTTAATATATTCATCTAATTTAGGATTTCTAATGTCCATTGCCATAAGAAGTACTCTTTTACCACCCAGAGCAACTGTAGCAGCTAAGTTAGCAGATATAAATGTTTTACCTTCTTTAGGCACTGTAGAGGTTACAAAAATAGTTTTTGCCGTACCTTCCGGCACACCCGAAAGCATAAATTCTAAATTGGTTCTTATTATCCTTAAAGCCTCAGCAGTTGCAGATCGGCTATGAGTATTAACTAATTCGCTATTAGTTTCTGAGCGAGGAACATCTCCCAAATAAGGCAATGATAAATCAGCCAGATCATCAGAACCATGTATTTTACTATCCAATAATTGTTTAGTATATATAAATCCAAAAGGCAATAATAATCCAAATAGAAATGCCCCCAAATAGATTACATTCTTTTTAGGAGATATAGGCCCCGGATTTGCATACGCTTCATCGATCATTTTAGAATTTGCAGCAGTTACGGCGAGGTTTATTGAATTTTCCTCTTTTTTTTGCAAAAGGTAAAGATATAATGCTTCTTTAATATTCTGCTGCCTGTTAATCCCTCTTACATCACGCTCCTGTTTAGGAACCATCCCTATTTTATTTTGAAATATATTTTCTTGGTTTTGTAAGTTTTTTTGAGATAATTCGAGCGATCTTTTCATATTATTAAGACTCGCAATAATACTCTGCTTCATTCCAGCTATTTGCTGATTAAGGCTTATCCTTATCGGATGAATATCGGTGCCGCTCTCTTCATATTTAGATTTTGTAAAGATCAATTTGTTATATTCATCCACAAGGGCAGTAGCTTCACCTTCAGGAACTATATTTACAGGGATAACATCATCAGAAGAAGCTGTCTTAAGATAATTAAGCATCAAATTTACAACGTTTATTTTTGTGGCATTATCTGCGGCTGTACCCGCATAACTATTAGACAATGTAACATAAGCTTCAGAATTTGTTGCTAAATCTGTAATTTTATTTGTTCTCTTAAAATTTTCTAAATCAGACTCAACACCATTTAAATCGTCTTTTATGGAATCTAACCTTTGGCTGATAAACTTATCTGTCTTCTTTCCTAATTCGTTTTTATCATCAATTGCGTCCTGGTTGTAGTTATTTATAATTGCAGTAATATAATCAATCCCCCTTTGCTTAATAGGGTCTACCATAGAAATTGTAAGTATACTTGTTTCTTCACCTACAGGTGCTATAGCTAACTTACCCCTATAGGCAGTTGATACGCTTTCAATATTATTTACCTTAATTATATAAATTCTTTTTTTAAAATCTTCACTCTCAGAAAATTTATTGGTAATGACCATAGTTCCCTTACTGATTTTTATAGCCTGCCCAAATTTATATTTACCTATAAGCTTTTCATTCATATCGGAAAGCTCAAACTGGGAAGATGATAAGGCGGTAACTACAAATGTCATGGATTGTTCATAAAATCCCTCTTGCGTGTTGTAAAAACTTGCCTTAATAGGCACATCATTATAAATTTCTACAGGGTTAATCCTTCCCTCCTGAAAATATGTAATATTGAGCCCTAATTGTTCTACAGTTTTTTTCGCCAATGATCTGGTTTTAAGCAACTGCATTTCATTATTAATGTTAGTTTTTGTGCCTTTAACAATACCCATGTCTGCAAATGCACTAAGCTCTGATGCTAACCCACCTTTTTTATCGTCTTTAATTAATATTGTAGCAGATATACTGTACATAGGAGATACATAGCGCAAATAAATAAATGCAATTAGCAGAAACAACGATCCACTTGCTAAAAACCATTTCCAATGATATATATATTTTCCAATAATTGCTTTAAAATTGACTCTTTTAGGTTCAGATGATGCAACCTCAGTATTTTTAAAATTCATTTGTTATCTTGTTAAAAGGGATATAATAGATAATAATACAGAAACTGACGATATGATGATAGTAACATCACGGCCAACGGCAGAAGAGTTTATTCTTGATTTATTAGGTTCTACATATATCAAATCGTTTTGTGAAACATAATAGAATTCCGACTGCATAAAATCAACTTTAGTTAAATCCACATAATTATATGTTTTTTTTCCGCTTAATTCCCTAATTACTAATACATTATTTCTCTTTCCATAAATTGTAAGGTCACCGGCTAAACCTAATGCTTCAGGCAATGTTAATCTTTCACCCGGATAATTGTAAGTGCCGGGACTGGCAACTTCACCTAATACCGCAACTTTAAAATTAACCACTTTAATACTAATAACAGGATCATTAATATATTTTTTTATCTCCGTTCGTACCAAATCCAGTGCGTCAGCTTTAGTTAATCCGCCCAACTTAACCTGTCCAACAAGCGGAAGGGGTATATAACCATCTTTATCAACTACATAAATCCGGCCTTCGCCTGCCTGACCAGCGCCTGTGCCGGGAGATAAATTTACAGTTGTAGGATTAAACGGTGCTGCGAGTGCTTCATTAGGAGAAGTTACATTTACTACAATTAATACCTCATCTCCCGGCTGCACTTTAGGCTCATAATGATTATCTGATACCGAAGATACATTTTGAAAATAAACCATTTTTTTTCTGGAAACACAAGAGGTAAGCGCTATTGCAATTAAAAACAATACGGTAATTTTTTTAATCATAGTAATATGTGATCGATTAATATTAAAACTTCTTCCTATTTGAAATTAAGCTGCACTAAATATGCGCAAATATAATTTTTTTAAATTTAATAAATATTATAAAATATAATTATTGCAAACCTTAAAACCCTTAAGATTCATAGCTTTTAAACTCAGAATTCAGGCTTATAAATTCCGGAACAATGTTCTTCATTTCGGCCACAGCTCCTAAAACATTAAATTGTTGCGCAAGGGTTATCATTTTATTAAGCGCGGCATTAATAGCATCATAATCTTGTGGTTCTTCCCTGCTAATCATTATATTATTGTTGTGCGTAGGCAACATCTTAGATGTATCTGTAACCAGCTCTTCATACAGCTTCTCTCCCGGCCGCAGTCCTACATACTTAATTTCTATATCTTTTTCAGGCTCAAGACCCGCCATACGGATCATCTTTAAGGCTAAATCGATAATTTTTACCTGCTTACCCATATCAAAGATATAAATTTCGCCTCCTTTACCCATTGCGCCCGCCTCCAGCACTAACTGGCAGGCCTCTTTAATAGTCATAAAAAAGCGTGTAATATCAGGATGTGTAACTGTAACCGGGCCTCCATCCTGTATTTGTTTTGCAAAAACCGGCACAACAGATCCGTTAGAGCCTAAAACATTACCAAAACGTGTAATAAGATATTTTGTTGCACCTGTTTTTTCCTGCTGTACAAGTTTGTCGTGTAGTGCCTGTACATATTTTTCGGCAATAAGCTTGCTGGCTCCCATAATACTACCCGGGTTAACAGCCTTATCTGTAGATATAAGCACAAAAGTATCTACATTATAAAGGTGAGCACAATCGGCTACATTTTTTGTACCTAATACATTAACCATAATTGCCTGAGACGGATTTTTCTCCATCATTTGAACATGCTTGTAGGCCGCTGCATGGTATACAACATCAGGCCTGTACTTTTTAAAAACTTCGTTTACAGCATTTTTATCCCTTACATCTGCAATTTCAGAATAAAACCTCGCATGGGGCATCGTTACACCCATCTCTAATTCAAGCAGATACAGTGGTGTTTCTGCCTGATCGAGCATTATAATACATTCAGGAGAAAAATCAATTACCTGTCTTACTATTTCACTGCCAATAGACCCTGCAGCCCCTGTAATAAGAACCACCTTGCCTTTTAATTGTGCTGATATAGATTGATCATCCAACAGTATTTGCTTTCTGTCTAATAAGTCTTCTAATTGATAATTAACCCGCTTCATTTGTTTTATAAAAATTTACTGCCTTAAGAAATCCTAAAATGATATGCGGTTAAAGCACTTTTTTTACCAATTGTAAAATTTTGTCAAATTGCTCTTCAATAGTCAGGTAGGAGTTATCTATCTCTATGGCATCATCTGCCTTTCTTAAAGGAGAATCTTCCCTGTGAGTATCTATATCGTCACGTTCTTCAATATTTTTTAGTACCTCATCATACGTAACCTCATGCCCTTGCGCCAATAGTTCATCATAGCGTCTTTGAGCTCTTACATCAGCGCCAGAAGTCATAAAAAGCTTAAGCTCAGCATCAGGAAATACAACCGTGCCTATATCCCGGCCATCCATAACAACACCCTTATCTTTACCCATAAAACGCTGCTGTTCTACAAGCTTAAGCCTTACATCATGAATTGTAGCAATTTTACTAACAAGATTAGAAATTTCCATTGTGCGTATTTGTCCTTCCACATTAACGCCGTTTAAGTACACTTCACTATGTGCAAGGCTTGTATTAAAGAAAAACTTGAGGGTAACATTAGGTAAATTATCTACAAGTGCCTGTTCATTTACATGCTCTTTTGTAACAAAACCATTTTGTAAAGCGTATAACGTCACTGCACGGTACATTGCACCGGTATCTACATAAATATAGTTAAGTTTTTTAGCAAGCTGCTTAGCTAACGTACTTTTACCTGTAGACGAAAACCCGTCTATTGCAATTGTTATTTTTCTGTCCAAATCTTTTTAAAATTGTAACGGTAATAATTTAAGTATAAATACAGCTTCAAAGGTAAAATTAAATCTTGTGACTTATTCGCAAAACAGTAATTATTATGTAAAAGATGACGAAAACACTCCTGTATCACAGTATTATTTTCAACTTTACCTACAGGAATTAAATTATTTTAATATTGATTTAACATTTACAGGTTTCTGCGCAACAATGTATATATTATAATTTTTATGTCGAGCCAAAATGTTTGTTTACGTTGATATTCGAGATTGATTTTTACTTTATCGGGAAACAAAATTTCATCATTATATTTAAGCGGATCCTGCTGCTGCAATAACAATTGTTCCTCATTCCAGTATTTAATATTTGCCGGGCCTGTAAGCCCCGGTTTCAGGTTTAACAACTGCCTGTCCTGCCCCACTAATTTATCATAATACCCCGGTATATCCGGCCTGGGGCCCACAAAGCTCATATCGCCTTTCAAAATATTATATAGCTGCGGAAGCTCGTCTACCTTATATTTTCTTAAAAACCGCCCTAAGGCAGATATTTTACTTTTCCCTTCGGTGTCGTGCGTCATGGTTTTTAATTTATAAATTTTAAACAGCTTACCATATTGCCCTACACGCATTTGAGTGAACATTCCGCTTTGGGATGTATCTATACTTGCCCATATATAAAACAAGACTATTAACCACCCAAACAGTAACAAGGCAAACAATGATGCTATACTATCAAACAATCTTTTAGCCATGTAATTTAACTATCTAAAACATCAAAAACCGTAGCATAATAGTATCCTCCGTGAAGGTTTAATTCTAAGGTATCAGGTAACATTTGCTTATGAGTGCTTATAACCCCTTCCCAAATAATTATTTTTTTTTCTTTATCTACAATATAGGCTCCCGGATAGGGCTTAGTAGTGGCCCGCACCAACCTGTCTACTGTATGTACATCCATATCTAATGTTATCTCGCCATCTATAGGAGTACGGCCTTCCCAGTATGTAGCTAAGCTTTCATCCTGCTCAATGCCTTTTATTTTACCCGATTTTAAATCAAAATAAAGCTTACTTATTAATTCTTTATGGGCATCATTCACTTTCTCATACAAAACAGTTGCCGTTTCTGTAGCAGATAAAGGTATTTCCTGCTGTGCAAGTAGTAAACCTGTATCAACATTTTCCTCAAGCTTAAAAAAGGTAACACCCGTTTTATCAAGACCCTTAATAATAGCCCACGGTATAGCAGCCCTGCCCCTGCCTTGAGGCAACAGTGTAGGATGCGCACCTATAGCTCCATATTTTGGCGCATTTACAACCTCTAAAGATGCTATTTGCGACCAACCTATTATAAAAAGCCAATCTATAGCATATTCTTTTATTGCCTGTACAGCAGCAACATCGTTAATATGATTAACCTTAATTACAGGAATACTATGCAACTTTGCAAAATCATCTACATATATACGCCCTGATTTGTTTTTAGCTTTCTCATCGTGCAGGGTTATTATAAGCTTAAGGGTACCATTAACCGCATATAGCTCTTCCATACAGCTTAAGCCAATCTGCACGCAGGTTACAAATGCAAAATTCATTACTTTAATATTTGAAATGCTGCCTGAAATGCTTCGGCATATAACAATCCTGACTGCCCACCCCTAAGAGCTGCAAGCCCCTGTAAAACCTGAACCGACCTGGGGTGCGGGTATTCTCTCATTACACCTTGGTAAGCAGATAGTGCCTCTATCTTTTTTGCAACACCTGCCTCGCCCACTTCTATAAAAGTATTTGGCTGAAACGGGGCATTATTAGATGGAAAAGCCCAATCTGTAGAAGAGGGTATCTCCATAAAATACAATCCTTGCAATGACTTTATATTTGATTGACGCTGAAAAAGCCTTGCCGCCGCCTGGCAGGCTCTTGACGTATGCATGTGATCGTCATTAAGATCTGACGGGTGATGTGTAAAAATATAATCAGGCTGCACCTGTTTTATAACCGCCTCTATAAACTGTACCAACTCTATATGAGGTATTGTATTAAATTGTATGTTAGGAAAACTACCCAATACCGGCGGCTGTGCCCCTACTATTTGTTGTGCCGTGCAGGTATTTTCATACAGCACTTTATCTTCAGGCCTATGTAACCTTGCCTCTGCATTCCCGGATAGTATACAATTATAAACAGTATGCCCTTGCTGAGACAATGTAAAAGCACTGGCTCCAAAACCTAAAATCTCATCATCAGGATGTGCCGTTACTGTTAAGTATGTTTTTTTCACCATTGTATATACCCGTAAAATGCTGTTTATGCGATGAATGTAAGCAATTATTTTATAGCTAAAAAGAGGTTTTCCTTAAAAGGTATTTTTCCACGCTGTAAAGGCATCGGTAATTCTTTGCTTTTCATTATCTGTAAGGTTAGATCCGGATGGCAGGCAAAGGCCGGTGTTAAAGACATCCTCTGCGCAATTATCGCCATAATAATCGCAACTTTCAAAAACCGGCTGTAAATGCAGGGGTTTCCATACGGGGCGTGTCTCTATATTCACCTTAGCTAAAAACAACCTTAAAGCCTCGCTGGTTTTATTGCTGTCATTCATTGTTAAAGTTGTAAGCCAATAATTGCTGTAAAAATCAGCATCAGGTTCTTTCAATAGCTTAATATAACTTTCACCACTAAACAGTTCACTATAAAAAATATTATTCTTTCTCCTTAAGTTAATGTAATCCTGCAAAACCTCTATTTGCCCGCGGCCAATACCCGCGTTTATATTACTTATACGATAGTTGTATCCCACCTGAGAATGCTGGTAATGCGGGGCAGGATCTTTTGCCTGCGAAGCTAAAAAGATGGCACGTTCCTTAACCTTTGGATTTTTACTTACCAATCCTCCGCCAGATGCAGTAGTTATAATTTTATTACCGTTAAAAGATAGTATAGATATATCTCCCAGCGTGCCGCACTTTACGCCTTTATACTGGCTCCCTAAAGCTTCGGCACTATCTTCTATTACAGGTATATCATACTTTTTTGCAACCTCATTTATCTCGTCTGCCTTGTATGGCATACCATAGAGGTGCACTGCAATTATAGCTTTAGGTTTTTTGCCTTTCGCAATCCTGTCTTTTATAGCTGACTCAAGAGCATCGGGACACATGTTCCAGGTTTGTGGTTCGCTGCCCACAAATAACGGTTTTGCGCCAAGATATAGTATGGGGTTTGCAGATGCCGCAAAGGTTAACGACTGGCAAATAACTTCATCGCCATTAGCTACACCTAAAAGTATAAGCGCCATGTGTATTGCCGAAGTACCCGAATTGAAAGCTGCTACATAAACACCCTGGCCAAGATAATTTTCAAGGTCATTTTCAAAACCGTTTATGTTTTCTCCAAAAGCAAATAAACGCCTTAAGTTAAAAGCTTCATCAATATATTTTTGCTCATTACCACTGGGGTGTGGAGACGAAAGCCATATCATTGGGTTTTCCATAACAGCTAATTTAGCAGAAAATGAGCGACAGCTATGAGATAAGAACTCTTAATAAGCTTTGTCTTCGCCCTTAAATATATTCCATACTGTAAGATACACTATTTTAATATCAAGGAAAAAACTCCAGTTTTCAAGATACCATATATCATAAGCTACACGGTTTTTAATGTCAAACTCATTTTCAATTTCTCCTCTGTAGCCATTTACCTGGGCCCAGCCAGTGATACCCGGTTTAATAAGCTGCCTTACAAGATAATTATTTATAATTTCCTGATATTGTTCATTTTGTATACTCATGTGTGGCCTTGGCCCAACTATAGACATATCGCCTTTTAATACATTCCAAAACTGTGGAAATTCATCAAGGCTAGTTTTTCTTAATACACGCCCTATAGGGGTAACGCGGGAGTCGCCCTTAGATGCCGCCTGCTTATCTGACACGGCATTAACATACATGCTCCTGAACTTGTAGCACCAAAATTCTTTACGGTCCCTGCCAAGCCTTTTTTGCTTAAACAGCACCGGCCCTTTAGAGTTCATTTTAATAAGAATCGCTATTAACGGGTATAGCCATGAGCATATACACAATAATACTAAAGCACTAAAAACTATATCAAAAGTTCTTTTTGTAAATTTATTATGGGTTTCTTCAAGAGGTTCTTTACGTAATGACACCGTAGGTATATTACCAAATTGCTTAAACTCGTAACGGTTATAGAACTGAAAGTGAAAATCAGGAATTATCCTTACCCTTACACCCGCTTTATCTACAACATATGTTATCTCTTCTATTTCGCCTATTGTTATTCCGGGTGTTGCTACAATAACCTCGTTAATAGGACGGGTTTTTAAAAATGGCCCTAATTGGTTTATTTTACCCAGATACGGACCTATAATAGCGTCTTTTTCTTCGTCATCAAAATATCCAATAACGTCATACCCAAGGTGTGGGTTATTAGTTATAAGCTCATGAAACTGATTAGCCGTGTTACCGTGCCCCAATATAATTACATGCCTGAGATTGTAACCCTGTCTTCGCAAAAAAAGAACCAGCCTGTGTATTATATATTTCTCTGTACCAAAACATACTATAAGAGCACCAGAATAAATAAATACAAAATTTGTAGGCAAAAAATGCTGCGAAAAGAATGAAAACACCACAATAGCAAGAGCAAGTATAACAATACTCTTTACTGTTTTATAAATTTCGAGCGAAAATCCCGGCCGTATACGATGCTCATTATATAATTTATTAGAGGTACCACTAAAAAACCAAACAAGCAACAATATAAATAACAGGAAAAATTTTGACCTGAAATGATCAGCAAAAGTTGTAGGCTGTACACAATATACACATACAATAAACGTGAGTGCTACAACAGATAAATCTGCTATTAGCCTGACTAAAGAAATTTTATTAAGGTATTGTTGCATTTTATAATAATAACAAAAAAAATGATAAATATAATTCAGTCAATCTTTGCAAGGAGAATCCTTACTAATTTATTCGTTATTTTTAGATATTAGCAATGCATGTATTGTTGTTGCATAAATAAATCGTTTACAATAATGATGTAAAGGTCATCAATTAAATTTAAACTACCCCTACTTTTAATTTATTTTTTTAACATTTGTACATGATTAAAACATCACTATTTATTAATATCCGCTAATTGTTGCTCAAAATCGCGAAGTATATTTTCTTTACTTAAATAAGCCTCTGCATACTTTCTTGCATTTAATTTGTAAGTGCTTATATCGTTGTTTATTGCATATTCTATACCATCGCACAATGCCTCTGTAGACTCCGGCTCTATAATCAGCCCCATATTGTACTGATTAACTACCGTATACAAAGATGTACCAGGCTCTGCAGTTACAATAGCAAATCCTCCCGCAGCAAGTATACCGGTTAATTTACTTGGCATAACAAGATCTGCCGCTGATTTTTTTTGTAACACCAGGTGTGCATCGGCAGTGGCAAGCAGGGCCGAAAGTTTGTTATAGGGCTGTAGCGGAAAGAACATAACCTGGGTGAGCCCGGCATCTTTTGCAGATTGCTCCAGTTTCTCTTTACCTCCGCCAGATCCTACTATTAAAAAGTATACGTCGCTACGGTCTTTATATTTTAATGCTACATCTATAATAACTTCAAGGCCTTGTTTTTCCCCCAGGTTACCAGAATACAAAATAACCTTGTCACTATCTTTTAAGCCAAATTGCTGGCGTAACGATTGTTCTTTAGGCAACGGCATAATATTGTTTTCGTCTACCCAGTTAGGGAACAATACCTGCTGATTTGTATTTACACCCTTACCCTTTATTTTAAGCTGCATGCCTAAACTTATGGTAGAAACCTTTTTACTTTTTCTAAGTATAAAACTTTCTATAGAAAACATAAGGTTAAGGAACGTTTTATTTTTTATCATACCCAGTTCTTTTGCTGCATCTACCTGCAAATCCTGAACATGGGTTATCATGGGTACGCCTTTTAACTTAGAGTATAGTAAAGGCAATACTCCTAAGTGAAATGGTGGTGCAGTGCAAAATACTACATCAAACTTTTTTGTAAATAACAGTTTAAGCCATACCGGTACAATACCTAAAACAAATGAAAATTCATGAATTATCCTTTTTGCAGAGGTAACATTTTTTGGCACATACAAAGGTATCCTGTGCACGGTGGCACCATCAATATCTTCTGTAATCCAGTATTTGCCTTTGTATTTTTCATGTACCTCCCACTCTGGGTAATATGGCACTGCCGTTACTACATGTACGTTATGTCCCTGTTGTGCAAACCAGCTACCCATCTCACCGGTATATTTACCTATACCGGTTAGTTCCGGGCTATAGTTTATACCAAATATTAAAATCCTCATTTATCTTAATTTCTTTTATGCATTCTGTAAAACAAAAAAGCTCCAAAAAGTCCGCCTGCAACATTCAAAATTATATCATCAATATCAAAAGTACCTATATGTAACCAGTATTGCAGGTTCTCTATAGTAAACGCTAAAAAAACAATTAAAACAGTTATTGTAAGTTTTTTAATTTTACCAAAAAAAACACGAACACACCATGCAAATGGCATCAGTAATAAAAAATTGCCTCCTATCTCCTTAATTATAAATAACTTTTGATTGTCCTGCAGTTCAGGAAAATTACTTATGTAATACCATTTATTAGATAGAGGCCTGAGATTAACTTTACTGACATCAAACATACCAGAATAACGGTATGGCGACATAATAGTTATATAAACAACTGCGAGAGCATACACTAAAGCTATTATTTTTAATAACAAATTAGTAGTGTTTTGCCCCATTATCAATTTATGTAAATGGATTTTCTTTTATATATTTCTCCCATTTCCAGGCAGAACTTATCATTTCTTTTATGCCAGGCCCTGCTGTACATTTAAGTTCTTCAGATGATTTTGTTAAAACATGTGTATAGCCAGCGGCACTGCTGCCTGGTGTAGCATAATCATTTCTAAATTCTGCATTATATAACTCTACAACAAAGTGAGAGCCTATATACCCGGTTCCGCCTGCTATAACTATTTTACTCATAATAACAATTTTATTAGCTGCAAAAACTTATAATTAAGCTTCCTTTAGCAAAGCATCGAAGTATTGTATAGTTTTTGTAAGGCCTTCTCTTAACTGTACCTTAGGTTCCCAGTCAAGCTCTTTTTTAGCAAGAGAAATATCCGGCTGCCTTTGCTTAGGGTCGTCTTGTGGCAACGGCATAAAAGTTAACTTAGATGACGAGTTTGTAAGCTCTATAACATTTTGAGCCAGTTCAAGCATAGTAAACTCGTAAGGGTTACCTATATTTACAGGACCTGTAAATCCTTTAGGAGTAGCCATAAGCCTTACAAAGCCTTCTACTAAATCATCTACATACTGAAACGACCTTGTTTGCTGCCCGTCTCCAAAAATAGTAATATCCTCACCCTTAAGAGCCTGAACTATAAAGTTAGACACCACGCGGCCATCTTCAGGATTCATATTAGGGCCATAAGTGTTAAATATTCTTACTATTTTAACATCTACATCGTTTTGATTATGGTAATCCATAAACAAAGTTTCGGCAGCGCGTTTACCCTCATCATAGCAAGAGCGTATACCTATAGGGTTTACATTACCCCAGTAGCTTTCTCTTTGAGGATGTTCTGCCGGATCTCCGTAAACTTCGCTGGTGCTTGCCTGAAATACCTTTGCATTAACCCTTTTAGCAAGGCCAAGCATATTTATAGCCCCCATTACAGATGTTTTCATCGTTTTTATAGGGTTGTACTGATAATGTACAGGACTTGCAGGGCAGGCAAGATTATAAATCTCATCTACTTCAATAAAAAAGGGTTCTGTTACATCATGCCTTATCATTTCAAAATAAGGGTTGTCTAGTAAATGAACGATGTTCTTTTTAGACCCTGTAAAGTAATTATCAAGAGAAATTACCTCATTACCTTCATTTAAAAGTCGTGTGCATAAATGCGAGCCTATAAATCCGGCCCCTCCTGTAACAAGTATTCTTTTTTTCATAACTTTATTTTTGAAGTTCTTTTATTTTGGTTTGTATTTGTAAAAAATAGTGGGATTTGTATTTAGCAAAAAAATAGCCTTCTTTACCATCCAGGAAACCTAACTTAAATACATAAGACCCAAAGAAATATACTATGGGCAAAAAACCCGATTCCATAAGTTTATATTTTAATTTTTGCCTTTTTGTAAGCCCGCTAAAGCCTTCACGTTTAAGAGTCATAAAGCGGTTAGCTTCCCATGTAGAATAGGCATTATGCCTGGTTATGTATTTTTCGAGACCTTTATAATCATTGTGTATTATAGTCGATTTAAAGCTGCCTACATTACCCTCTACAATAGGGTGTTCGTGCACTTCCATATCAAGATGGCTCCAGGAATCTTCCTGTATACGTTCATATTCTCCTTTACCTACACGAAATAGAGGTAGCTTTTTAAATGGGTCGCCGTGTTTTAGTTGCTTCCCCATAAAATAGTTTACAAAAACAATCCAGTAACCATTATAATCCGGCCGTTTAATCGCTTCCTGCAGCTCTGTTATAAATTCGTCTGTCATGTACTCATCTGCGTCTAAAAAAAGTACCCACTCGTTTTTAATGGGTAAATTTCTTAAAACCCAGTTTCTCTTTTTAGGAAATTGTCCATTCCAGTCAAATTGATGTACTTCTACACCATGCTCACGGGCTATTGCCGCGGTATTATCTGTGCTATTAGAGTCTATGACCATTATCTGGTCAAAACCTGATACGCGCTGCAGGCAATGAACTATATTAAGTTCTTCATTTTTAACGGGAATAACAACCGTAACAGGTATTTTTGCTATCATATATTGTATAACTTAACATATTTTAGTGAACTCTGCGAATCAGACAGGCCTTTTGGCCATTTTAATATCTTAATTTAACAATCACATGTCAAATATAACTCTTTCTTTTAGTACCTTACAAGGAAAACCGGCACATACCATCCATTCCGGCATGTTTTTAGTAACCACAGACCGTGCCCCAATAACACACCCGTTGCCTATTGTAACACCCGGATGTATAAATACCCCTGCAGCTACCCAGGCATTGCTACCTATTACTATAGGAATGGTATATAGAGGGAAACCTTTATCATTATAATCGTGTGTGCCGGTGCATATATAACTGCCCTGAGATATAACAGCTCTTTTACCCACCGTTATTAAACCCTGCGAATAAAGTTCTACCCCGCTTGCTATACCGCATTCGTCATCTAAAATTAAATTCCATGGGGCCCATATTTTTACGCCCGGGTATACATGCACGCCTTTGCCTACTTTAGCACCAAAGCACTTTAGCAAAAAAGACCTCCAACCATGCAATGGCCTTGGTGAATATTTAAACAACAGTAAATATGCAACAGACCATAGAATGCGCATAACTCTGTTACCAACCGAAAAGGATGCTCCTGTATGTGTATCTTTATTTACCATTGGCAATATTTTGAAATGTATCTTTTATATTAACAGCTGCCTGTTCTACCGAAAAGTGACTTTTAAATGTACTGTAGGCATTATTGCCCATAGCTATTTTTTCGTCGCTGTTTAGTATAGCCCATTGTTGCAGCCCACTAACTACACCATCCTGATTATCAGCAATAACAATACCTGCGTTACCCTCTTTAATCTCGCGCCATATATTAACCTGTTCGCTAATAATTACAGGCTTTTTACTTGCCATTGCCTCTACTACCGCTATCCCAAAATTTTCCTGATGGCTGGGCAGTATGAATCCTTCGCTGCCATAAAAAGCACCCCATTTAGCGTTACCACTAAGCATTCCCGGAAAAAATATATCCTGAGAATCTGCTGCAAGCTCTTTCATTTCCTGGCCATAAGGCGTATCTACAGGCCCTGCTATAACTAATGCTGGCAGGTTATACTCCTGTCTCAGTTCTAAATAAGCTTTAATTAATATATCAACTCCTTTTTTATGATGTATCCTGCTAAGGAACAATAGGTAAGGTTTACCGTCTACTTCAGGACATGTTTTAATAAAATCAAGCTGCATTTCATTTGTAAATTCCGGCGGCTTAGGAATACCGTAGCCTATATTCAGCTCTCGTTGAGGCTTATATGGATTAAAAGGCTGTCGTGCTAAAAGCAGTTCTTCCTGGCAGGTAAATAAAACACCAGTTGCCTTGTTTACCACTTTCTTTTCAAATAATTTCCAAAAAAGCCAGTTTCGTATCGCCTTTACCCTTCTTTCCTTTGCTTTTTGAAAGTAAGGATCAAGCATACCATGTGGCATCACATATAAATTTGGAACCTTGTTATTGTTCTTTTTATATTTTTTCCAGGCAGCAAAAGTTCCGTAGCCATTATACTGCCATAAGCCATGTATAATTACAGCATCAAACCTGTTAAAATTATCTAAGAGCCACTGATGCAATTGTGGGCAGTACGCATAAGGTCCTTTTGCAGGGCCAATGGCATTAATAACAAAGTTATCTTTACCTAAAAAAGGGGCATCGGGGCTATCAAAACATACAACCTCGTTATAGATATCTATTTGCTGCAATGCAGGAATACTATTGCGTATTCCCTGACAAGGCCCTCCATTTTCAGGATTCATTGATGTAATTACACGAAGTATATTCAAAACTTATTTTTTGCTTATATAATTACTACTAATTTACAAAACCGGTGGTCCTGCTAAAATATTTAGCCTCTTTAGATATATCTGTTAAGGGTTTTGCCGGATTACCGCCATACAATTTCCATTCGTCTGTATACGACTTATTCAATAATGATTTAGCCCCTAAAACAGAGTATCCCGGTAAATTTGTACCGCCCAAAATTACTACATTTGTCCCCACGAAACAATAATCGCCTATGGTAATAGGCTTGCTATCCTGCCGGTTATCGTATACATTTATAGAATGTGTAATAAATTGCGACTGATATCCTGCTACAGTTACATATTTGCCTATTGTAATTGGGCTTGTGCAGTCTAAATGATGGTTTTTTGTTATTGAACTTTGTTCTCCTATATATAAAAGTGACTGCCTATCTGGTTGATGTGCAAAATGCTTTGAGGCAGTACCAGTGGCAAAACCTGTTATCCAGTTACTGCGGCCTATAGATGCTTTTTCGTTTAAAATTATCTCGTCAAGATGTATAGCCACATTAAAATGCCCAATGCGGCTACCGGCTGCCATAGTAAGCTTTTTAGGATATACCCATGAAAGCCCGATTGTTGCAGTAGGGTGTATACTATAGCCATAAAAAAGCTTGAGAAGCCTCCTTTTTAAAAACATAGGGCTAAGGCAAATAAATAACTGAATTATTTTACGCATAGGATTGTATTTAAAATATCAGTTCAAGATATTTTTTATTCATTAAATCTGTATTAAAGCGTTTTGTGTTCTCATATCCGTTTTGCAAAAGTTCATCAATGCCTTGTTTATTATCAACAAGCAAAAGAGCTTTGGCATAAGCAGCCGGATCATAAGGATCGGCATAAATAGCCCCATTACCACCTACTTCCGGCATTGGTTCAAGATTGCTGGCTATAACCGGTGTACCACATGCCTGTGCTTCTATGACCGGCCAGCCAAATCCTTCTGAAAACGACGGAAAAACAAAAGCCCGGGCACCGTTTATTAATGCTTCAAGATATAAATGTGGGGGTTTTTTTATCTCTATAATCCTGTCTTTTAAACCCAGTTGTAGTGCCTGCTGTTGGAGTTCGGCATTCATTGGCTGCCCTGTAAAACATACAAGTCCCTTCCACTGTTCTCCAAGAGAAGCCACCATATTTAATAGCATTTTACGGTTTTTGCGTTGTAAATTACTGCCCACATGAACTATATATGGGTTATTTATTAAACTTTCCTGTGCGTTATCCTTTAGTATTTTATGCCATTCATTACTTTCCAGTTTTTTAAAACCTGCATTAAAACCATTATGAATTACAGTCCAGCCCGGTTTTTTAACCCCTTTATTAAGCTCTGTAAGCTGGTTGAGCGTAAATTGGGATACTGCCGCAATTTTATCTGCGCTAAGTAGATTTTTTAATATCCATTTTTGCAATATTACACCTGTAGATGATGCAGGGCAATAAGCATCTTTAAAACCAAGCGCGCCCCTTATAGCGAGAACATCATGACAGGTAATACTTGTGCGCCCTTTAGGGAGGTGTGGTATGTATGCAGCATTAGAATGGTCGCAAATATGATATCGTACATTTTTGTTACTACTCCTTTTTAAGCGCAGTAATAAAGAAAAGATTAACCATTTATCGAGATATCCAAGCCATTTTCCAAAACCTGATAATGTTGAATTTGACAGCTTACCAAAAAAGACTGTTGGATACCATATATCGACAGTTATATTAGCCTCTTCAAAACCAGATTTAAGCATTTGCGTAAAACGCTCCATACTTTCCTGACCATCGGGCTTATAATTACCTATTAATATTATTTTTAAATTGTCCATTAGTCTTGTTCTATAATAAAGTACCTGTTTTTATCACTTGTCGCGGCCATTAATATACCTGTAAACACTACAAAGAACCCCAAATTTGTAGGCTGCCCCCATTGACCTTGCATTACATAAATTAACCCTGTACTTATAAAGGTCCACGGAAAGGTATTTTTATAACGCACAAGCGTAAATGATTTAGTAAATAAAAAAATACCGAGACCTATCCTTATTAAAACAATTAAAAGCCCTAATAAAACACCTATTTCACCTATAAGCCTACCCCACTCCCCCTCGGGTAAAAGGAAACTTCTCGACCCAGAAAGCAAAATCGCACCAACATTAGACCCCATACCTATACCATAACCCCAAAAAGGAACGTCTGTACTGGAAAACAATGAGTTGTACATACCGCCTAAAAATCTATCTACTAAAACTCCTTCTACAAGCCCTCCTTCACTTTTGTTAGCCGAATCGAACCGGGCAGTGAACACCTCTGTAGCCACCTGTACGCTGTGTTGCTGCGAGGCTATAAAATAAATCAATACCAGTAATATAATTCCACCGATGATTTTTGATAAAAACTTAGGGTTTCTGGCAGTTAGAAAAATTGTAAATAAAAGTGTTAGTATAACATTAAATAGGAGAGTGCGGCTTATGGATAATGGAATTGCCACAAGCAGTGATATTGTTGCGGCAATAAGTAAAATCTTATTAACTTTTATATTACCGTTTGACAGAAAAAAAAATATAAATGGCGAAGCGAAAGAATAAAATGCTGTAACACCATTTGTAAACGAAAATAGTCCCGGCGGCCTCATATAACCCATTGCCCCAGAGAAACCTGCACCACTTTCATCACCACCTACCCCACGATTAATCCATGCATCCTGAGGAGAATAGAACTGCAGGAAAATAACAACGCACATAATTATAGAGATCCAAAGGGTTGCTTTGCCAATTTTCACTATGTCATCGTTTGTGATAACCTCTTTAAAAACATATATTAAAGGAATGTGCAATAAAAAAATTCTGGCACCAAACAAAGCAACTATCATATTTTGATGTCCCAGGAAAATCGCCGTAAAGATGCTTATAATGCCTGTGAACACAAAAATATTTAAAAGCAAAGAGCCTTTAATTACCCTGTAACTAACAGCCTTATAAATAATATAGATAGTAATGGGTTCCCTAATTAACAATAAGGGAGTGGATAAACCGGGCAAAATCCATTTACGCAATGCCCCCTCAAATATAAGCAACAAGAAGTATGCCCATATTCCTTTCTTTATCAATTCGATTGCCTTCGAATATTCAGAAATATGAGCTGCAGGTAAGTCTTGTTTTATTTGCATTTTCATCAATTATTTATTGATTTTATCACCTGAAATACTATCTTTTGGCCGCTTCTTAGTTAATGGGACTTCAAAATATTTATATATAAGCCCCGATATTGCAATTGTAATTGCAAGGCCGATAATTTTGGAAATCATATTACCAATGGCTGATGTTCTTAAAAAATCAAAAACTTCATAACATACAAAAAGTACAGGAATATGGCAAAGATAAATGGAATACGACCACAAACTCATTTTTGTTACAGCAGTGTTTATAAAATTAAACTTTAATCCCGGCCATCTCTCAACAACAGGAAGAACAAGTGCAAAGGCTAAAGGCGTAATTGTAAGTACAACCTGATTTTCTTTAATTTGCTCGTAAGTTAGTCCGGAAAAATATACTATGTATAAAGATATGGATAGCAATATAAATCCTAAAACAAACAAAATCTTCTTTAAGTTTTCGCGTAATACACTTCCCGAAAATATAAAAGCAACCATAACACCAAAACATATAGCATCTAACCGTGCGAGTGTAATGCCTCTTACAGAGTGCCCAACACCTTTATCTATAAAGTATTGCCTCATTACAATAGAAAAGATAACGAAAATTAAAATTGTTAGTGAAAAAGTAATACGCTTACTGACTTTTAATTTACTCAAGCAAAATAAAACTGATGGAAAAAGAAGATAAAACCATTCTTCGATACATAAACTCCATGATACACCAAAAAAGTTGGCATTGCGGGACATTAAATTCTGTCCGAACCATAAATAATCAGACAATTCCGACAAAGGAGGTAAGCCGCCATCAAAATAGTTATGAAATGCCAACATTACCAATAGAAAAAGATAATAATTTGGCAGGGTTCTCCACCACCTCCTGGACCAAAAATTAAAGACCATTCCTGTAGACCAATTTTCTTTATAAGTATAGCTTTTCCAAAGTATCTGGCCTATAAGGAAACCACTTAAGGCAAAAAACATTTCTACTCCCCAAAATCCAAAATGTTCAAATTTATATGCAAAATGCGCTATTAAAACCAAAGAGATAGCAATGGCCCTAACTATGTCAAGCCCAAAACTCCTTTTATGTTCTTTTTTTAATGTACTGCTACTCTCCATATACCTATTTATTTATTTTTTGATTGATAATATTTAACACTGCTGTAGCCGTATCTTCACTATACTTGGCCCATGGCCTCATCATGGCAGTCTTTACTGCTGCAATACCACATTTTTTCAATTGCTCTCTGTCGTCTATAATGTTTTGAAGCGACTGTATAAGCGATTCTGTAGAACCTGCGTTAATTAACCAACCGTTTTCACCGTCTCTAATTATATCCGGTCCAATGGTGCGCTCTGTAGTTATCACAGGCAATCCCTGAGACATAGCCTCTGTAATAACCAGCCCAAAACCTTCAAACAGCGAAGGAAATACAAAAACGTCCTGTGTTCTCATAAGTTCGAGAATCTTATTATGAGGCAGCCCTGGTATGTAATTACATTTATGAAGTCCCTCATCAAGAGGTTTACATTCTACGCCGGCGGCTTTTCTTCCTACCAGTGTTAATTCTATGGCTGCCCCGAAATGTTGAGCTGCTTCAAATAAATTTGCTATGCCTTTTCTTTGAGAAAGACCTCCAACGAATAAAACTTTTAGTGGCTTTGCAGGATCTAAGTTATATTTCTTGTCTATAAAAACAGGTGGAAAGCCATACGGGATAACCGTAATATCCGGCAAATTGCCAGGAAAATCCTGAAGCGTTTTTGCAGTGAAGGAACTCGCAACAAAGATATGATCGGCTAAAGCTATTTCATCATCTTTTCTTTGCAGTTTAGCTGCAGAGTCTCTAAAGCCCACCATTGTCGAGGCCCACTCCGGCCTGTTATCTATTTCACTTTGCATCAATCTCCTGGCAGCACGCCAGTAGCCTATAGGCAGGTCATATAGAGTTGTTAAGCCCTCTGTTTTAGCCTGTCTGAATGTTTGTAATGCAATATCCTCGTAAGCATACACTGCCTTAAGGTTTTTTACTTTATGCTTTTTTATTAAACCCGCAGTATTTACATCTATATCATGGCATACTTTGTCTATACTAAGCATCCCTTTTTCATGAGCAATAAGGCTGCTCAAGCCTGCTTTTATTGCACCCAAACGCGCAAGTTCCATAGCAGGCCTGGTGTGCGTTAGAGGTCTTAAATCTGCATCAAAACTTCTTTTATTTATTTCATGCAGAGGTTTTATAGTGCTGCTTAACTTGTATAAAAAACTACCTGGAAAAGAGGCTATACCAGTGCTAAAAGCATCTAAAAGGCCGGCATCTTTAAAGCCCCGAAGAGCGGCCCTGACATTTTGATTTCCAAGAGGATGAGACAATAATATCATATTAATTTACGTTATTAAATAATACATTGCTCCAAGATGTTACAAGTACTGGTGCCGCAAACCTTGTATTATAAAGGTGCTTTTGGTTATCACTGCTTATTTTGCCCATAGCAATATCATCTGCAAAATTTAATATTTTATTTTTTAATTCATCGTAAGGTTCTAACGATTCCAGTAATCGGGTTGCCATAGGATCAATTGCTATATCACTTATTCCACCTTTAGATGTAGACATCCATGGTATACCTGCACTCATGAGTTCTAAAAGGCTTATTGGTAAACCTTCGGGATGTACAGATAGTAAAAGGTAACCATCTATTACCTGCAATACCTGTTCAAGCTCTTTTTGACCATTAAATTTTCCATGATAGATTAATTGCGGATAACTTTCAAAAAAGACCTTGTCATATCGTTGACCCTCACCCCATATATGAAAACGTATATTTTCCATATCAGGATCATTGCTAAGTTTACATAAAAGATCAATACCTTTTTCCGGAATCAACCTTCCATAGTATCCTAACTCAATCTTTCCGATTTTTTCGTCCTCAGATTTACGTGACTTTACAATATCTATTTTTTTAGAGAAACAAGGTATTGTTATTACCTCCCGCCCTAACACGGGCATCATATAGCCTGCATTTTTTGTTGAACAAGCCACCACAACATCAGCCTGTTTTAACGACTGTTTATAATTATCTGTCCATGTTTGCTGATCTGCAAGATCTCCCGATGTATGATGGTGGTGTATCCATTTTTTATAATTAAAAACTTTTTTTATAAGGCTTATACTGTTTCCCTGGCCATTAGTATATAAGGCATCATACTTTCTAAATAAACCCCTGATCATTATAACCAAAAAGCTGAATTTATTTAATATCCCTTTAGAGCCAGGCATGTAAACCCATCTGCAAAAATCTTCTAACTGCTTTTTTTGTTGCAGGGATAAGCGGGCATTTAATACTACAAGGTCTGTTTCATATAAGCCGGTAGCAGCCATTTGAGCTAAAAACTCTTTGATATGACTTTCTATCCCACCGGTTTCAAGAAGTTGCGTAGAGAAAACAAGTAACTTTTTTTTAGCCATTACAAATATGCTTTGTACAATTATTTACCATAAACTCTTTGTACCTGTTCTTTTTTTATACCTAATAAAAGCATGGCTTTTACTGCTAAGCGATATAACTTAGCTTTACGTATGCCTTCACTCTTAATAGCACTATATTCCGGCAGGGTGCTTACAGGATTAGAATTAGACTTAAGCCCTTTATTAACTACCTCACTTAAAAAGTTTCTCCTGTTCTTCAATGCTTCTTTATTAACTTCAGGCAACTTGATGGTATCCATTTGTTTTATCTCGTTATAACTAATAACATTTATAAACTCCCTAATGGTATCAAGCCTTGGATCTGAAGGATTAGGATGTATAATCAATACATTGGCCCCCATGCCAAGACATGGTAATGCACAGTGAATTTTTGTGGTAATAACCATACGCGCTTTACAATAACGTTCTAAAAGCATCTCCATATGGGCTGTGCCTTTTTTGTCGTACTCTTCAAGACTACCAGAGGTATCCGGTGGATCATGAGATACCCTAACAAGGGTTTCGCCCAATAATGACTCTAATTTCTCTTTAACATTATCGGGTATGGGATGGTCTATATTGTCTACTAAAAGACATTCGCCAACTCCCGTTGTATTAATTTCGGCACGCGCATCAGATGTTACGGTAAGGCAGCCCGAATAGTATGCAGGTATACCCCAGCCCAAAAATAGTTTTAACGTTTTATGGTCTCTGCAGCCTATAGGTCCATTTTTTTTAAAATGTTCCCTAACCTCTTCTCTTTTTAGTAAGCCTGCATTTGCTACATGTACAGATATATATAATGGAGTAATATTTGCCGGTGGTGGAAATTTATCAAACGCATGCATATACCATCCGTTTGCAACAAGATATCCCGGTTGTGCAGTATCTAAAGAAGCAAGGTCTTCACGATCGGCAACAATAGCGTCTGCAGGTAAAAATGCCTTTGCAACCATTCCCTGCAAAACATCACCTATATTATTTCTTAAATCACCTTCTACTTGATAATAGTATTTCATTTTTATTATTTTATATTATCATTAAAATTATTAGTTAATTCTGAATACATGTTTATCATATTATCAGCAATAATCGAGAGCGCATTTACCGGTTCTCCCTTATGCGGTATCAAGGGTAAATCATCGCAAAAGTACAACAAAGGCTCATAATTTAATGTTACTAAATGTTGTTTAAGCAAATCTCTATTCCCTTTTAAAACTATTGGTAAACCATGCTCTAACATTGCCATTGTAGTACCGCTTTTACCCCAAAGAAGCCCGTCTGCGCGGGATATCCCTGCATCTGCCCTATAAAGGCCCTCAGATATTTCTTCTGTGCTTAATAAACCCAGATCCTGTACATTATCGGGCCCAAACACCTCATTAATAACCTTAAGAGATTGTTCTTTGTAAGGACCTCCATTACCCATATGAACAAATTCAGCACTTTTACCCAAAACAGATGCACATTGCTTTAACCATGTTAGCTGATTAAACAAACCTGTTTTATCTGCAGAAAATGTTCCAAAACTTACAACCCTGAACTTATCATTTACATAAGTTGAAGACTTTGTTAACGGTATATTACTAAATAACGGTAACAATCCTGCCTTATGCCCGCCTAACTTTTCCTTATAAATCCCTATACTGGTGGTTATAAGACGGGGCTTTATCTTCTTTATAAAACTCAATATGCAAATTTGTTGCAAGGTAAATAATATTCTTGCTTTTACTGGTATGTGTTTCTCGTTATTAATACCACCCCACAACTCATGAAACATAATATGCAAAGGGCGTTTATCAACTATCTTTTTAATTTGCTTAGTTAAAAAAAACGGTAAGCCTTTATCATTAAAAGAAAATGGCACGTACTGTAAGGAAACCCAATCAGGATTAAATTCGTCAATAAAATCCTTTGCCGTTATCATTTTTTCATCCCATGGTTCTATTGATGGCAACCTCAATACTTCGATTGCCCTATTATTTTCATAGCGTACCTCTTTTATTCCCTTTTTTATATATTTATCATTGATTGATATAATTCTTGTTTGATGACCCTGACGCAATAAATCAGAGGCAAGTAAGGATGTATAATCTCCTACACCATCCTGGCCAGGCTGTAATGAACCACAAAGGAAAATTATTTTCATTTTATTTATCGTCTTTCACTATTTTTTGGCAGACCACCTCCAAAATTTATTTTCAGGTACGCGCTTTTATAATTGACTTATAATCTTCAGAGGCTTTTTTTGCTATATCATTCCAATTAAATTTTTTAGATATGATCTTAGATTCTTCTGATAATAGTGCTAATTTTTGCTTGTCCTTAAACAAATCAATCACCTTTTTTGCAAGGCTATGCTTATTACCAATAGGCACTAATAATTCTGGAATGGCATAATCTGATGGCCCCGAAACAGCGTAAGAAACTACAGGCAATCCTGCAGCCATCATTTCTAAAGCTCCAAAACCAAAACTCTCAAAATATGAAGGAAATATACCAATATGGCAGCCCGACAAATATTTGGGGAGCTCTAAAGGCTCAAATCTGGGATATACCGAAATATCATTCCAATATCTTTTAGGAAAGAAGCGTAAAACATCATCAACGGTAGAGAACAACCCTTTTGTACCTAACAATACAAATTTTGCTTTAGGAAACTCTTTTTTAATATAATCTATGATAAACTTAAAGTCCATAGCTCCTTTTCTGAAGTCAAACGTACCTATAAAAGCTATTGTTAAATCATCGCCCCGGTTATCAAAAGTTACTTCATCAAACAATTTATAACGTTCGTCAGATATTCCGTTAGGCACAATCAATATCTTATTTTTACTATATCCTTTTGTTATAAGAAGTTCTTTGTCACGTACGCTCTGAACCTGAATAACATCAGCATTTCTCAACGAAACCTCCCCATATTCGTTAGATAATCGTTGTTCTTTCGACACCGGATTAAAATCTAACGAAATTAATTTTTTAAGAAAATGCTTTATTAAAGTTTTTGAATCGTATTTAATTTTTATAGTTTCGTAATTATAATGTAGTAATGCAGGACGTGCAATAAATAATGTTTTTTTTGAAAACAGACTCCTGTCATAAGGTAAAGTGTCATACTCGTATAGGACTACATCATAAAAATCGGCATTTTTAATAAGATAATCCTTAAATGCTTCCTGGTAAGCTCTAATATCACTATTATTTTCAGCTAAACCTATTTCAACTCTCCCCATCAGATGGGCTTCCCATCCGTACTGCGTTAGCGCTTCGGCTAATTCTATACGATTCTTAGCAGCACCTAACTTAAGTGAAATTATTCTTGGTGTAAATAACCCTATCTTCATGTTACATTTAATTTTAAACTTCTAAATCCATGGATGGAATTAGCAACAATTAGCAACACACCTATTGATGATGTTAGTATAGACATACACAATACCCCTTTTATCGAAGTAATATCAAATAAGACTAAGCCCAGAATTAGCGTTAAAACATCTAATGGAATTGATAGATAAGTATTAAATTTCATCCAACCTTTAGAATAATTTAATCCTTGTAATAAACCAGTTAATACGCCTATTAAACCTGAAACGAAGACAAGAAGCAACTCTGTATTATACCCCCTGTAACCTTGCCCTAAAATAGACAGTAAAAAATCATCCAGTACATATGCCAGCAATAAAGTAAACAGTGCAAAAACAATAAACCCTATAACTGCCATAAAATAAAACCTAATTAATTTATCTTTATTTTGCTGTCTTGCAAATGCCGGTATTACTATACTTACAATCAAAGATGATACAATTGTAAATACCATACTGTACCTGGTAATAGCTCCTAAGCTTGCTAAATTTTCGCCGCTCCCATAAACACCAATTAAAAAAATCGATATTTGCCCCTTAAAAGTGTAAAACATGGCATTATGCCAGTTTAATTTCATATATTCTATTAATGTGGACTTATATTCCTCATTGACGCTTACATCACGAACATCTGTAAAATCTTCACTTCTTTTGTTTATATATATATTTGCAACCCATGCAGCTATAATAGAAGCTCCTAACACCACTTTTATATCAAAATACTTCCGTAGAAAGGTAATACAACCTACTATTATTATCAGCCTTATTACCTGAGCAATAAACTCGGTAATTTGTACCGCACCAATCCTCTTCTTTAAAAGAAGAATAATGCGCGTGAAACTTTTTTGAACATCAGGAAAAACAGCGAACGAGATTGCTATAAGATAAAAAAAGGATTCTAAAAAGGGCACACCCTGCTTGTAAAAAATAAAATATCCGTAACAATTAGTAAAAACTAAAGCAATAAAAAACACTTTTGTTCGGATATAACGTGCTGTTTTAACCAAACGTGATAATGCAGCATTATCTGACCACACAGTACCCGCAATTTTTTGAAATCCGATTGTGATACCTGACGAAGATAAAACGTTCATCATTCCTTGTATAGACATCAATACAGTAAATATACTATAGTCAGGTTTGGACAAATTTCTAACAACTAAAAAGCTTATTGCAAAACCTATTACCTGAGATGAAACCTGTCCCAATAAAACCTGACTTATTTGCTTACCTGCATCAAGGCCTTTTTTAAAACTGTAATTTTTGTTTGGCAGGAAATTAAATAAATATCTCAACTTTAGTAACAGTTTAAAATTTAGATAAAATATTAGATACTTTCTAAATCATTCGTTTTCTCTTAAATTCTATTATCTTTTCAATATGGCAACATCACTTGCAACCATCTCTTTACATAGTGCTGCAAGGTCGTATTTAGGCTCCCAGCCAAGTCTTTTAGATTTTGAAGGGTCGCCTATAAGAAGGTCTACCTCTGTAGGGCGGTAATATGTAGGATCTACTTTTACAATTGCTTTACCAAGCAATCCTTCATGTATAGCCTGACCTGTAGCTGCAGTAAATACAGCCTCATCTATTGTATCTACGTAACCTATTTCATTTTCTTCTTCGCCTTCAAAACGTAAAATTACTCCTACTTCGGCAAAAGACATCCTTACAAAATCACGAATGTATGTAGTAACTCCTGTTGCAATAACATAATCTTCGGCAACATCCTGCTGTAGTATCCTCCACATAGCCTCTACATAATCTTTTGCATGCCCCCAGTCGCGCTGAGAATTTAAGTTACCCAAATAAAGGCAGTCCTGTTTACCAAGTGCAATAGCAGCTGTAGCCATTGTAATTTTTCTGGTTACAAAAGTTTCACCCCTTCTTGGAGATTCGTGGTTAAATAAAATACCGTTACACGCATACATACCATAAGCCTCGCGATAGTTTTTAGTGATCCAGAAACCGTATATTTTTGCTACACCGTAAGGAGAGCGCGGGTAAAACGGAGAGTTTTCATCATAAAAACCTTTTTCGTTTTTATTCTCTGCTAAACCGCCATATAATTCAGATGTAGATGCCTGGTAAATCCTGGTCTTCTTTTCAAGACCCAGTATCCTTACAGCTTCAAGCACTCTTAATGTGCCTATACCATCTACATTAGCAACATATTCCGGAGAATCAAAAGACACTTTTACATGAGACATTGCACCCAGATTATAAATTTCATCTGGTTGAACTTCCTGGATAATTCGTATAAGATTTGTAGAATCTGTTAAATCACCATAGTGTAATTTAAAGTTTACATGGCGCTCGTGCTGGTCTATGTATAAGTGGTCTATGCGTTGCGTATTAAAAGAAGAAGACCTCCTTTTAATACCGTGTACCGTATAACCCTTTTCTAATAGCAACTCAGCCAGATACGACCCATCTTGTCCTGTTACCCCCGTAATTAAAGCTGTTTTCATGTATTAAAGTTATTCAGTTAAAATTATTTTTTTTACATTATTTATATTCTCAAGAAACCACTGGTATGTTTTCTTAACACCTTCTTCAAGCTCTACCTGGTGTTTCCACCCAAGGTCGTGCATTTTAGAAACGTCCATTAACTTACGTGGCGTACCATCGGGCTTGGTGCTATCCCAAATAATTTCACCTGTGTGGCCTACTATTTTCGCAATAGTCTCTGCAAGGTCTTTAATAGTAAGGTCATGGCCTGTACCCACATTGTACAAATAATCAGGAAGTTTGTTCTCAACTGCAAAAGTTACCGCGTTAGCCATATCATCTACAAACAAAAACTCCCTCATTGGCGTGCCACTACCCCAAAGGGTTACCGGCGCCTGGTTATTTTCTTTAGCTTCATGAAACTTCCTTATCATAGCCGGCAATACATGCGAGCTGTTAAGGTCAAAATTATCATGTGTGCCATAAAGATTTGTAGGCATAAGGCTTACATAGTCTTTATTAAACTGTTTTCTTATAGCCTGACAGGCTTTAACACCTGTTATTTTTGCAATTGCATACCACTCGTTTGTAGGTTCAAGGGTATCTGTAAGCAGGTAATCTTCTTTTAACGGCTGTGGTGCTAACTTTGGATAAATGCATGAGCTGCCTAAAAAGATAAACTTCTCTACACCTGTTTGCAAAGCCGCATCGATAAGATTATTCTGGATTAACAAATTTTCCATTAAAAACTGGTACGGAAAATTATTATTTGCAAGTATACCGCCCACTTTTGCAGCTGCATCTATAATTACATCGGGTTTTTCTTTAGCCATAAAATCTCTTACAGCCTGTTGTTCCCTCAAATCAAGATCTTTACTGGACGAGCCAATTAAATTTTCATACCCTTTAGCAGTAAGAGACCTCCAGATAGCGCTACCTACCATTCCTTTATGTCCTGCAATATAAATTTTAAGATCTTTGTTCATGTATATAATTGTATTTTATATCATTTGAAACGGCGTAAAATCCTTTAAAGACGCGCCTTTTTTATTCAACGCAAATATAGTGAAATTTACGCAATGACCAACTGTTGCAAGTATTATGTTAAAATTAATTCACATAACATTACGATAACCTTAATACTGCTAAAAATATAACGATTTCGAATGCATTTCTTAAAATATCGGCAATATGAAAACAATTTCAGAAAGTCTATTTATATGCCATTTTATACAATCGTTATAGAAACTTTAAGGTTAAAACATTACGGATTAGGTATTTCTTCGCATCCTTATAAAATATAATATAGTATAACATAATAATGCGAGCGGCAATGTGGTTATTAACTGCACTAACCTCAGGTTACTAAAATTAAAGCTTAGCATTACCAATACATAGCCATACACCAGCACGGGGTTATATATTTCGCTTTTAAAAAGGTTGTAAAAAAAAGAAAAGCAAATACCCTGTAAAAAAAAGGCGACTATTATTCCCGGCAATAAAAAGTTAGCATAGCCAAAGCCAAAATTTTCTATAGGCCATGAACCCTCGCTTAACTCACCCCTTGGGGTAGACGGCCTGTAATCTCTCTGGTTTTTAACAATATTCCAAAAATAGGCACCCTCATCTACCGGTGGTACCGCAGATTTATCTCCCTTTGTACTAAACACTTTTACCGGATCTGTAATTCCCGAAAGGTACCAGGCATTTTCCCTGTTAAAATAATTAGCAGCAAAAATATCAATATAGGTGTAAGAAACATTATAAATTAATACATCAAGGCTTATGTATTTAGACGTTTTTTCTTTTTCTAACTGCGTAAGTTTTTCTTTATTGCGCAGTATCGGAATCATAAGTATATAGCCCGACAACATGAGTACAATCAATAGTACCAATGGTTTATTTATAGTTGAAAAAGATATTTTTTTGATCATGTAATGATAGGAAAAAATTACCATTACAATAAGCAGCATAGTATTTTTGCGGGCACCAAAACTCGAAAAGATAAAACAGGCCGATAAAAAGGCTATAAAAAAAATAATTTTATCTGATTTTTTATCGTTGAGCTTTACACATAGCATAAAAAGCAGTACTGCTATATACAAAAAACTTAAAAGCTGCAGGATGTACTGCCCGCTTTGTAACCCAATCCTGTTATCTAAATGGGTAAGTAAGTAATACAAGCCACCTATACGATAAATAAACACAGAATAAGCTCCCAGCGCAATACAAAAAAACACTATGGCTTTAATTTTGAGTGCCTTATAGTTGTAAATCGTAGTATTAATTACCCATCCCGGCTTTACGTTTCTCCATTTATTATACGCATAAATACCTAATAATAATGAAATAAACGCCACTGTTTGCACCTTTGTATATTGCAAAAAAGCATCTTCCAGGCTAACATTACAAATTTTTAAAATGCCTTTTTTAAAGATAAAAGGTTTATGCCAGATAATAAATATGAACGGTAAATTTAATAATGCATATTTAATAGATACAAATTTTACAGGCGACAGTATATCGTTGTTTTTTGATATTTTATATGATATAAAATACAAGGCTGCAAACCATAAAAAACAAAATAAAATCATGCTAATTACCTATTTAATATTTTAGCTCTTAAAGGCCATAGAATATACAATAGTACAAAACTATTACAAACTAAAAACAATAAATAGTTTAAAGAAAAAGTATATACTAAAAGTGTTAGCGATAGTAATACTACCGGAAGCAAATTAGTAAGAAAGACAGTTACCGCATGCCTGCTCTTAAAAATAGCTATAATAATTATTAATGCGTAAGCAAGGGCAATAATTTCGCCTAACAGCAAAGCAATACCCATACCTCCAACATTATTGTAATAGCCAAAAGCCAAAATACTTACTATGGTTGCACTAACCTTAACCACGTTAGTAACAAGCATTTGTTTAGATAGATTTGTTTTTTTAAAGAACTCAATAAATATCATGCTGTAATTTTGGTAGGCTATTGCCATAAACAAATAGCATATCAGGTTTAAATTAAAGTCTATTTTATTGCTTGTCCATTTTGTATAAATATCTAAAAAAAAAGGCATTCCTACAGTAACGCATAATAGTAGCATTGCGTTACTAAACCTCCAGAAAACGGTCATTTTTTCTAAGATGTAGCTCTCATTTTTAAGGGTAAATTCCTTTTGAATAGATGGCAATATGGGGGTTACCAAAACATTTGAAACCCTGTAAAAAGCGTTAGACATTTTCCTGTTAGTATCAAACTGTGGCAATGCAGCTGTTGCAAAAGCACGCACTATTACAAGGTTAAGACCTACTTCATAAATTTTCTCTACTATAAAACTAAAAGTAAGTGTAGCCGACTGGCGGATTACTGAAAGAGAATCCCTGAAGTTTACCCCTTTTAAAAAGGGAATTTCAAAGGGCACATTTTTTTTTACGTAATAATATATGTAGCCCGAAAAAAGAATAGAGAAAACAAATAAGGCTAATGAGGTATAAAATATACTTTGGGTAAAATATATTGCCGCCACGATTACTAAAAAGTCAAGCGTTTCTCCTATAACCTGATACTTTATAGATACTTGTATTTTACCAATTGGCTCGAACAGCCTTAGCAAATACAATGATACATATTGCAATATGACCCTCGAAAAAACCAGTAACACAAAGCTATATTGCGCATGTACACTTGTAATATATACTACATCAAAGTTTGAAAAAAACGATAATATAGGCGGATAGGCAATAACAACTCCTAAAAGTATCTGTGCAAACATACACAATATATTAGCGCCCTGCCCTGATAGCAGCTCTTTGCTTATATCTTTCTTAATATGATAATTTAGGTTTACCATATTAGACGTATAATGCAGCTGCCCTAAATTTATGGCGCGTATCATTAAAACAATGGCCGATAACACCAGCCAAAAAGCATAGTCATGCTTACCTACAGTGGCTATAAAAACAGAAACTATTACTATTTGCCTTATAAAACTTATAGCTATTGAATAGCCACCCCATTTTACTGAGTTAAAATACCCGGGCTCAAGTTTAAAAAGGCTCAATAATTACTGATTTATTAATTTGCACAAAAATTACAATTAATATTGCAAAGAATAGTATCCTTATGCAAAAATAAGAAACGAGATAATATAATAAGCCTGCCAAAAAGTGTATAATTTACAGCTTACCTTAAAGCTAAAGCTGTAAACTGCAACATCCTTTGCGGCAGGCTTGTTATTATATATTATAATAAATGAGGCTTATTTTTCTCAAGGTGGTTGTATACGTTTTTCACTTCCTGAGAGTGCTCCTTATGCAATATAAGGTTGGCCGTATCTGTATATACAAATATGGTATTTTCCAGGCCAAGGAAAGCAGTATAATTATCATTACCTATTACCATGTTGCCAGAATCATCTACACTATGGCCTTTAAGCTTTAAATAATCATAAACCGAATCAAAAGATCCAAGATCTGACCAGCTAAAAATAGCCGGTACTACTTTAATTTTTTTACTTCGCTCCATTACAGCGTAGTCAATACTTATAGACGGTATATCCATAGATAAAGCCTCATCAAGCCTGCCATCCTGTGCAGCATTCCAAGCTATTAATGATTTTTCATAAACTTCCGGCTGATATGCTTTTAACTCATCCAGTAAAACGCTTGCCTTAAAGCAAAACATACCACTGTTCCATAAAAAGTTACCCCTGTCTATAAAATCCTGAGCTGTTACCAGGTTAGGCTTTTCACGAAAAGACACTACCTCATCTCCTTTGTGCTCTATATAACCATAACCGGTTTCAGGCTTTGTAGGGTGCACACCAAAGGTTACTATAAAACCCTGTCTTGCTTTCTCAACAGCATCACTTATTGCCTGGGCATAAGTACTTTCGCCATCAATAACGTGATCCGAAGGTGTAATGATAAGAATATCATCCGGCTCTGATGCAAATGCAGCAAATGCTATTGCAGCAGCAGTATTTCTTGGCACTGCCTCTACGATATCTAAATACTGAACGCCTGAATTTTCAAGTATGCTCCTGCTAAGGTGGCAATTATCCTTGCTGCCCACCACAATAAGTTTTTCTGCAACAGCACTGTTACGATCGGCAGTCATTTCAAAAAGTGATTTACCCTCAAAAAGCGGAAGGTATTGTTTAGGCTGGCTCTTTCTTGACAGGGGCCATAAACGGCTCCCAACGCCTCCTGTAAGGATAACATGTGTAATTTTACTCATTCTTATCAGATTTAGTAAGTTGTTCTAACAAATTTCTTTATATTCTTCTTGTATTTTCTTTTTTTACAGCTATTATTTAGTCTCTATAAGAGATAATAGCTTAGCCCCATAACCGCTTTTTAGCAGCGGCTGGCATAATGCCCTAAACTGGGTTTCGTTTATATAACCCATTTCAAAAGCAACACCTTCTATAGCGCCTATTTTAAGGCCCTGGCGTTCTTCTATAACTTCTACAAACTGTGCCGCCTGCATAAGCGATTGAAAAGTGCCGGTATCCAACCAGGCTGTGCCCCTGTCTAAAATACTAACTTTAAGCCTGCCTCTTTCAAGATAGGTTTTGTTGATATCTGTAATTTCAAGTTCGCCCCTGTGGCTTGGTTTAATGTCTTTAGCAATGGCTACCACCTCGTTATCATAAAAATAAATACCGGGAACGGCATAGCTTGATTTTGGTTTTTCAGGCTTTTCTTCTATAGATACTGCGTTGCCATCCTTATCAAAATCTACAACACCATAACGTTCAGGGTCATGCACGTGATATGCATATATTACCCCGCCATCCGGATTGCTGTTGCTTTGTAATAATTTTGCCAGGCCACTGCCGTAAAAAATATTATCGCCCAGTATAAGGGCCACTTTATCGTTGCTAATAAACGGTGCACCTATAATAAAAGCTTCGGCAAGCCCATTAGGGTGTTCCTGCACAGCATACTCAAACCTGCAGCCATATTTTACACCATCGCCAAGCAGGTCTTTAAACAATGGCAGGTCTTTAGGGGTAGAAATAATTAATATTTCCCTTATGCCCGCCATCATTAAGGTAGACAAAGGATAATATATCATAGGCTTATCATAGATAGGCATTAGCTGTTTACTTACAGATAATGTAAGTGGGTGTAGCCTTGTGCCAGAGCCTCCGGCTAATATTATTCCTTTCATTAACCTTTACTTATTTGCTTTGCTTATCAGTATACTGCATTTCGTAATATCTTGTATAATCGCCGGATGTAACACTTTTAAGCCAGTCTTCATTTTCTAAAAACCAGTCTACAGTTATATCCAGTCCCTGCTCAAAAGTTACAGAGGGTTCCCACCCCAGTTCATTTTTAATTTTAGATGCATCTATGGCATATCTTAAATCGTGGCCAGGCCTGTCAGTCACATAAGCTATCAGTTTCTCGCTGCTGCCACTTTCCCTGTTTAGCTTTTTGTCCATAATACTGCACAACAACTTTACAAGGTCTATGTTTTGCCACTCATTAAAACCGCCAATATTGTACGTTTCAAAATCTTTACCTTTATGAAAAGCGGTATCTATAGCTACAGCGTGGTCTTTTACAAAAAGCCAGTCGCGGGTATATTTACCGTTACCATAAACAGGCAGCGATTTATTTTCTATAATATTATTTATAAAAAGCGGAATTAATTTTTCCGGAAAATGATTGGGGCCATAATTGTTAGAACAGTTTGTAATAACATAAGGCAGCCCATACGTTTCTCCATAAGCACGCACAAAATGGTCTGACGATGCCTTAGATGCCGAGTAGGGAGAATTAGGTGCATAAGGGGTAGTTTCTGTAAACAATCCTTCGGCACCTAACGTTCCGTAAACCTCATCGGTACTTATATGATAAAACCTCTTGCCTTCCCAGTTGCCCGCCCATAAACTTTTAAAAGCATTAAGCAGGTTCATGGTACCTATAACATTTGTAGTTACAAAAGCAAGCGGGTTTGTAATAGAGCGGTCTACATGCGACTCTGCCGCAAGGTGTATAACCCCATCAAAACGATATTCAGAAAAAAGCCTATCCACCAGTGCCTTATCAGTAATATCGCCTTTTAAAAAAGTGTAATTAGGACTATCCTGTATATCTTTTATATTTTCAAGATTACCGGCATAGGTTAAGGCGTCCAGATTATAAATTTCATAATCAGGATATTGGGTTACAAACTGCCTTACAACATGAGAACCTATAAACCCGGCACCGCCGGTAATAAGTATTTTTTTCATCTTAATAAATTACCACTTCAGTATAAACACCTTACAATTAATTATTTTCCTATTACATGGAAAACAAAACCTATATCTGTAAGTTTTTTGCCATCTAATATAGCCCTGCCGTCAAATACAAAAGCAGGTTTTTTCATATTGTCATAAATACGTTGCCAGTCATATTCTTTAAATTCATCCCACTCTGTAAGTACAGCAATAGCATGAGCATCTTTACAAGCCTCATAAGGATCCTGGAAAGCTGTAGCTAATTTTGCATTCTCTTCTTTAGTCCTTGTGTCTAAATAATTAAGATCGGACTGAATCTTTTCTTCTTCTACTTTAGGGTCATAAACAGCAAGGTTTGCCTGCTCGTATAACAACTCGTCAGCCACCTGTATTGCTGCAGATTCTCTTGTATCGTTAGTGTCTTTTTTAAACGCCCAGCCTAAGAAAGCGATTTTTTTGCCAGATACAGTATTGTACAATGTTTTAACAATCTTAGCTGCAAAACGTACTTTTTGGTGATCGTTCATAATAACAACCTGTTCCCAATAATCTGCCACTTCGTTAAGCCCATAAGACTTAGCAATATAAACAAGGTTAAGAATGTCTTTCTGGAAACATGAACCACCAAAACCTACAGATGCCTTAAGGAATTTAGGGCCTATACGGCTATCCATACCTATGGCACGCGCCACCTCATTAACATCAGCACCTGTTTTTTCGCAAAGCTCAGACATTGCATTGATAGAAGAAACCCTTTGTGCAAGGAATGCATTTGCAGTAAGTTTAGAAAGCTCAGATGACCATACGTTTGTTGTAAGTATGCGCTCTCTTGGTATCCACTCTGCATACACATCGGCAAGCGCATTAATAGCATCCTGTCCTTCTTCATCTGTATCACCGCCTATAAGTACCCTGTCCGGGCTAAGAAGGTCTTCTACCGCTGTACCCTCTGCAAGGAACTCAGGGTTAGAAAGTATCTGGAATTTAACACCGTTACCTGTGTTATCAAGAATACTCCTTACAGCCTCTGCAGTACGCACAGGCAGCGTAGATTTCTCTACAACAATTTTATCATTTTTAGAAACTGCAGCAATTTGCCTTGCACAAAGCTCTATATATTTAAGGTCGGCAGCTTTACCTTTACCTAAACCGTAAGTTTTTGTTGGTGTATTTACAGATATAAATATCATCTGGGCCTCATCTATAGCTTTCTCAACTTCGGTAGTAAAGAAAAGGTTACGCCCCCTTGCCTGAGAAACAATTTCTGCAAGGCCCGGCTCATAAACCGGAAGGTTGTCTAAATTTTCATCATTCCATGCCGCTATACGCGCAACATTTAAATCAACAATGGTCACTTTTATGTGTGGACACTTTGCAGCAATTACTGCCATCGTGGGGCCTCCCACATATCCTGCACCTATACAACAGATATTCGTAATTTTATTTCCCATGTTATTATTGGTTGATATATAAAAAAATTTAATAAAATTTTATGATGTGCAAAAATACATTTTTTTTCCAAAAAATAATCAATAAACACAGCAGCGTTACAGAATAATTTTCATGTTTTTAACGTTATAACGTTATAATTCATGCTGTTTTTATAACTGCGCGTGTGCTTTTTTTCCTAAGACGCCCTTAACATCGTAAATAACACTGTCCGGCTTTTGCAACAATGACAAATCCATGTTTAAAAAAGCCGAATGTGCAACGCCAAGTACAATAGCGTCATAAACTTCCTGCGGCAGCACATTGCTTGTTTCAAGCCCATACTCATGTTTTACCTCTACAGGATTTGCCCATGGGTCATAAACAGTTACAGTAATGCCATAATCATTTAGTGCCTTTATAACGTCTACAATTTTTGTATTGCGCACATCGGTACAGTTCTCTTTAAATGTAACACCTAACATAAGCAGTTTAGCGCCGTTAACAATTACCCCCCTCTTTATCATAAGCTTAACTACCTGAGACGCAACATAGTCACCCATGCTGTCATTTAGCCTCCTGCCGGCAAGGATAATCTCTGGATGATAGCCTGCCTCCTGCGCTTTTTGTGCCAGGTAATACGGGTCTACCCCTATGCAGTGGCCACCTACAAGCCCCGGTTTAAACGGAAGGAAATTCCACTTTGTACCCGCAGCTTCTAAAACCGCCTGTGTATCTATATCTAATAAATTGAATATTTTTGAAAGCTCATTTACAAAAGCAATATTAATATCACGTTGCGAATTTTCTATAACCTTTGCCGCTTCGGCCACTTTAATAGACGGCGCCTTATGTGTACCGGCTGTAATAACCGATTTATAAAGGTCGTCTACCTTTGTAGCTGCCTCCGGTGTAGAACCTGCAGTAACTTTAACTATTTTCTCTACAGTATGTTCTTTATCTCCGGGGTTTATCCTCTCCGGAGAATAGCCTGCAAAAAAATCGACGTTAAAAGTTAGTCCGCTTACTTTTTCCAATACCGGCACACATTCATCTTCGGTAACACCGGGATAAACGGTAGATTCATATATAACAATATCGCCTTTTTTAAGTACCTTACCTACTACTTCGCTTGCGCGGTACAGCGCTTTAAGGTTAGGCCTGTTATTTTTATCTACAGGTGTGGGTACGGTAACTATATAATAATTACAATCGGCAAGTTCATCAGGATTATCGGTGCAAAGCAATCCGCTATCGGTAGTGTTGTAATTTACCAGGGCCTGCTTTAAAACATCGCTTTCTATCTCCCGGGTTACGTCTTTGCCTTTGTTAAGCTCGGCAATGCGGCCTTCTTTAATATCAAAACCTATCGTTGGATATTTTTTAGACATTAATACTGCCAGCGGCAAACCTACATAACCTAAACCTATAATTGCTATTTTCATTCTTTATTTAATATGTGGAGGGTGTGGTTTTTAAATTATCCCAATACCATCCCGTTGCCTCTTTGAGGCCCTGTTCCATAGAAAATTGCGGAGCATAGCCCAGCAACTGTTTTGCTTTGTTTACACTTGCTAAAGAGTGTGGTATATCTCCTTTGCGGTTAGGCCCGTGTGTTATTGCAACATTTGCAATAGCAGGGTCGTAAGCAGAAAGGTATTTTTTAAGATAACCTAAAAGATCATTAAGGGTAGTACGATCGCCATAAGCAGTATTGTACACCGTGTTAACAGCCTCCGGATTATTTGTAAATAGTGCAAGCTCGTTCATGTGCACTACATTATCTATATACGTAAAATCGCGCGAAAAATTGCCATCGCCGTTTACAAGAGGGCTTTCATGATTTATAAGCTGCGATACAAATTTAGGTATCACTGCAGCATAAGCTCCATTAGGGTCCTGCCTGCGCCCAAAAACATTAAAATAACGTAATCCTATAGTTTCTATACCATATGTTTTACTAAAAATTTCGGCATAGAGTTCATTTACATATTTTGTAATGGCGTATGGCGATAGTGGCTTGCCTATTTTGTCTTCTACCTTTGGCAGTGCTTCGCTGTCGCCATAAGTAGAAGAGCTCGCGGCATATACAAACCTTTTAACCCCGGCATCGCGGCTTGCAACAAGCATGTTTAAAAACCCGCTTACATTAACATCGTTAGTAGTAATAGGGTCTGTAAGCGATCGCGGTACAGATCCTAATGCTGCCTCGTGCAAAACATAATGAGCGCCTGCAACTGCGTTTTGGCAGTCGGCTATATTGCGAATATCCCCTTCAATAAATGTAAAAAGAGGATTTTGCAAATGGTGCTCTATATTTTTTTTATGCCCGGTAGCAAGGTTATCTAAAACCACAACACTGTAGCCTTTATCTATAAAATTATCGCAAAGGGCAGAGCCTATAAATCCTGCGCCGCCGGTTATGAGAATTTTGATAGAAGAGTTAGCCTGCATTAAAAATAGTGGTTGATTGCTAAATAGTGGTTTGTACGAATTGATGACAAATATAGTCACTATTTAACAAACTACTATTTTACCAATATGTTATATTATTCGTAAAATATTAAATTCTTACAGGCTTTTAATAGAGTTTTCAAATGGCACCCTGTGAATGATGCTCCTGCCAAGGGTTACCTCATCAGCAAACTCCAGTTCATCGCCCACTGCAATACCTCTGGCAATAGCCGATGTTATAATGTTATAATCTTTTATTTGCCTGTATATATAAAAATTAGTAGTATCGCCCTCCATTGTAGAGCTTAAGGCAAAAATAAGTTCCTTTACACCGCCTGCCTTTACTTTGTCTATAAGCGTAACAATATTAAGCTGACTGGGGCCTACACCATCTATAGGCGATATTTTACCACCAAGAACATGATAAATACCCTTAAAAAGACTCGTGTTCTCTATTGCCATTACATCGCGTATATCTTCTACCACGCATATAACTGCCTTGTCACGGCTTGTATTGGCACAAATAAGGCACACATCGGTATCGCTTATATTGTGGCAGCTGTTGCAAAACCGTATATCCTCACGCATTTTTTGCAGCGATTCGGTTAAGAGGCGTGTATGTTCTTCGGGTTGCTTTAGTAAATGCAGCGCTAACCGCAGTGCCGTGCGCTTGCCTATTCCCGGCAGCTGCGATATTTCGGCTACCGCTTTTTCCAGTAGTTTAGAAGACATTTCCATAGTATGGCAAAGGTACAAAAACTGTGTGGTAATTTACTGATGCCGTTACCGCACTAAACACTAATTTATGAAATTAAAATTCGTTTAATTTGTGTAATTCGTGGCTTATAGTAGCTTTGTACAACAAACCTTTATTATGACCTCTACCACTATACTTGCTATAATAATAATTTACTTTGGCATACTTATAATCATATCGCGTGTTGTAAGCAAAAAAGACAGCAGCAACGATACGTTTTTTAAGGCCAATAAAAATTCTAAATGGTATCTTGTTGCTTTCGGGATGATAGGCACTGCCTTATCGGGCGTTACGTTTATCTCAGTTCCCGGCGAGGTGGGCGCACCCAGCGGTGAGCAGTTTAAGTATTTTCAGTTTATCCTGGGTAATGCGTTAGGCTTTATAATTATTGCCAAAGTATTATTACCGCTATACTATCGGCTTAACCTTACCTCCATTTACGGATATATTGAAGGTCGGCTGGGGTATTACAGCTACAAAACATCGGCAGGAATATTTTTAATTAGCCGTACCATTGGGTCGGCTTTCAGGCTATACCTTGTGGTAATTGTATTGCAGCGTTATGTGTTTGATGATTTTGGCGTGCCGTTCTGGGCTACCGTTTTAATTTCGCTGTTGCTTATATTTGCTTATACTTATAAAGGCGGACTTAAAACCATCATTATAACGGATACTTTGCAGACCGTGTTCCTGGTATCATCGGTATTCTTTACCATTTACTTTATTTGTGACAGCCTCAATTTAAACCTGCCCCAGGCCTTTGAAACTGTAAAGAACAGTAACTACTCTAAAATATTTTTCTTTGAAGATTTTATATCCAGCAAGTTCCATTTTGTAAAACAATTACTGGGTGGTATGTTTGTTACTATTGCTATGGTAGGGCTGGACCAGGACCTTATGCAAAAAAACCTGAGCTGCAAGAACATTGGCGAAGCGCAAAAAAACATGTTTACCTTTACAGGTATATTTGTAATTATCAACCTGTTCTTTCTGGGTGTAGGAGCATTATTGTATATATATGCTAATAAAAACGGCATTGCTGTACCTACCGAAATGGGTAAACCACGTACCGATTTACTCTTCCCCGAAATTGCCTTTAATTACCTTACCATAGTGCCGGCAGTAATATTCCTTTTAGGCTTAACCGCCGCCACCTTTGCCACTACCGATTCGGCACTTACAGCACTTACTACCTCATTTTGCGTAGACTTTTTAGGTATGGATAAAGCCGAAAATCTTGCCAACAAAAACAATGTGAAAAACAGGCATTTGGTACATGTTGCATTTTCGCTATTAATGTTTGTGGTAATAATTATCTTTAATTCGCTTAACGATAAATCAGTAGTAAGCATGATCTTCAGGATAGCATCATATACGTATGGGCCACTATTAGGGCTGTATTCGTTTGGTCTATTCATGAAAAAACTTGCCGTAAAAGACAAGCTTGTTCCTTTTGTATGTGTACTCTCTCCTGCCCTTACTTATTTTATAGCTACTTACTCTAAAGAATGGTTGGGCGGATATGTTTTTGATAACGAACTGATTATTGTAAACGGGTTAATTACCTTTCTGTTAGTGCTTACCATAAGTAAAAAGCAACATCTTAATACTGATTTATCGAAAGCATAACCAGTGTACAGCCCACTTCTATATCAATATTATTATCTTTCAATAGTTTGTAAAGCTCAGGGTTCTCTGTACCGGGGTTAAATATTACGCGTTCGGGTTTTAACCCTACAATATAGTCGTAATACTGCTTTTGGTTCATCGGGTTAAGGTATAATGTAACGGTATCTACATCATCAAACGGGACCTGGCCTTTTTCTATCTTAATACCGTCAAGGTTATCTTCTTTCTTGCCGAGCGCCACAACAGGGTGCCCAAAGCGTTGCAACATTTTTACAGCTTTGTATGAATAGCGTCCGGGCTCTGTAGAAGCGCCCATAACCAGTGTTTTTTTAGTTTCCATAGTTTTTTAGTTTACATAAATATACCAAAAACCATACCCATATACCAACATTTTAGGCTAACAATAACACATTAAGGCGTGTATTTATAGTCGGCCGGTAAGAGGTCGCCGGCCTTAAGCTCGCCCATGTGGCCTGCAAACATCAGTTCATCTATAGGAAAAAAAAGCCCATTTTGATCAATGTAAAAATGGCCATTGTTCATAGTAATGCCCGATTGTTCCTTTTTATTATATAAAATCGCAAAACGTACATCGCTGTTTTTTCCTTTAGCCTGTTCTCCTTTTTTCTTAAGTACATTTACATTATATTTTTCTCTGTCTGCCCTTGCTTTTTTCACACTGTTAGGCAGGTCAACAAGTGTTACTTTTTTAAAATTAAGGCTATCGGTAATTTCAAAATATTTATCAGGATTATCCCGCCAGCTATCTACATACAAATCAAACTTTTGCTCTTGCCAGTCATTAGCCGCAACGGTTTTCATGAAATGCACCGCCGACCCAAGGTAGGCCTCTTTACGTTTTTTATCGGCACTGCCTTTTTTAGATGTATCTGTAAAAAAAGTTGTGCCTTCAAAATAACTGCGGTTTAAATAAAGATTGTCCAGGCTTGTGGTATTATACCCTACCGAAAACCCTCTAAGGTCGAAATTTACGGTATACTCCAGCCTTTTATTTGTAATGCGCAATGGTTTATAAGCCCTTGCATTTAGTGTATTTGTAGCAGTATCATAATACAGGTTTATATCGTCTTCATTCTCAATTTTACAGGATGAGCCTGCTTTTGATTTCCCTAAAAACTGCTGCCTGAAAACCCGCAGCATCTGCTTGCGCGAAAAAGGACCTCCCTTGGTAATAACCACTTCCTGCAAAGAAATAGCATCTGTGCGCAGTAATACTTTAAAAGGCTTATCGTATTTGTAAGGGTCGTCTATTCGCAGGCTTTCAAAACCTATAAAGCTTATTACCAATGCCGCATTATATTTTTGTGCTGTTGCTATCTTAAAAAAACCATCGGCATTTGTGCTGGCAGATAGTGTTGTACCATCAAGATACACAAATGCACCTTCAAGCGGCTTGTTTTCTTCTTCATCATACACATAACCCGATATGGTTTGTGCAGAAACGCAGCAAAAATTAAATATAAAGGCTATTAACAGTAGTGCTCTCATTAAAAGGTAATTTTTAATAAAGATACTTATTTTATTATATTCTATTAACCGCTGTACAAATCGCGTTTACCTATAATTATAATTTGAGGCTACAAGAAATTTTATATTTGGGCATAACCTGTTAATTATGATTCATCAAACGCCAGCCAAAATATACAAAGCACACCAACGCGGCCTTACCGAAAATAATCTGCAACGCTTATGTGCTACTTTTAATTTTGATAAATATCAGGACATATCCCGTTTGCCATTTGGCAGTTTAACAGTTTTAAATGAAGAAACACTTGCACCAAACCATTCTATTACAAGACAACCAGAAACCAATACATTTTCATTACTAATACCCTTAACCGGTGCTCTAAAATATAGCCATTCGGTAGATGACCAAACAATAATACCCGGCGAAATAGCTGTGCTTCCTTTTAACGAAACTATCGTAACGCTAACTAACCCGTATGAAGATGGCCTGATAAATTACCTGTATATAACTTTTTCAGGAAACGGGCAGGCAAATGAAACACAAATAGCAACGGTTAACCTTGATAAGCGTAACACCCTTCATCAATTTATAAGTCAGGACAACATTAACGGCTATATGGCAATTTTTGATGGCCGAAGGGAAACCATTTACAAACTAAAAGATCCTGCAAACGGACTTTTCCTGTTCGTAATAAACGGTGCTTTCGAAGTGCAGGGAAGGCTGCTTGAAGAACGCGATGGCCTTGCACTCTGGAACACCAACGAAGCCGACATGGAGGCACTATCTGAAAATGCGATCCTTCTTGTATTTGAAGTACCGCTTACAGGCTTCACCTCATAAAAATTCGGGTTTACCTCTATTTGCTAATATCCCTTAAACACAAGCGTTACACCTATATAAACAAAAATGAAACTATGGAAAAAAGAGATTTTTTTAAGACACTGGGCCTGGCCGGCCTGGCCTTAGCCGGACTTAAAGTGCTTGATGCCTGCAATACCGATGATGGCACTAATGCAACTGCAACACAGGGGACAGGTGCTACAGGAGCATGTGTTCTTGCTCCCACCGAAACTGAAGGGCCTTTTCCTACCCACACACCATCATCATTGGTTACTACAGATATTACCAGCGACCGTACCGGGATACCTTTGGCAATTACAATTGCGGTTAAAAACACTAATGATAGTTGTAATGCATTAGCCAATGCAATTGTAGATATATGGCACTGCGATAAAGACGGCAATTATTCTGAATATGGCGGTGGCGGCATGCAGAGTACAAATTATACTAACGTACATTTTTTGCGTGGCAGGCAAACAACCAATACCAATGGCGAGGTAAATTTTACATCTGTCTTTCCCGGATGGTATAACGGCAGGGCAACCCACATACACGTGCACATTTATAATACAACAGGCACATCACTGCTTATTACACAAATAGCGTTTCCGGAAGGCAGTAACAGTGCAGTAGTGCAGGTTAATGCATCAGCTGCTAATGGTTACACTAAAGGTATGAGTGGCTATACGTATAACGCATCTGACAATGTTTTCTCTGACGATGATGCCGGTACAGAAGTAGGCACGTTAACCGGTACTGTAGCCAATGGATTTACATTACAACACACCATAAACGTTTCGGCATAAATAAAATAGCAGCTTAGGCTGCTATTTTATTTATGCTGTGGGTTGCTTTCTAAAATTGGATATATTTGTTACTGGCACATTAGTATTCAACTTTTTATAGCAACACCTGTATGATAAAAAAATTACTCATTATATTTTGTATATTAGTTACTCAGGTTATTTTTTCGCAGGAAGATTTCCTAAAAAAGATTGACTCTCTTGAAACAGCATTACATAACAGTAAACCCGACACTACAAAGGTAAAGCTGTACAATTTTGCTGCAAAACTATATGCTTTAAACAGAGATTTGCCAAAGGCATTAATACATAACAATCTTGCCTTGGAATTAGCTACTAAACTTAAATGGGGAAAAGGCATCACACAAAGCTATATCTGTCTTGCAATGAATAATGCAAGCGACACTAAAAAACAAAAATATTATCTTTTAAAGGCTTTACAGGCGAGTAAAAAATTTAGAGAGAGAGAATTAACAGCCAATATTTATGAGTTGCTTGCAAATACGGAAAATGTGGATTTTACGACATCCATAGCCTATAATAAAAAGGCACAAGCCGGATACAAGGCCTTAAATAACAAAAAGAAATACCGTTACATATTTAGAAATATGGCTGCCGCCTATATTAATCATGGTATGTATTATGAAGCTGCCGATAATTATATGAAAGCACTTAACCTTGCAGAAAAGGAAAAGGATACAGTTGATATTATTGATGGCTACAGGTTTTTGGCTTTAATGTATAAAGGAAAAGGGGACGATAATAAAGCATTAACCTATTACGTGAAATTATTGCCTGTACTGCAAAAAAACAGCGGCGCCCAATCTTTTTTAGGAGATGTACATCGGGAAATTGGCGACCTGTATTACAATACAAAAAATTATAAAAAAGGGCTTTATCATTTAAAAAAGTCACTTGATTACATAAATATTTCAACAAATCGGGTTGCGGCATTATTAAAAATAAGCAGAATATATTTTGCTGAAAATGATGCTGAAAATGCCAATTTATACGTACGTAAAGCACTTTCAATTAATGAGGCAGAGGCCATCCCTGTAATAAAAATGGTTAACTACACTGTTATTGCAGAGGCCGAATATAATATGCACAGGTATAATGATGCAATAAATCATTATGGGATGGCACTTACCCTAAGTTCTCAGTTCGAACCTTTAGAACGAGAGCCCCAATTGCTCCAAATAATATCGCTTGCAAGGGCAAACACCGGAACCTGTTATTTTATGCTTGCAAAGCAAGACAAACTAAACAGCACAGCCCTGCTTAAAAAAAGTATTGCACTTTTAGAACAGGCAGTTGCGGTATTTAAATCCTTAAACAATTTTAAGGATACCAGCACCTATTCCAAACAACTATCTGATGCCTACGAATTATTGGGAGACCATGCAAAAGCGTTTAATAGCTATAAAGATTATATTACAAATCGGGATAGCGTTATAAGTATTGCAAAGCAGGAACAATTTGCCCGCAGAGAATCAGAATACGAATACGGCAAGAAGGAAAGCCTCTTAAAAGCAAAACAGCAAATAGCTATAGAAAAAGAACAGGCTAACCGTAATTATGCCTTTGCAGGTGTAGGCATACTTGTACTTGTATCTGGTGGTGCAGGCGCAGCTTATGCCCGTAAAAGAAAGGATAACCGTATTATTGCCCATGAAAAGAAACGCAGCGACGACCTGCTGCTGAACATACTTCCGGCAGAAGTGGCCGAAGAGCTTAAAACCGGCGGCGAGGCACATGCCCAGCAGCATGGTGAGGTATCTATATTATTTACAGATTTTGTGGGATTTACAAAACTATCTGAAAATTTATCCCCTACAGAGATAATAGCCGAACTTAATTATTGCTTTAAAGCTTTTGACCAGATTACAACTAAATATAATATTGAAAAAATTAAAACCATTGGCGACTCTTACATGGCGGTAAGCGGCTTGCCCACTGCAACCCCAAACCATGCTGTTAACGCTGTAAAAGCGGCTTTAGAAATAAGGGATTTTATAATTGCTTATAAAGAACAACGTGAGCTGCAGGGCAAAATATTTTTTGAAATGCGCATAGGTATTAACTCCGGCGAAGTGGTTGCCGGTATTGTAGGTATTAAAAAGTTTGCTTACGACATTTGGGGTGATGCTGTAAATATAGCATCGCGTATGGAAACTAACGGCAAGCCCGGTAAGGTAAATATAAGCGAGAGTACTTATAACTTAGTTAAAGACCACTACGATACAGAATATCGTGGGGAGTTAGATGCCAAGGGCAAAGGCCTTGTAAAAATGTATTTTGCAGAACCTAAATCTTAGCACACCATTATTTATCGAATACTACAGTACAATGTGCTTAAAATGTCACGCAAAGGCGCGAATGGATATACTGGAGAGCACCACAGCGACTGATAAGTCGCTGTGAAAAGATGCTGATCTATAATGTAAACTTTGCGGCTCTGCGCCTTAGCGTGACAAAATATTATGACTATTAAATATAGACTGTAGCATAATTTACAAAACCAACAATTAATAGAAACAAAAATCCCGCAATGCGGGATTTTGTATTATTCGGGGGCAAGCTCTAAAGTCAGCCCATCTAAATCAGGAGTTATATTAATCTGGCATCCCAGGCGGCTGTTAGGCTTTACGTTAAAAGCTTCACTCAGCATAGCATCTTCATCAGGACCCATTTCGGGCAGCTCTACATCATTAGTAATATAGCACTGGCAGGAAGCACACATAGCCATACCACCGCATACACCTATAGTACCATCGGGGGCAAGTTCGTAAGCACGGCACAGCTCCATAATGTTCATAGCCATATCTGTTGGTGCCTGTACTTCATGTACAACCCCTTCCCTATCGGTAATTGTTATTGTTACATCCATTTTTTTGTTTCAGGTTTAAAGTCTCAGGTTTTAAAGTTGCTCACTCAATTCAAAATGAACTGGCAAAAAACTTTAAACAAATTAATCTATTGCTTTTACAACCTGTTTTTCGGCTTCCTTACGGGTACCATCAAAACCGTCTACACCACTCACGGTAGTATATTTAAGCACGTATTTTTTACCGGGGTTAAGTTTGTTAAACACACTCTGGCACATTAACGTAGCCTCATGGAAACCACAAAGTATTAACTTTAGTTTACCCGGATAGGTATTAATATCGCCTATGGCATAAATACCCTCTATATTAGTTTGATAGTCTAAAGCATTGTTTACTTTAATGGCATTCTTTTCTATTTCAAGTCCCCAGTGGGCAATAGCGCCAAGCTTAGGGGTTAGCCCAAAAAGCGGAATAAAATAATCGGTTTTTATAGCACTGTGAGCACCATCAATTTCAAGGTCCAGTTCTTCTACATGCTCATCGCCACGAATGCCTGTAACTTCGGCAGGTGTAACAAGGCGAATTTTGCCCTGTTTTTTAAGCTCCTGTACTTTCTCAACAGAATCTAACGCGCCACGAAACTCGTTCCTGCGGTGTACCAAAGTTACTTCAGATGCTACATCGGCAAGGAAAACACTCCAGTCAAGGGCAGAATCGCCACCACCGGCAATAACAATTTTTTTATCACGAAAAAGTTCAGGGTCTTTTACAAAGTACTCCACACCTTTATCTTCATAAAACTCTATACCATCAATTATAGGTTTACGGGGCTCGAAACTACCTAAACCACCGGCTATAGCTACGGCTTTGGCATGGTGTTCTGTACCTTTATTAGTGGTAACTATAAAAGTACCGTCTTCCAGTTTTTGTATCGTCTCGGCTTTTTCATTAAGTGTAAAACCAGGCTGAAACTGTTTTATCTGTTCCATAAGGTTATGCACTAAGTCTCCCGCCAAAACAGACGGGTACCCCGGAATATCAAAAATGGGTTTTTTAGGATAAAGTTCAGACAGCTGCCCCCCTATTTGCGGAAGTGCGTCTATAATGTGGCATTTAAGTTTTAGCAGTCCTGCTTCAAATACGGCAAAAAGTCCTGTAGGGCCTGCGCCTATTATAAGTATATCTGTTGTGATCATGGTTATATATGGTAAAAGCAATTTCAGGACAAAGGTGCCTAAAACTGCTTTTAAAAATTATGATAAATATCAGTTTACCTGATGTATTTTATTGGGGCAAATTAGGCAATGTTTACCACTGTTTCTATTTGTGGTGCATACTTTTTAATAGTAGTCTCCACACCTGCCTTAAGCGTCATCTGGTTTACGCTGCAACCCACGCAGGCACCTTCAAGGCGCACACGCACATGCCTGTCATCTTCAATATCTATAAGCGAAATATTACCTCCGTCAGATTCTAAGAAAGGGCGAATTTCTTCAAGGGCTCTTTCAACACTGCTTCTAATCTCTTCTGTTGTCATTTTATTTCTTTTTTACAGCCGAACATCCGGCCATCGTAGTTATTTTAATCGCCTCTGATGGCGGAAGGTTATCATTCCTGTTTACTGTTTCCTGAACCACGTTACGGGCAAGCTCTTCAAAAATAGCTTCAAGGGGTGTAGCAGTTTGCAATGCAGCAGGTCGGCCATAATCGCCGGCCTCGCGAATGCTTTGTACTATTGGCACTTCGCCAAGGAAAGGAACATCAAGGTCTTGGGCAAGATTTTTTGCACCTTCTTTTCCAAAGATATAGTATTTATTTTCAGGAAGCTCTTCCGGAGTAAAATAGGCCATGTTTTCTATAATACCCAGTACGGGAACGTTAATGCTGTCTTGGCGGAACATTGCCACACCTTTTTTAGCATCGGCAAGGGCAACAGCCTGCGGTGTACTTACAATAACCGCACCGGTAATAGGTAATGCCTGCATTATAGACAGGTGAATATCTCCCGTTCCCGGAGGAAGGTCAAGCAACATAAAGTCAAGCTCGCCCCAGTCGGCATCAAATATCATTTGGTTAAGAGCTTTACCTGCCATGGGGCCACGCCATATAACGGCCTGCTCAGGGCTGGTAAAAAAGCCTATAGAAAGTATCTCTACACCATAACTGGTAATAGGCTTCATTTTAGATTTACCGTCTACCATTATAGATATTGGCTTTTCTCTTTCCACATCAAACATTATAGGCATAGACGGCCCGTAAATATCGGCATCAAGAACACCTACTTTAAAACCCATTTTTGCCAGGGTAACCGCAAGATTTGCAGTAACGGTACTTTTGCCTACCCCACCTTTACCGGATGATACTGCAATAATATTGCTTATGCCCGGTATAGATTTACCTTTAATTTCGGGTTTTTCCGGAGCTTCAACCTTAACGTTTACTTTTATTTTAGCATCAGGATGTACTTTTTCCTGAATGGTTTTAATTATATCGGCCTCTGCGCGTTTGCGAATGTGCATAGCAGGGGTTTGCATTACAAGCTCTACCACAACTTCGTCGCCAAAAGTAAGCACGTTGCGTATAGCCCCGCTTTCTACCATATTTTGCCCTTCTCCGGCAAGTGTAATGGTTTCAAGGGCGGTAAGTATTTCTTTTCTATCTAATTTCATTGTATATAACTTTCAATAACAGCCTATTATTTAGACTCGTTCAAAGTACAAAGATAGTATGAAAAGTTTATTTAGAGAAAGTTTTACCGGTTTTATACAAAGCAAAGGAATTATAAAATTATACACTGAAGTGTAGTGATTTTACAATTATGGAATGAAAATAAGTAATTTAAAATTCCAGCTCCTTTGCCGGATCCCAAAAATATTTAGCAAAATCTACTATTTTGTAATCTTCCACCTCTATACCTTCACTTTCTAAAAGCTGCTGCATAAGGTTTGCACCCTCAAAATGGTGTTTACCACTTAATAAACCAATACGGTTTACCACACGGTGTGCTGCTATATCATCATGCCCATGGGCGGCATTCATAGCCCAGCCTACCATGCGGGCAGAACGTTTTGCTCCAAGAAAGGCGGCAATAGCCCCGTAAGATGTTACCCTGCCGTAAGGTACCTGCTTTACAACTGCATATACTTTCTCGAAAAAGTTAGAATTATCTGCCGCCATAATTTAAAGCGTTAGTAATGGTTTTTCCATATTTTTAGCAATGTTACTATTGCTACTATTCCCGTTATAGAACCTATTAAGTAATTTACATTGCGCATGAAAAAATCTGTTTTATGCTGAAATTTTTTAAAGAAGGCAATATACAGGTAAAACACTAAAAACGCGCCACCCATTGCCCCGGTTACAAAAAAGCATATATAAAAATTTGTAAAGAAAAATATTTTTATAGCCGAAAGCGATATGCTTAAAAACACATAAAAAGGTATAGGGAAGAAATTAAGTGCAGATAATGCCATACCTAAGAAAAAGTTGCCTGTTTTGCTCCTTACTTTTACAACAGCATCAGCCGCTTTAGGCTTTTTCTTTTTAGCTATAAGCAAAAAGTATATGGTTAGCACAAAAAAGATAAGAACACCCACCTCTTCCAGCGTATCTACAATATCCGGACGTCTGTTAATAAGCTTAGCAAAAGTTACCGCAATATACGATTGTAATAAAACCACTATAGCCGCGCCAACTGCAAAAATAAGTGCATTGCGCCTGCCTTCCAGCAGGCTTATTTTTGCAGCCGTCATGTTTAGCAAACCCGGAAGTAATGTTGTAGAAAATGCTACGCCAAAGCCCACCAGTAAAGGGAGGATTACTTCCATACTATTTTATTTTAAACTTAATATAAGTAATAGGCTTGTCTTTTTCTAAATACTGTGCCTCATAAAATGTTTGTATAGTAGTAACAATCTCCGGTGCACCGGCATTATGGTATACATTATGGTTAGCATACAATACTTCGTGGCCGGCACCGTGCAATAAACCAAGGGTGTAACCGTGCATAAACTCACTATCGGTTTTTAGGTTTACCACACCATCTGCCTTTAGTATTTTTTTATAACGCTCTAAAAACTCAGCATTGGTAAGCCTGTGCTTGGTACGCTTGTATTTTATTTGCGGGTCGGGGAAGGTTATCCATATTTCAGACACTTCGCCATCGGCGAAAAAGTTTTCTATAAGTTCTATTTGCGTACGCAAAAAAGCCACATTATGCAGGCCATCCTCTACAGCAGTTTTTGCACCACGCCAAAAACGGGCACCTTTGATATCTATACCTATAAAGTTAGCATCGGGGTAGCGCTCTGCAAGCCCTACCGAATATTCTCCTTTACCGCAGCCCAGTTCGAGCACGATAGGATTATCATTTTTAAAAAAGTCACTATTCCATTTGCCTTTCAGGTTAAATGTACCTGCAATGGCTTCCTTGCGCGTAGGCTGTAAAACGTTACCAAAAGTTTCGTTTTCTCTAAAGCGCCTTAATTTATTTTTACTTCCCACTCTTTAATTTAAATTTTTGGTAAAATTAACGAAATATATGGCAATCAAAATAATTTTAGATTGCAGTTATTAAATACTTATTAAAAACATAACAACCGGTGCACTTAAAAAAGAAAATTCTTGTTGCCCCACTCAATTGGGGGTTGGGCCATGCTACCCGTTGTATACCTATAATAGAGGCTTTAGAAAATCACGGTTACGAGCCCGTAATTGCATCAAATGGTGCTGCCCTGGAATTGCTAAAAAAAGAATTCCCTTTACTTACAGCACTTGAGCTGCCCGAATACCATATAGAATATGCAAAAAACGGCGCATTTTTTAAACTAAAAATGCTGCTGCAAATGCCGCGTATGTTTATGACGGTACACCGCGAAAATAAAACAGTGTGCGGATTTGTTAAAGAATATGGGTTATCCGGAATAATTTCTGACAATCGTTTAGGAGCCTTTTGTAAATCGGTACCATCAGTATTCATTACACATCAACTTAACTTACTTACCGGTAATACTACCCGCTTAACATCTAAGATACATTCGTTTTTTGTAAAAAGGTATCTTGAATGCTGGGTACCCGATGTTGCAGGCAACAGAAACCTATCGGGCAAACTGGGCCATACCGAAGATGAAATTCTCAACCTAAAATACATTGGCCCCGTAAGCCGCCTGCATAAAAGGGCTACAGAAAAAAAATACAACCTGATGGTTTTACTATCGGGCCCGGAGCAGCAACGCGCATTACTGGAAGAAAAGTTAAGAAAGGAGCTCATTAATTATACCGGAAAAGTAATTTTTATTCGCGGCTTTGTAGAGCAGGTTGAAAAAATTACTCAGGAAGACAACACTACTTATTACAACTTTATGAATACTGCCGACTTAGAGCAGGCATTTAACGAAAGCGAAATGGTGCTGTGCCGTCCCGGTTATACTAACGTTATGGACCTTGCCAAGCTGGGTAAAAAAGCATTCTTTATACCAACACCGGAAGATGCAGAACAAATATATCTTGCCAAGAAGTTAAAACGATGCAACATGGCCCCTTTTGCAACGCAAAAGGCTTTTAAAATTAGCGATCTTGCTAAAACCGAAATGTATAAGGGGTTAAAAAATATAGAATGTACTATAAAATGGAAAGACTTATTTAGTCTTTTCGAGGGTAAATGAAAACTCAGAGCCCTTACCATGCTCACTTTCTACATATAGTTTTTCGTCGTGGCCTTCTATAATATGCTTAACAATAGCAAGGCCAAGGCCGGAGCCACCCTCTGCACGGGCACCACTCCTGTCTACACGGTAAAAGCGTTCAAATAAACGGGGTATATGCCTGCGCTCTATGCCCTCGCCATTATCTTTTACACGCACAATAATCTTATTATTTACAAGATCTTCTATACCCACCTCAGTGGTACCGTCATCACTGCCGTATTTTATAGAGTTTACTATAAGGTTTGTTATTACCTGTTGTATCTTATCCCTGTCGGCATACACCATAATGGGCTTAATATACTTTTGGTCGAACATAAGCATGATGCTTTTTTTATCAGCTTTCATTTCTAAAAGGTCGAAAACACTTTGTACAACCTCTACAATATTAAATTCTGAATATGTTAAATTAAGGTCGCCCACCTCCATTTTGGTAATCATATCCAGGTCCTGCACGATATAAATAAGGCGTTCTACACCTTTTTCTGCACGTTGCAGGTACTTTTTGCGAAGTGTTTTATCGTTCATGGCGCCATCAAGCAGCGTTAATATATAGCCCTGAACGGTAAACAAAGGCGTTTTAAGTTCGTGAGATACATTCCCTACAAATTCCCGACGATACTCCTCCTCTATTTTAAGGGTTTCTATTTCCCGTTTCTTATCGCGTGCATATTTTTCCAGCTCGCGGGTAAGCGTAGCCATATCTGTAGTGATAGATTTATTGCGAAACGTACTGGACTCAAGTAGCGAAATATCGTCGTATATTTTTTTTACCCTGCGGTAAATAAAATGCTCTACACGGTATTGCAGTACAAAAAACGAAAAGAAAAAAAGCGAAATAGTGAGCAGCAGTATAAACTGCCAGTTTATTTCATAAAAAAATTGCATTAAACCCGCTACCAGTGCGGCAGCGAATAATGCAATATAACTTGCCGATTTTAAGGCAAAGCGGTATGATTTTTTAAATTTTATGGTCACAAAATTTCGAGCTTATAGCCCACTCCTTTTATTGTTTTAAAAATGTCGTCTCCTATTTTTTCGCGAAGTTTGCGTATGTGTACATCTATAGTACGGCCACCCACAACAACTTCATTACCCCATACTTTATCAAGTATTTCTTCTCTCTTAAACACCTTACCGGGCTTAGATGCCAGCAGGTAAAAAAGTTCAAACTCTTTGCGCGGCAGTACAATTTCGCGGTCTTCCATTACAATTTTGTACTCTTCGCGGTTTATTTCAATATTGCCAACCCTTAAAACATCGGCTTTACTATCATCTTCTTTAAGCCTGCGTAATAATGCTTTTACCTTACTTACAAGTAATTTTGGCTTAATAGGCTTAGCAATATAATCATCTGCCCCGGCATCAAAACCTGCCACCTGACTGTAATCTTCGCTTCTTGCGGTTAAGAAGGTAATAATCACATTACTCAATTCTGGTACCTTCCTTATATTTTCTACAGCTTCCATGCCATCCATTTCGGGCATCATTACATCTATAATAATAAGGTGAGGAATTTCTTTTTTAGCCTTAGCAACAGCTTCTCTACCGTTAACTGCCGTAATAACCTGGTAACCCTCCTGCGTAAGATTATATCCTACAATTTCCAGGATATCCTGCTCATCATCAACAAGTAAAATCTTGATGTCTTTTTTTTTCATATTGACACTCTGTGTATGTTTTGTGGCGGTAAAGGTAAAGATAATACAAAACCATGAAACGTGTTAACTATTATTTAATGTGTTAACAATTTAGTAATGAATGCCAAATCTAAACCTAACGTTTATATAACATTCGAGTCAAACCCTGTAGGTTACTTTGCAGCAAAATTATAACACACGAAATGAAACTTAAATTTTTATTAATCGCACTGTTTACCATTACATTGGGCTTTGCTCAAAACAAAGGTACAGTAACCGGAATTGTAACCGACAAGGACATGAATAACGAAACGCTGCCATTTGCCAGCGTTGCCGTTAAAGGTACTACAATTACAACAAATACTGATGAGAACGGAAACTACACACTTAGCGCCCCTGAAGGCACACAAACATTAGTATTTAACTTTCTTGGATACCACCCTGTTTCTATACAAGTGGTTGTTAAAGCAAATGAAACCGTAACCGTAAACCAGGCCCTTGCATCTACAAGCGTACAACTTAATGATGTAGTAATAGAAAAAACATTTAACCGTGAAAAAGAATCGGCCCTGTTATTAGAGCAGCAAAAAGCTGTAGAGATAAAACAGAGTATTGGCGCACAGGAACTAAGCCGTAAAGGTATTGGCGATGTAGAGGAAGGTCTTACTAAAATTACAGGTATTACAAAAGTAGGATCGAGAGGCCTTTTTGTTCGTGGCCTTGAAGACCGCTACAACAACCTTTTAATAAACGACCTTGCTGTACCGTCTAACAATCCTTTCCAGAAAATTATCCCGTTAGACCTTTTCCCTACAGATATTGTGGGCGTGGTAGATGTATTTAAAACATTTAACGCAAACATATATGGCGACTTTGCCGGCGGAACATTTAATATTGCTACGTCTAAAGGCACTAAAGAGATAACTAAGATTAGCGTAGGTGTAGGTTATACTACAAATAATAACCTTAGTGACTTTAAAATGTCTGACGACACTAATAGCACTAAAGGATTTTTTGGCCTTACCGGCAGCGACAGGGAAATACCATCAATACTTGGCAGCAAACCTACAAACCCTACCCTTACAGGAGAGCAGTCGAGAAAAGCATTTAAAACCGGCTTTGATGTAGAATCTAACAAAAGCCCACTTAATACCAGCATCAGCTTTTTACATTCGGGCAGGTTCGATTTTAAAAATAATGGTAAGCTTACTTACATATTATCTATTAACGGAGACAACAGCTATACTGTGCGAAAAGGTGTAGATAGAACTTTCTTTGGCAGAGAAACAATACAGTACAACAATAATTTTGCAACTTCTTCTTACAGTTACAGAACAAATTCGTCTGCACTTATAGGTGCAAATTACAAAAAAGACAAGTTAGACCTTTCTTTTACAACATTTTACTTAAGGACTACCGAAAGTTCTATACAAGACCAGTATGGTGTTTTAGACAACCAAACTAACACTCCTAATTACTTAGTGCGCACTAACCAGTTAGACCAAAGCGATTACATAACATCGCAGCTTAACGGTAAATATTTTCTTGACGAAAACAAGAACCAGTTTGTTCGCGCAGGAGCTTCATTCTCCAGTACATCATACCAGCAGCCGGATCGTAAATTTTTTGGCGGGCCTCTTCAGGCAAACGGGACAGATATCCTTCTTAACTATGGAGCTAATAACTTCCTTAGGCAATATTTTGACATAAACAGCGACCATTACTTTAGCGGCATGGCAGAGTACGGGTATAAATTTGGCAACAAAGAAGACAAACAACACCTGCTTACTGTAGGGTACAATGGCAATACTTATAAAAGTGAGACATCATATAGGTTTGTAGCTTCTGCATCTCCTAATAACACAAGCTTTACAACCTCTATAGACAATGTTGATGCTAATATAAATGCAGATATACAATCAGGGAATGCAAATTTCAGGGAGAGTTCTAACGCACAGTACAATACAATCCTGTCAGACAACGTAAATGCAGGTTATGCTAATGTTTTATTACATTTTGGCGACAAGTGGGAAATTAATGGTGGTGTTCGTGCAGAGCAGGCAAAACGCGAAACGCAATACCGTGTAAACGGATCGTTTAATCAACCCTTTAAGTTTCTAAACAAAAACAAGACCTACATACTACCTACCGCAAGCATTAAATACAGTGTTACAGATAAAGCTAACTTCCGTTTTGCAGCAGGACAAACCTATACTAAACCGGTATTGATCGAGATGTTACCACTTACCTACATTAACGCCGATGGTACATCGGTAACAGGTAATGCATACCTTAACAACAGCGACAACTATAATGCAGACTTAAAATATGAGTTTTTCCCAACATCTGTAGAAATGTTCTCTGTAGGTATTTTTGGTAAAAAAATCAAAAATGCTATAGAACGTACATTCCAGGCAAGTGCAGGTGGTTTTGAAACTACTTTTGTAAACACCGGCGATGCAAACCTTTACGGTCTTGAAATGGATTTTATATTTGATATGGCAAGAGTAAACGAGAACCTTAAAGACCTTACATGGGGCTTTAATACTTCTCTTATGACAACTAACATTAAAGTAAACCCTACGTTTATAAATAGTGGTGGCGATTCGGCAGAAACTAAAGAAACTCATCCTGACAGGCAGCTACAGGGAGCCAGCAAATGGCTTATTAACAGCGACATTAAATACCAGTTTGATGTAAATGAACATTGGAGCAATACAGTATCGTTAGTATATTCTGTTTTTGGAAAAAGGATATTTAGTGTAGGTACTAACCAGATAGACCATATTTATGAACTTCCTGTAAACAGGCTTGATTTTGTATGGGGCAGCAAACTGTCAGATCATTTTGACTTTAAACTTTCTGCACATAACCTGTTAAATCCTAAAGTACGCTATGCGCTTGGGGATAAAAGTACAGGAAATGTAATAGTAGACGATCTTACAATTAAAGACTATAAAAGAGGTACAGGGTTCTCTTTAAGCCTTAATTACACCTTCTAAAAACCTGAATTACAAAATTTATAAAAGAGGCCGCTTATTAAAGCGGCTTCTTTCATTTTAAAGCCTGCCTTAACCTTATGGTAACTCAAAATATAGTATTCATTAACCATGATATAACAGTTACCTAACACGCTTATAGATACATAAAACTACTTTTGACTCATTAAAATTACAAAAAAAATTAAACAACAAACTCATGAAAAAATTTCTTTTAAGCCTTACTGTTCTATCGGCTTTGTTTGCAAGTTGCAGCGATGACAACAACGAAAACACAACACCTACACCAGCACAGGGAGTTCTTTCTGGCGAAATTACTACTAACACTCAATACGCTTACGGAAACTACACATTAGATGGAATTGTTACAGTAAAATCTGGAGTAACTGTTACATTTGATGCAGGATCTACAATTACATGCGACAAAACAACAGGTGATAACGCGCTTTTAGTACTTAATGGCGGTAAACTTATTATTAACGGTACTGCTGATGCTCCTGTAGTATTTACAGAAAAATCAGGCATACCTGGATCATGGGGTGGTATCATTATGTATGGTGATGCTCCTATTAATGCAGCAGGTGGTTCTACAACTGCCCGTTCAGAAGATGGTAATAACCTTAACTACGGCGGTACTAATGCTACACATAACGGTGGTGCATTACATTATGCACGTGTAGAGTATGCAGGTGCAAAACTTGCCGATGGTACTAAAGAAAACAACGCATTTACATTTTACTCTGTAGGATCAGGAACAGTTCTTGATCACCTTGTTGCCTACAAAGGTGCTGATGATGGTTATGAATTCTTTGGTGGTACAGTTAGTGCTACAAACATTATATCTTACGGTAACTATGATGACTCTTTTGACTGGCAAGATGGATGGCAAGGTCAAAACAACAGTAACTGGTATGCATACCAGACTGGAAAAGGTAACTTTGGTATGGAAATCGAAGCTTCTCTTAATAACAATACTTTTTCTCCAAAAATTACTAACATCACACTAAAAAGGGCTACAGGAACAACTCCGGAAGCTGTAGGTGATGTACAGGTAGATGCAATACAGTTTAAAAGAGAAGGTAACGGTAACTTTGATAACGTAGTTATTGACGGTTTTGGACCTTATACTGAAGGTGGTACAACATATCAGGGTGCTGCAATAAAAATTCAGGATGTTACCACAAATACTAACCAGGTTAATGGTGGTAAAATAAAAGTAACAAACGTGAAAATAACTAATACTGCAAAAGAATTTTTAGGCGCATCAGGTGTTACAGTAGCATTCCCTGCAGGTAGCTTTACAACAAGCACTACAGCTACAGGAGCAACCATTAATACTGGTAACTGGACAAACGTAGGCACAACTAACTTAATGCAATAGTTTACAATTAAAATATATTTTAGAACACCCTTTTACGAGGGTGTTTTTTTTTGCTTATTACAAACCATATTATGGCATTTATTTAAAAAATGATTGTTTAACTACGTTTTAACTACCTGAAATACAGCGAAGATATAAATGTTAAATAAAATGTATAGTTCACATTTTATTTGGTATGGTTATTGAAAATATTTTATACATTTACAACGTCAATCATTATCAATGAAGAAAAACTACTTTTATATCACTTTACTGCTATTCTTTTTGTTTTCCCTTGGAGCTGTTGCCCAGGAAAGCAAACAGGTTTCTGCTGCCGGAAAAGAAACTATAGAAGGGCTTAACATTTACCCAAACCCGGTAAGTGGCGACAGGATATATGTAACATCTAAAACGGCCCAGAGCAAAGATGTTGTAATATATGATGTGCTTGGCAAAAAAATAATGCAGGCAACCATAACAGGTAAAGAGCTTAATATAGGCAACCTT
>Ga0247815_10000105_pt1 | contig 62680 bp, 54 predicted proteins | sample UWRJL194509B1_FD_181014 | JGI IMG/M metagenome (GOLD analysis project Ga0247815, IMG submission 181014) | Plant litter microbial communities from Arlington Agricultural Research Station in Wisconsin, United States - UWRJ-L194-509B-1 | ecosystem: Environmental > Terrestrial > Plant litter >... | reverse complement strand
GTATTTTTCTTTTCAATATGTATTGGAAAAGAAAAAAACAGCGCGAATTTGGTGATCTCGAAATGGTGAAAAGACTAAGCCCGGAAAGATCTGTTTTTAAACCGGTATTAAAATTATCAGTAATACTTTTGGCGCTTGCCTGTTTAATTATCGGATTAGTAAATCCGAAGATTGGAACAAAAATGGAAACCGTAAAACGCGAAGGTATTGATATCGTTTTTGCTGTCGACGTTTCTAAAAGTATGCTTGCCGAAGATGTGGCACCAAGTCGTTTAGAAAAAAGTAAACAATTGGTTTCGCAAATCATCAATAATTTAGGAAGTGACAGAATTGGAATTGTAGCCTACGCAGGAAGCGCTTTCCCGGTTTTACCGATCACTTCAGATTATAGTGTTGCCAAAATGTTCCTGCAAAGTATGACGCCGGATATGGTTTCATCTCAAGGAACTTCACTTGATGAAGCGATTAGATTATCATCGACTTATTTCGATGAAAAAAGCAAAACCAGCAAATTATTGATTTTGATTTCTGATGGAGAAGACCATTCTGAAGGAGCTTCGGCAGCAGCTGAAGAAGCCAATAAAATGGGAATGAAAATCATTACAATTGGTGTTGGAACCGAAAAAGGAGGCACAATTCCGTTGAAAGAAAATGGCGTAGTCAAAAACTATCAAAAAGATCAAAACGGACAAACTGTTATTACAAAACTAAATCAGGAAGGATTAAAAACTATTGCAAAAGCTACAAAAGGCGGTTATGTATATGGCGGAAGCACTAAGGAAGTTTTAGAATACATCAAAAATGCTTTAAACAACATACAAAAAACTGAATTCGAAGCGACACAAATGGCCGATTTTCAATCGCAATTTCAGTGGTTCATTGGCTTTGCCTTCTTATTATTGTTTGTTGACATTTTCCTTTTAGAAAGAAAAACAAATTGGATAAAAGAGTTGAATTTATTTAACGAAAAGAAATAATAAAGTTAGCCACTAATTACTCGAATTTACACGAATAAAACGATTTAAACTTTATTCGTAAAACTAACGCAAAGAATTAATTAGTGATAATTGGTGAAATTCGTGGCAAACTAAAAAACATAAAACATTAGAATGAAAAATTTACTTCTTTATATTTTACTAACGTTCTCTTTGGCGGTTTCAGCTCAGGAGAAAGATAAGACATTGCCTGATGCCAATGAAGAATATAAGCAGAATAAATTTATTGACGCTGAAGCTAATTACAGAATTTCAGAATCAAAATTTCCAAAACGCGCTACTGCTCCCTATAACTTAGGAAATACTATTTACAAACAAAATCAGGTTTCTGAAGCTAAATTCGCTTACGCGAAAGCCATAAAGAACGCCAAAACAAGACCTGAAAAACATAAAGCTTACCATAACTTAGGAAATGTTTTCATGAAAGAGAAAGATTATACGCAAGCCGTTGAAGCGTATAAAGAAGCTTTGCGTAACGATCCTACCGATGACGAAACACGTTACAATTATGCCTTAGCCAAACAAAAGCTAAAAGAAAACCCTCCTAAAAACGATAAAAATAAAGACAAGAATAAGGATAAGGACAAAGACAAGGATAAAAACAAAGATAAAGACAAGGACAAGGATAAAAATAAAGACAAGGATAAGGACAAAGACAAGAAAGACGACAAAGGCGATAAGGACAAAGACAAAAAAGATGGTAAAGATGATCCTAAGAAAGATGACAAGTCTGACAATAAAGGAGAACCAAAACCACAGCCGGGAGGAATTTCTAAAGACCGTGTTCAGAATTTATTAGATGCCGTAAACAACGAAGAAAAGAAAATTCAGGATAAAGTAAACGCTCAGAAAGTAAAAGGAACCCCTAGAAAAACAGAAAAAGACTGGTAGTTTTTTGGTTTAACCGTTTATTTGTTTAACTGTTAATTTGACAACAATAAAACGATTAAGCAATAAAACTTTAAAAAAAAACGATTAAACAAATTAACAATTAAACAGTTAAACAAAACTGAAACAATTTAATGAAAAGATATTTAATTCTATTACTATTCACTTTTCAAGGGCTTATGGCTCAAGTTCAATTTGAAGCCAGAGTTAGCAAAAACACGCTCGGACTGAACGAAAGATTCCGTATTGACTTCATCATGAACGTTGATGGAGATAACTTCGATCAGCCTTCATTTGACGGATTTAGAGTTGTAGGCGGACCAAGTCAGCAGGTAAGTCAGTCTTGGGTAAACGGTAGAAGCTCTTTTCAGAAAATATATTCTTATATTTTACAGCCAAATCAAAAAGGAACATTTTCTATCAAACAAGCAGCTATCGAATATAATGGCCAGATTTACAAAACACAGCCTATAAAAATCGTAGTAACAAATGCCGTTGCTCAGGAAAGAGATCCTTATGACAATAGCAGACCACAAAGTCAACAAGGTATTCCTAATGAAACCATAAATCTTGTAGCCGAGATTTCGAAAACAAATCCATATCTAAATGAGCCAATTACGGTTGTTTATAAATTATACTTTAACAATATTAACGTTACTGGTTTTAAAGAATTGGCCAAACCTAAATACAATGATTTCTGGAATCAGAATATAGACATCAAACAACTGTCTATAGCAGAAGGAACTTTTCAGGGACAAAGATGCTATTATGTAATCCTGAAAAAAACCATTTTATATCCTCAAAAATCAGGAAGATTAACAATCGAACCGCTTTCGCTGGATATTGGTGTAGAATTGCCTTCAAATCGTCGTGATATGTATGGACAAATGATTCTGACAGTTGATAACAGAGTAGTTTCGGCCGGCGCAAAAACTATTAATGTAAAAGCGTTACCGGAAGCAACGAAACCGGAAGGTTTTAGCGGTGCTGTAGGTAAATTTAATTTTACAGTTACGCCATCTAAAACAACACTTAAAAGTGGAGAAAGTCTTGATTTAATCGTGAGCGCTTCAGGAAACGGAAACATGAAATTGTTTACTTTACCAAAACCTGTTGTTCCTAACGCATTAGAAATGTACGATCCGGTTCATGATGAACAGGTGACGACTTCACTTTCAGGAATGTCAGGAAAAATTACCGATAAGTATTCTATTGTACCACAATACAAAGGAAAATATGCAATAAAACCAATGCAGTTTTCTTATTTTGATTTGAATACCGGTTCTTATAAAACCATCACCTCACAAGAAATTATGGTCGATGTATTAGACGGACCAATGCAGGCAGAAGCAAATGCAACAGCAAATGCGTCTAAAAATGTAATTACGAAAACAGAACAATTCAAATATATCAAACCAAAAACAACATTAGTTGCAATAGCTAAAAACGATTTTTACGGTTCGAATTTGTATTATCTTCTGTTGTTCGCGCCTTTCGTTATCTTACCAATTATTGTTTTGGCTAAGAAACGAAAAGAAGCAATTGACGGTGACATAACAGGAAACCGAATTAGAATGAACAATAAATTAGCGAAGAAATATTTATCTCAGGCTAAAAAACAAATCAACAATAAAGAGGCATTTTATATTGCTTTAGAAAAAGCAATGCACAATTTCCTAAAAGCGAAATTACATATCGAAACCTCAGAAATGAGCAAGAATAATATTCAGGAGCTGTTATTGTCGAGAAATGCAAATCCTGAATCAGTTCAGAATTTCATTAATCTGACAGAAAACTGTGAATTTGCCCGTTATGCTCCGGCATCAAGCGCTTCGATCCAGCAGGATTATGACAAAGCGGTTTTGATCATTTCAGAATTAGAAAAGCAAATTGTTTAGTTTAATTTTTAACCGCAAAGTGCGCTAAGAAAATTGATTTAGCTTTCGTTGAATTAAAGTTCGCAAAAGTTGAAAATGTTATTACAAATCAGGAAAATGAAAAACATAGTAGTATATCTTTTTTTATTAATCACTCAGGTTTTCTTTGCTCAAAACAGCTTTGAGAAAGGAAATGCCTTGTACCAAAAGGGACAATACCAACAAGCTGTTGATGTTTACGAAAGCATTGTTCGAGATGACAAGCAACAATCTGCAGAGTTGTATTTTAACTTAGGGAATGCATATTACAAACTCAACAAAGTAGCGCCTTCGATCTACAATTACGAGAAAGCTTTGGTTTTAAAACCTCACGATCCGGAGACTTTAAACAATTTAAAATTTGCAAAAAAACTAACGATCGACGAGATCAAAGAAATCCCAAAGGTGGGTTTTGCAAAACTGATTCAAAGCTTTACCGGAATTTTTGATTACAATACCTGGGCAAAGATTTCTGTTGCGATTGCGTTTGTATTTTTATTGAGTTTTATTGGCTATTATTTTTCTCAGCTTACGCTTTCAAAAAGACTTTATTTTATAGGAATGTTTGTTCTTTTGCTCGCTTTGTTATTGAGTGTTTCTGCAGCAATGACAGAAAAAGACCATTTTACCAATGATCGTCCAGCTATTGTTTTTGCCGAAATAAGCGAAGTTCGCAGCGAACCACAAAAAGCAGGCGCTGCCATTATATTATTGCACGAAGGAGCAAAAGTCTACGTTACCGAAACTGTAGGACAATGGAAAAAAATCGAACTAACTGACGGAACCGAAGGCTGGATTGACGGATCGACTATTAGGGAAGTGAAGTAGGTTAAGTAAAAACTTAAATACTTTTTAATTGTAGGAAAATATACATTATAATGCGTTACATTTGCATTATTTTTTAATATTTTTCCTGCATGCAAAATAAAATCACAAAATTTCTTTCAAATTTAGACTTATTTAATAAGCCAGATATTTTACAAGTTGTTGTAATAATATTTTCACTTCTGGCTTTTGCATCAATTTTATTCTTTGTTTGGGGCAAACTAAAACCGAAAACTAATTTAACCGAGTTAAAATCACGAACAAATTCGTGGTGGATCATGGTTGTATTTTTTGTCTGCTCAGCTCTTTTAGACAGAGCCATCACTTTCCCAGCAATCGGAATGCTATCCTTTATCGCATTTAGAGAACTTTATTCTATTTTAGATTTTAGGGATTCTGATAGAAGAGCTATCTTTTGGGCTTTCATTGCAATTCCTATTCAATATTATCTGGCATATATCGAATGGTACCTGCTGTTTATTATCTTCATTCCGGTATACATGTTTTTATTTATACCAGTACGATTGGTAATTAAAGGTGAGACAAAAGGAATAATAAAATCAATGGCATCGATGCAATGGGCTTTAATGCTCACTGTTTTTGGAATTAGCCACTTAGCGTACTTTCTTGCATTACCTGATAATATTCCAAACTTCAAAAATGGAGGTCAGGGATTATTATTATTTCTGGTTTTTTTAACTGAAATAAATGATGTCTTACAATTTATTTGGGGCAAACTTTTGGGTAAACATAAAATAACCCCCAAAGTTAGTCCTAATAAAACTTGGGAAGGTTTTATAGGAGGTGTTATTAGTACTACTATAATAGGACATTTTCTCGGTTTCTTAACCCCTTTATTAGGTTGGCAAGTTATTCTGGCAAGCTTCATAATTGCCTGTTCGGGCTTTTTTGGAGACCTCGTTATGTCTGCAGTAAAAAGAGATTTGGGTGTAAAAGATACCGGAGCAGCTATTCCCGGACATGGCGGAATTCTAGACCGATTGGATTCTTTAACCTATACTGCTCCCATTTTCTTTCACTTAGTTTATTATTGGGCTTTCTAATGAAAAAAATAGTACTTATTATTTGCTACTCGATTATTGTTCGCAATTTTTTAAAAATTGTTGTGGGTGTAAAATTTACCAAACCAACATTTTTAAAAAATGAAAAACAATTTATAATTATTGCCAACCATAACAGTCATCTTGATGCCATGTCAATAATGGCTTCAATGCCTAAATCAAAAATAATTAATGTGAGACCTGTTGCCGCGCAAGATCATTTTGGCAAAACCAAATGGCAGGCATGGCTAAGTAATTATTTTATAAATGCATTACTCATTCAAAGAAAATCAGACAAGGAAAATCCAGAGAATGATCCCATTTATAAAATGAATAAAGCGCTTAAAGAAGGTTATTCTCTGATTATTTTCCCGGAAGGTACTCGCGGAGAACCTAATTTACCAAAAGAGTTTAAAGCCGGAGTCGCGTTGATTTTAATTGAGAATCCTAATATTCCATATGTACCGGTGTATCTAAAAGCTATGGGCAAAGCAATGCCTAAGGGAGATAACTTAATTGTACCGCACGAAAGCGCGATACTATACGGACAACCTAATAAAATTTCAAGTTTAAAAGTCGATTCTATTTTAGAACAAATGAAAAATGAGATTGAAGAATTAAAACTAAAAGCCGAATAGAATATTATGATATCAGTATATAATTTAAAACCTAAGTTTCAAGCACTATTAAAACCTGTACTTGAGTTTTTATACTCAAAAGGAGTAACCGCAAATCAAATTACTTTAGTTTCTGTTTTTTGGTCTTTTTTAATTGCCGCCTTTTTTTGGTTTGCAGATTCAAACAGCTATTTTTTCTTAGCACTTCCTATTGGGCTATTTATTAGAATGGCATTGAATGCTCTTGACGGAATGATGGCAAGAATTTACAACCAGCAATCAAAATTAGGCGAAATTCTAAATGAATTAGGTGATGTGATTTCAGATTTTGTTCTTTTTTTACCCCTAATAAAGTATGAACCAAATTCTTTATATCTCATAGTGGTTTTCATTTGTTTGAGCATTATCAACGAATTTGCCGGACTTCTGGCAAAGGTGGTTTCCAGCGAAAGGCGCTACGACGGACCAATGGGCAAAAGTGACCGGGCTTTTATCATCGGTCTATACGGATTGTTATCCTTTTTTGGTTTTAATAATTTTTCATTTTCACCCTATATTTTTCTCTGCTTAATATTATTAGTAAGCCTAAGTACATTTATAAGATTAAAAAAATCATTATTGATATGAATATCAAAAGACAAGCAACAGAGCACACATTTACTAGTCATGATGGCCAAGTAATTTTTTATAGAAACTGGAAAGAAACAACTACTCAGCCAGCTGAGAGAGTTATAGTATTACTACATCGGGGACATGAACATTCGGGCAGAATGGAGCACATTGTCAATGAACTAAAGATGGATGATACTCCGTTTTTTGCATGGGACATTAGAGGCTGCGGTCGTACACAAGGCCCAAGAGGTTATGCTCCAGGCTTTATGACCTGGGTTAAAGATTTAGATGTTTTTATAAAGCACATTAATACTCAATATGGGGTTCCGGTTGAAAATATTATTATGATTGCACAAAGCGTTGGTGCTGTTATTGCAGCTACATGGGTACATGATTATGCACCTAAAATTAAAGCATTAATACTGGCATCACCCGCTTTTAGTGTTGATCTGATTGTTCCTGGTGCAAAGCAGGGAATTGCATTATATCAAAAATTATTCGGAGAGTTTTTTGTGAAATCATATGTAAAAGGCAAGCAGCTAACTCATGATCCGGAACGCATAAAATCATATCATACAGATCCTCTTATCACTTTACCAATAGGCTCCAGAGTTTTACTTGATCTTTATACGGTTTCAGACAGAATCATTGCTGATGCCGGAGCTATAATAGTTCCTACACAATTATTAATTTCAGGAAGCGATGCAGTAGTAAGAGACAAACCACAGCATCAATTTTTTGATGGCTTAAGCTCTTCCTTAAAAGAAAAACATATTTTAGAAGGTTTTTTTCATGATGCTTTAGGCGAACTTGACAGAGAAAAAGCTTTTGATCTAATACATAAATTTATACAGAGAGTAGAATCAAATTCTTCTGTAATTAATCTAATCGATGGAGATAAAAAAGGATATACATATAATGAATATACGGAATTATTAAAACCAAAAGCATCTTCTTTTATCAATGAAATCAATTTTTCCATAACTCGTGCTTCAATGAATTTAATTGGCAAAAGAGCTTCAAAAGGAATAAAAACTGGTGTTGAAACAGGTTTTGATTCCGGAAGTTCTCTTGATTATGTTTATTTAAATAAAGCTCAGGGATTAGGTTTTTACAAACTAATTGGTTTAGGAAAAATCATTGACAGAGGCTATCTTGATGCAATTGGATGGAGAGGAATTCGTGTTAGAAAGCAAAATTTAGAACTATTAATTGGGAAATACATCGAGATCCTTTATAACGAAAACAAAACCGTACGCATAATGGATATTGCCTCGGGACATGGCAGATATATACTCGATGCGATAATCCCGCATCAATCTAAAGTTGCTTCAGTTTTATTACGCGATTATAGCGATAGAAATGTAATCGCAGGATCGAAAATGATTGAAGAAAGAAAACTAACTGATTTTGCACAATTTAAAAATGCAGATGCTTTTGATGAAGAAGGAATTGCAAATGTTGATCCTAAACCGAGCATAGCAGTAGTTTCAGGAGTTTATGAACTTTTTTCGGATAATAGTCTGTTGAAAGATTCTTTGAACGGATTATACAAAGCCATTGAAAAAGGAGGATATTTAATCTATACCAATCAGCCATGGCATCCTCAGGTTGAACTAATAGCAAGAACCCTAAACAATCATCAGGGCAAAGGCCGTTGGGTTATGCGCAGACGAACTCAGGCAGAAATGGATCAATTAGTAGCGAAAGCAGGATTTGAAAAAATCGAACAATTACAAGATGACTGGGGAATTTTTACAGTATCTGTTGCAGTAAAAAAATAATGAAACAAAACAAAATTCAATGGCGTAACGGATTTCTTTGGTTACTGCTTCTGGCACCTCTTTTTTTTACCCTTTATGGATGGGCGAATAATTACTGCGTTGCATTGCCAAAAGAAAGTATTAATGAAATTGTATACGACTGGGAAAAATACATTCCGTTTATACCCTTTACCATAGTGCCGTATTGGAGTATCGATTTGCTTTATGGCTTATCGCTTTTCTTGCCAATGACTAAGTTTATACAACGTCAGCATGCTTTAAGACTTTTGATCGCTACACCAGTTGCAGTGTTTTTTTTCTACTGTTTTCCTATGACATTTTCAACTCCAAAACCAGAATGTTTTGGACTTTGGAAATCACTTTTTGATGCTCTGATGGGATTCGACAAACCTTTTAATCAATCTCCGTCCTTGCATATTATTTTACTTGTAATTTTATGGAGGATTTATCTGCCGCATCTAGGCAGAATAAGCAAATTACTTTGGAATTTTTGGTGTTTTTTAATTGGTATTTCAGTATTAACCACTTTTCAGCATCATTTTATAGATATCCCTGCCGGATTTTTAGCAGGCGTAGTAATTTGTTATTTATTTCCTTTATCAAAAATGAATTACTGGAAATGGCAAAAAGTCAAATCAATACCTTTAACCGTCATACATTTATCAATTGCAATTTTATCTTTTATTTTAGCATTTACAGTCCCGGTTTATATTGCAATTATTATAATTTGGATTGGATTTTCACTCTTTTTTATAGGATTAGGATATCTCGGTTTAGGAGCTGTAATTTTTCAAAAAAAAGAAAATGGATCTTTTACTTTTGCTGCCAAAATTCTGTTTCTCCCTTATCGTTGTGGCACTCGTCTTATTAGATATTTATTTTTCAAATCATATGATACCCCACAAAAAATTACTTCAAATTTGTATTTAGGATCTTACTCTATGAGTAAGACACATGATTTTAAGGTGATTTTTGATGTATGTGCAGAGTACGAAAAAAGTCAAAATGATATTGATTGTTACTTGAGTTATCCACTTATCGATTTAGTAATTCCAACAATAGAAGAACTATCAATTGGCGTAGAAAAATTGGATGATCTGGTCCGAAACAATGATAAGGTTTTTATACATTGTGCATTAGGTATGTCACGAAGTGCAACATTGGTTTTTGCATGGTTGTTATATTCTAATAAAATAAAAACTGTCAATGAAGGCTATGATTTCTTTCATCAAAACAATTACCAATTCAAATTATCCGAGAAACATAAAAACCTATTGACAATATATTGGGAAAAACATCTAAATAATGACCGAACGAACCTCTAAAGAATGTCTGGTTGCCGCAACAACAATAAAGGCAATTAGCAAAATGGGATTTCTGATTTTCTTCACCACTCCCGTTCTTTTTATTTTAATCAAAAATCAGGTTTTAAACATAACTGAAAATATAACTTTATTATTATTTATAATAACAGCAATTATAACTGGTTTTAAAGCATGGCATCTTTATTTTGACGGTATGTTATTAAAAAATCTTGCTGCAGAAAAATTTGAAATATCTGATATGGATGAAAGCCTTTATCAGTTATTCCGTAAAAAAAATAAAAATAAATGTTTAGAACTACGTATTCAATCATGCTACAAAATTGCAAGGCTTTTTTTTGCCCTTATAATTTTCCACTTATCCTTATTTTTTGGATTATGTGTATGGATTATGTTTTCAATTCATTAAAACCTCAAATAAAAAATCCCAAACTCCATAGTAACAATTGGAATTTGGGATTTTCTTTTTTCGAACTTGAAATTAGTTCACAGCCTCAACCAATCGAATAAATTCCGCTCTGTAACCCTCCTCATCATTTGCTAATCCAGATTTTGCTAATTTTTTAATATCTGCAGAAGCTGAATTCGAAATGAATTTTGATTCTCTTAATTTCAATCCAAACCAGGCAACAGCAGTTGTAAACTTAAAATCAGAAGAGCTGTTGTCAAGAGCTACTTTTTTGTTTGGAATTGTATTTATGATTTCGATACTTTTATCTCCATCAGGTTTTTTATAACGGAATTTAATTGTTGCCAATTCATCATTGTAATTAGATTCATCTGTTTTAGTCTTTGTATATTTTAAATCAGACGGAACATAATCGCTTTCAACACCAGTTGGAATAATTTCATAAAGTGCCGTTACAGTATGCCCGCTTCCTAATTCTCCGGCATCAACAGCGTCATTTTTAAAATCTTCATCTTTTAATCTTCGGTTTTCATAACCAATTAATCGATATGCCTGAACATGTTTAGGATTAAATTCAATTTGAATCTTCACATCTTTTGCAATTGCAAACATTGATCCTTTAAACTCTTTTCCTAAAAAACGATTGGCTTCCTGAATATTGTCTATATAGGCGTAATTTCCGTTTCCTTTATCGGCAAGAATTTCCATTTTACTGTCTTTGTAATTTCCCATTCCAAAACCTAAAACAGTCAAAAATACACCTGATTTTCTTTTGTCTTCAATTAGTTTTTCCATGTCAGCATCTTCAGAAGCACCCACATTAAAATCGCCGTCTGTAGCAATTACAACTCGATTATTTCCTTCTTTAATGAAGTTTTCCTGCGCTAATTTATACGCTAATTCAATTCCTGCCCCACCGGCTGTACTTCCGCCAGCATGTAAATCGTCAAAAGCATTCATAATTTCATCTTTATTGTCTCCGGATGTTGGTTCTAAAACCACTCCCGCAGAACCTGCGTAAACAACAATCGAAACTTTGTCTTTGGCACGAAGCTCTTTTACCAAAATTTTCATTGATTCTTTTAGTAATGGTAATTTATTAGGTTCATCCATTGAACCAGAAACATCAATTAAAAAGACAAGATTTGAAGCTGGAAGATTTGTCATGGGAACATTTTTTCCCTGTAAACCAATTTTCAACAGCAATGAATTTTTATTCCAAGGGCTGTCGCTTACTTCGGTATTGATAGAAAAAGGATGCTGTCCTTCCGGCTGTGGATATTTGTATTTAAAAAAGTTCATCATTTCTTCGATACGAACAGCATCTTTAGGAACTTTTTGACCTTCGTTTATAAAGCGACGAATATTGGTATAAGAAGCATTATCAACATCTATAGAAAAAGTGGAAAGAGGAGATTTTTTTGGAGACTCAAAAGGATTTTCGTCAAGTCCTGTGTAACTTTCAGTATTTGGATCTGAAATATATTCTTCAGAAATTGCATCGGTAGCAACTGCAATATCTGCAGATTCTACGGCATAATCTTCTGCAGATGCATCCTGTCTCTTACAACTTAGTACAATAAGTAAAAGGAATGCCAACAAATAAAAAGGTTTATTTTTCATTTAAAATAAATTTTAAGAATTAGTAATTGATTTTTCTCTCAAATAATAATTAGCATTCCGGATGTACTAAGAAAATTATTTGTAATTCCCGCAATCCAAATTGTATGCCAAGATTCCTGTTAAATATTTTATACTGAAAAATATGTTTTTTACTTCACCATATAAGTGATATAAGTAAATTGAAGTCTGATTAGAAGTATCCGCCCCAGCATATTGTAGAGACGCACAGCAGTGCGTCTACATCTAGAATGTCGACAAACTTTGTGTAGACGCACTGCTGTGGGGCTCTACAGAATAAAATGTAAAAATTAAAAAAGATTAAAATTATAATAGATAAAGCTCTCATATTACAAACTTTGCGAACTTAAAATCATCACAAACTAAGCCTTATTTCTCTGCGATCTTTGCGGTAAAAAACCACATCCAGTTTTATAATCACTTACAGAATTTAAAAACTATAAACTTTTTCAGGAGTAACACAATAATCCAACTTTACATCAGATTCAAAAACATCTTCGATCTGGTTTTCTGCTTCAAAAAAAGATAGCCCAATTTTGATGGTTTCCGGTTTACATTCGGCTAGGAATTTATCATAAAAACCTTTCCCATACCCAACCCGATTTCCTGAAAGATCAAAAGCCAAAAGTGGCACAAAAACCACATCGATAGTTGCTGATGGAACCGGCAAACCATTTACAGGTTCCGGAATATTATATTCGTTTTTTTTAATTTTGGTATTATCTGTCAATAAAAAATGTGTCATTCCGCGAGTGTCAAAATCACTTTTCGAAACCACAATTTCTTTATCTTTTCCGGAAAGCAAATGCAGAACATATTCCGTATTTACTTCATTTTGTTCCTCGATCGGGAGAAATACATGATAATACGTTTTATCCCAAATGGGTAATTTGATTAGATTATTGGCTATAGCCAAACTCTTTTCTTCAAGTTCATCAAGAGAGAGTGCTGCCCGGAGATTTTTATAGTATAAGCGTAATTCCTTTTTATTCTTCTGCATTTTCAGGATTGTTATCGGGGCTATTTTTAGACATATGATAAATCGCATCGCCCTCATAAACTATGGGCGAATGATTGGCGTTGATGACAAAACCGTCATGTGGCGCTTTTACTTTCTGTTCAAATTTACCAAACGGATCCGTAATAATCGCCAGAATAGTTCCTTTGGTCACAAATTTCCCAATCAAATTATAATCGTGCAGCAAACCGGAACATTTAGCACGCAGCCAAACCGAATTTTTAATGTAAATAGATTCTTCCTTCGCATACTCAACCACTTGTTTAGGATCCAACATATTCAGATAATGCAACAAACGCTTCACTCCCATTACTCCTTCATTGGCAATTACATTATTTATATCTAATGATTTTCCGCCTTCAAAAAGCAACATTTTTATATTGGCTTTTTCGCAGGTATTCCTAAAAGAACCGTTGATGTTTTTAGAATATAAAGTAAACGGAGCATTAAAAACATCCGCCAGAATTTTCAATTCGGGGTTGTTTTCCGTCACTCGAATTTGCGGAGCATTAAATCTACTCGCACCTCCGGCATGAAAATCGACTGCATAATCTATAATAGGCAAAACTTCGGCAACGATATGATAGGCAAAACGACTCGCCAGAGAACCTTTTTTACTTCCGGGGAAAACACGATTTAAATCACGTCCGTCAGGAAATTCGCGTGATTTATTTACAAAACCATACATATTGATAATCGGGATACAAATAATAGTTCCTTTTGCAGGACGATTAATTTTCTTGCTGATGATCTGGCGCACGATTTCAACACCGTTAATTTCGTCACCATGAATTCCGGCCGAGAATAAAACTACCGGACCTTCAATTTTTGATCGACGCACAATAACCGGAATATTAAGCTTTGTTGTCGTATGCAGCCTCGCAATTTCAACATTTATTGTTTTATTTTCTCCAGGCAAAATCGATTCGCCAAAAATAACCAGGGGTGTACTATTTTTCATGTAGAATTATAAAATCTAAATATAGAAATTATTCTTTTGATTTCGTAAATTTGAAACTAAATCAGTGTTAAGCTTTTTTCCGGAATCAAAACAACTTTCGAAAACGCTTTTCAGCTCCTTCAGAAACAAAACAGAATGCAAAAACCGTCTTTAGATCTTCAAATCCAAACCCTGCCGGACAATCCTGGCGTGTATCAATATTATGACAAAGAGGGAAAGATCTTATATGTTGGAAAAGCCAAAAATTTAAAAAAAAGGGTTTCCTCCTATTTCAATAAAATTCACGACACGGCCAAAACAAATGTATTGGTTCGAAAAATTGTAACCATAAAACACATCGTCGTTCCTACCGAAACCGATGCACTTTTGCTGGAAAACAATTTAATCAAAACCCTGCAGCCACGATACAATGTATTACTTCGTGACGATAAAAGCTACCCATGGATTTGTATTAAAAGAGAACCGTTTTCGAGAATATTTTCGACCAGACGAATGGTCAAAGACGGCTCAGAATATTTTGGTCCTTATACCAGTTTCAAAACCGTACATACCATTCTGGAATTAATCAAGGAATTGTATCCATTACGAACTTGCAATTATGATTTAAGTAAATCCAACATCGATTCAGGCAAATTCAAAGTTTGTCTCGAATACCATATTGGCAATTGCAAAGGTCCTTGCGAAGGCTTGGAACCTCTTGAAGAATATCAAAGACAAGTCGATGCGATCCGCGAAATCCTGAAAGGGAATTTTAAAGAAAGTATGAAAGATTTCAAGCGATTGATGAACCAATACGCGCAGGATTTACGTTTTGAAGAAGCACAGAAAATCAAAGAAAAAATAGAAGTTCTAGAGAATTACCAATCGCGATCTACGATTGTAAACCCGAAAATCACCAATATCGATGTCTTTTCGATCGTGTCTGACGAAAGTGCGGCGTATGTCAACTTTCTTCAAATTTCACACGGATCGATCATTCGTTCGCATACTTTAGAAATGAAGAAAAAGCTCGATGAAACCGATGAAGAATTGTTAGAACTGGCGATTATCGAACTTCGCGAACGTTTTCAGTTACTTTCAAAAGAAATTATTGTTCCGTTCGAAATGAATTTGGGCGAAAACATCAAAACAACCGTTCCGCAACTCGGCGATAAAAAACAAATTCTGGATTTATCGATTCGTAACGCTAAATTTTACAGAATCGAACAGCTCAAACAATTGCAAATTGTAGATCCGGACAGGCACACCAATCGTATCATGGCGCAAATGCAAAAAGATTTACGATTACCCGTTGAACCACGCCATATAGAGTGTTTTGATAACTCGAATATTCAGGGAACAAATCCCGTTGCGGCCTGCGTGGTTTTTAAAGACGGAAAAGCCAGCAAAAAAGATTACCGTCATTTTAATGTAAAAACCGTCGAAGGTCCTGACGATTTTGCTTCGATGACCGAGATTGTGTATCGCCGTTACAAAAGATTATTAGAAGAAAACCAACCTTTGCCGCAACTTATTATTATAGATGGTGGAAAAGGACAGCTTTCTGCCGCCTTAAAAAGTATCGATGCATTAGAATTACGCGGAAAAATTGCCATTATCGGGATTGCAAAACGTCTCGAAGAATTATTTTATCCCGGAGATTCTATCCCATTATATCTCGATAAAAAATCCGAAACATTAAAAGTAATTCAGCAATTACGAAACGAAGCGCATAGATTCGGGATCACTTTTCATCGTGATAAACGAAGTAAAGCAGCCTTGAATTCCTCTGTAGAAAGCATTCCGGGCATTGGCGAAAAAACCATGCTTACGTTAATACAACATTTCAAAAGTGTTAAAAGATTGAAACTCGCAACCGAAAAAGAAATATCTGATGTCGTTGGTGTATCAAAAGCCAAAAAAATTGTCGACTTTTACAAAACCAACTAGTTATTTTTTATGCGCCCAATCCAGCTGTCCATTTCAAATACTCGGTCAAAACGATTTTTTTCTATTGCAAAAAAAGGAGCTTCTAAAGTCGCTCTTTTTTTACAGGAAAAAATATCGTTTTGCCTCTCGCAGTTTTCCATTTCCATCTGGGGCGTACAGTTGGTGCTTTTCACGCTTTTATTTTTCAATACACAAAACTCTTTTTCACAAGAAAATACCGAAAAGGCAAAACAAGACGAAGCCAAAAGACCCAAAATTGGTTTGGTTTTAAGTGGCGGAGGCGCAAAAGGATTTGCACACATAGGAGTTCTAAAAGTTCTCGAAGAAGCCGGAATCAAAATCGATTATATTGGCGGAACCAGCATGGGATCTATCATCGGCGGACTTTATGCTTCCGGTTACAACGCCACTCAAATTGATTCGATTTTTAAAAGAACCAATTTCGACGAACTTATAAATGACTACATTCCGCGTTCCTCAAAAAACTTTTACGGCAAAAAAAATGACGAATTATACGCGATCGTTTTACCATTCAGCAATTTTAGAGTTGGGATTCCAGAGGCACTTTCAAAAGGAATGTACAATTATAATTTACTAAGCAGTCTTACCCGTAACGTGCGTCATGTACGAGACTTCAATAAACTTCCAACTCCGTTTTTGTGTATTGGTACCAATATCGAAACCGGCGAAGAGGTTTTACTAAACAAAGGAAATCTGGTTCAGGCCATGATGGCGAGCGCCGCTTTTCCATCGTTATTTACTCCCGTAGAAATCGATGGCAATTTATTGGTCGATGGCGGTGTAGTAAACAATTATCCTATTCAGGAAGTTCGCAATCTTGGCGCTGATATTATTATTGGTGTCGATGTTCAGGATGATTTAATGAAACGAAAAAATCTGAAAAACGCTACCCGAATATTAGTTCAGATTACCAATCTGCAGTCGATTGATAAAATGAAAAACAAAATAAAAGATACTGATGTTTATATCAAACCGGACATTCGTGATTATGGCGTTATTTCATTCGACAAAGGCGAACAAATCATCAGAAAAGGTGAAGAAGCCGCTTTTGCCGTTTACGAAAAAATTAAAACATTGGTAAACGAAGACAATTTTTATAAAAAACCAAAACTAAAAATTGCTAGCGATACCATACAAATAGAAAAAATAAACAGTGATAAACTAGACAATTATACCAGAGAATACATTCGCGGAAAACTTCGTTTTAAACCCGGAAGCACGATTACATACGATGATCTTAAAACAGGAATCAACAACTTAAATGCTACTCAAAACTTTAGCGCGATCTCTTATTGCCTACAACCAGACGGCACAAAAGACGATCTTGATTTGGTTTTAAAAGAAAATCCAACACAAACCTACCTTAAACTTGGGCTGCATTACGACGGATTATACAAAAGTGCTATTCTATTAAATCTTACTCATAAAAAAACATTTCTAAAAAATGATGTAACATCGCTGGACATTATCCTTGGCGACAATTTCAGGTATGATTTAAACTATTATGTCGAAAATGGTTTCAATATCAGCTTTGGTTTTCGTTCAAGAATGAACCAGTTTAATAGAAATGTAACAACGAGCATTAGTAATTTGTTTGCTCAAAATTCAAATGTAAATTTGATTAATGTCGATTTTTTAGACATTACCAATCAGGCTTACTTTCAGACCATTTTTGTACAAAAGTTTTTAATGGGTGGCGGTCTGGAATATAAATACCTAAAAATAGACTCGCCAACTCTTTCTAACACAGAAAATACTATCGAGAAAAGTAATTATTTCAGCCTTTTTGGATATTTAAAGTACGATTCGTTCGATAATAAATATTTTCCTCATACTGGTTTATATTTTTCCGGAGAGTTACAAACCTATCTGGCATCATCAGATTATACGAAACAATTCAAGCCTTTCTCGATTGCAAAAGCCGAGATTGCTATTGCGAGAACTTTATTCAGGAAAGCCACCATTAAAATTGGAGCCGATGCAGGATTTAATATTGGCAGTGACAGCGTTCCGTTTTTCGATTTTATACTAGGAGGTTTTGGCTACAGCAAAATCAACAACTTCAATTATTTTTACGGATACGACTTTCTAAGTATTGCCGGAAATAGTTTTATAAAGGCCGACATTAATTTAGATTACGAAATTCTAAAAAAGAATCACATTAACTTTACAGCCAATTTTGCCAACTTAGGCGATGACATTTTTACTAGTGTCGACTGGGTTTCTATGCCTAAATATTCAGGATATGCTGTAGGTTACGGACTGGAAACAATTATTGGCCCTATCGAAATCAAACAATCATGGTCTCCTCAAATGTCAAAAAGTTTTACCTGGTTTAGTATCGGATTCCAATTCTAATACATTTTACGTAAAAACATTAACCCAATAAAGATTAATATTTTATACTTAAAAATATTTTTAATGTTTTTTTAGCGTTAATAATTGACACAATATATAATTTAAATCAATAAAAATTACGACATTTGTTATAATGAAAACAAAATGGACAGGTTTATTAGAGTATCTTCAATTCCTTATCAAGAGAAATCCTGAATAAAACTACCGAATTGAGATAATTAGGCAATGACAACATTGAGCTAATTATCTGTTCACACAATTCAAATTTTTCGAATTATCTAATTTACAATTATCTAATAGAAAAGCCATGCCATTATATCATAAACTCGGAAACTTTCCTCAAAAAAGACACACCCAATTCGAAAAACCCAACGGAGGTTTTTATTACGAACAACTATTTGGTACCGAAGGTTTTCACGGACATTCATCATTGTCTTATCATGTTCACAGGCCAACGCAGGTTAAAGAAATTTTAAACTCTTATTCGGTTGAACCAAAAATTGCAATCGGAAAAAACATAAAATCATTATTATTTAAAGGTTTTGAATTGAAACCAGAGAACGATTTTCTGGACAGCCGTAAAGCCATGTTAGTCAATAAAGACTGCATCATTGGTTTAGCAGCTCCAAAAGAATCGCTTCGAAATTATTTCTATAAAAATGCCGATGCCGATGAAATGCTTTTCATTCATAAAGGAAAAGGAAAACTAAGAACCATGTTAGGAAATATTCCTTTTGAATATGGCGACTATTTAATTATTCCGAGAGGCATTATTTACCAAATAGATTTCGAGACAACAGAAAACCGACTTTTTTATGTCGAATCATATTCTCCTTTTTACACTCCAAAACGTTACAAAAACCAATCAGGACAACATTTAGAACATTCTCCATTTTGCGAGCGTGATTTTATTTTGCCAAACGAACTGGAAACGCATGATGAAAAAGGTGATTTTTTAATTAAAATCAAAAAAGAAGGCATGATTCACGAAGTAGTTTACGCCACACATCCTTTTGATGTTGTGGGTTGGGACGGCTACAATTTCCCATACGGATTCTCGATTCATAATTTCGAACCAATAACGGGACGTGTTCACCAACCGCCTCCGGTACATCAAACATTCGAAACGGCCACTTTTGTCGTTTGTTCCTTCTGCCCTAGACTTTACGATTATCACCCGAAAGCAATTCCGGCGCCATACAATCACAGCAATATAGATTCTGACGAAGTACTATATTATGTAGATGGTGATTTTATGAGCCGTAATAATATAGAGCAAGGTCACATTACTTTACATCCAAAAGGAATTCCGCACGGTCCCGCACCAGGCGCAATGGAACGTAGTATTGGTCATAAAGAAACCCACGAATTGGCCGTTATGGTTGATACTTTCAGACCACTTATGGTAACTGAAGAAGCAATGGGATTAGATGATGGGCAATATTATAAATCCTGGACTGAATAATTAGCGAATCGATTTAACCGCAAAGTCCGCAAAGGATTTTACGCAAAGTTCACAAAGATTTCCTAGCTAAGTTTTATCAAAACAAGTTCACAAAGCTTTGCGTGCTTTGCAATTTTACAAAATCTTACTGATAAAATTCTTAGCGGACTTTGCGGTAAAAAAAAAATCTTAAAAAACATTTCGGCACATCAAATAAACGATTAACCGATTAAACAAATAAACACAATGAGTAAAGAAGTAAAATCAGTAGAATACGGTTTAGAAAAAATCTTCGAAGGAGCACAAGATTTCCTTCCATTATTAGGAACCGATTACGTAGAATTCTATGTAGGAAACGCAAAACAATCGGCACATTATTACAAAACAGCTTTTGGATATCAGTCATTAGCATACGCAGGATTAGAAACCGGGGTTAGAGACAAAGCCTCTTATGTTTTGAAACAAGACAAAATCAGAATTGTTCTGACGACGCCTTTAACACAGGATTCACCAATTCACGAACACCTAAAAAAACATGGCGATGGTGTAAAAGTGGCCGCTCTTTGGGTTGAAGATGCCAGAAGCGCTTATGAAGAAACCATGAAACGTGGTGCTCGTTCGTTTATGGAACCAACTGTTGAATCAGATGAATTTGGAGAAGTAGTTCGTTCGGGAATTTATACTTACGGAGAAACGGTTCATATTTTTGTAGAAAGAAAAAATTACAACGGTGTTTTCCTTCCAGGTTACAAAGAATGGAAATCAGATTACAATCCTGAACCAACAGGTTTAAAATACATTGACCACATGGTTGGTAATGTGGGATGGAACGAAATGAATACTTGGGTAAAATTTTACGAAGAAGTAATGGGATTCGTAAATTTCCTTTCGTTTGATGACAAACAAATTACTACAGAATATTCTGCATTAATGAGTAAAGTAATGTCTAACGGAAACGGAAGAATTAAATTCCCTATTAATGAACCGGCAGAAGGAAAGAAAAAATCTCAAATCGAAGAATATCTTGATTTCTACGGCGGGCCAGGAATTCAACATATTGCCATTGCAACCGATGATATTATAAAAACAGTTTCGCAGTTAAAAGCACGCGGAGTTGAATTTTTATCTGCTCCTCCTCATACCTATTATCAGGCAATTCCTGAAAGATTAGGAGTTCATATGGATATGATGAAAGAAGATATTAACGAAATTGAAAAATTAGCCATTATGGTCGATGCCGATGAAGATGGTTACTTATTACAAATATTTACCAAGCCAGTTCAGGACAGACCAACGCTTTTTTTCGAAATTATTCAACGAATGGGTGCAAAAGGATTTGGTGCAGGGAACTTTAAAGCCCTTTTTGAGTCGATTGAGAGAGAGCAAGAATTGAGAGGAACACTATAAAATCACAAAATTTTTACATTAAACAGCATAATTCTCTGTAAAACGATGGTTTTTATGCAAATGTTATGTTAAACTTACCTTTTGCTATTTCTTTTTTGAATTTTCTATATATCTTTGCACTCGCAAATCAAGAAGGGGTGGTTTCCTTCTGAATTGATATAAATTTCATAATTTATAGTTTTTTGGTTAGTTAATAGCATAAAAACTCAGTCATTCCTTGACTGAGTTTTTTTGTTTTGGTACATTTGGAATAGAATTTGCATTTCTTTATCTTTATAATAAAATGTAAATATTGTACTATGAAAAAATTAATCCTACTTATATTAATTCTCACCTCAATGAGCTTCGACACCTTCAAAGAAGATGCTTTTGATACTGGAGAATACTTTAAATTCCGCATTCACTACGGAATTATAAACGCAGGTTACGCCACACTTGAGGTAAAAGATGCCACAATAAGCAACAAAAAAGTGTTTCATGCTGTGGGTAAAGGGTACACTACCGGAATGTCAAAACTATTTTTTAAGGTTGAAGATTTATACGAAAGTTATTTTGACAAACAAACCGGAAGTCCTTATCGCTATGTTCGAAAAATTAACGAAGGCGGCTACACAAAAGATCAGGAAGGTTTCTTTAACCAAAATGAAAACAGAGTTCTTGTAAAAGATTACAAACGCAAAACCGAAAAGACAATTGTAACCTCAGAAAATGTACAGGATATTATCTCGTCTTTTTATTACTTAAGAAATCACCCTAATATTGACAAGCTTAAAACAGGCGAAGCGATTACAATTGACATGTTTTTTGATGATGAAATCACAAAATTTAAGTTAAAATATGTAGGTCGTCAAGATATTACAACTAAATTTGGAACCGTTTCTACAATGATGTTTAAGCCTTTGGTACAAACAGGACGCGTTTTTAAAGAAAAAGAAAGCGTAACACTTTGGATCACAGATGATGACAACAAAGTTCCGGTTAGAATAAAAGCAGATCTTGCTGTAGGTTCGCTTAAGGCAGATCTCGACGAATATAAAGGATTAAAAAATCCGTTTAAAGTAAAAAAATAATGAATACCACAGATCATTCTGAATCAATTTTAAAGGAAATTGACCTTAAATTTCAAGCAATAAATCAAAAAACTGAGGTTCAATTAGAGGGATTGCTTTGGTCAAAACCAATTACTTATTGGGACTATATTCAGACTGATGCGCTGTTAAATTTACAAATACAACGCACCACGCTTCCTGACGAAATGGTTTTTATCATGTATCATCAGGTAAACGAACTGATCTTTAAAATGATCTTGTGGGAAATTGAACAAATTGCCGAAACACAGAACATTCAGGTTGATTTTTTTAGTGAAAGACTATCCAGAATAACCCGTTATTTCGACATGCTGACCAATTCGTTCAGCATTATGGAAAACGGAATGGACGTTGATCAATACATGAAATTCAGAAATACACTAACTCCTGCAAGTGGCTTTCAAAGCGCACAATACAGATTGATCGAATTTGCCTCGACAGATGTCATCAATTTAACGGATCGCAGATACAAAGATAATTTTGACGAGAATACAGATTTAGAAACCAGTTTTGAACATTTATATTGGCAGGCTGCCGGAAAAGATTATCATACCGGAGAGAAATCATACTTGCTTAAAGAATTTGAAAATAAATATAAAGATCAATTTCTGAGACAAATTTCTTCATTCAAAACAAAAAATATCTGGCAGAAATTCACACAACTTCCTATCGAAGATCAGCAAAATCAGGAATTAATTGCAGCCATGCGTCATTATGATAAAACGGTGAATATCACTTGGGTTATGCAACATTTAAATACTGCAAGAAAATATATTTTAGAAAGCGGAAAAGGCAATGGTGAAGCCACAGGCGGAAGTGACTGGCAAAAATATATGCATCCAAAATACCAAAGACGCATCTTTTTTCCTAAATTGTGGACCGAAGAAGAATTGTCCAATTGGGGAAATGAAACAACCACTTAATTTCCTAAAAAAATTTAAAGTTTGAAAAAAGCATTCGTACTTATAACCTTATTATTATCAATAGTTTCATGCAATAAAACCACTGAAAAAGTTGAAATCAAAATCACTAAACCTAAAGCAAAAAAGGTAGAATTTGGTTTTAATTACACTGATTTTAATGTGGTTCAGGATACTATAAAAAAAGGAGATTCTTTTGGATCGATCATTCAAAGCCAAAATATTGGAGACAAAAAAGTCTTTGATGTTGTGGAGCAAATCAAAGATTCTTTTAATGTAAGGACTATTCGATACAACAAACCTTATACAATTCTTCGATCAAAAAATAAAACAAACAAACTACAGGTTTTTATTTATCAGCCGGATGCATTATCTTATTATGTAATCGATTTTCGCGATAGTATTGCCAAAGCTTATAAAAAAGTAAAACCCGTTACACTTAAACGTAAAATTATTGGTGGTGTTTTAAAAAGTTCATTATCTGAAACTTTAGGAAATGAAAGCGTAGAAACAGCACTTGCCAGCAGAATTACAAAAGTATTCTCATGGTCTATTGACTTCTTTAAACTTAAAAAAGGAGATCGTTACGGATTGATTTTCACCGAACGTTTTATAAACGGAAAAACATACGACGGAGTTGAAGATCTTGAAGCTGCTTTTTTTGAATATAAAGGAAAGATTATTTATGCTTTTCCGTTTGAAAAAGATACACTTTCAGGCAAAGTAGAATATTATGATAATGAAGGAAAAACATTGAAAAATTTCTTCCTGAAAACACCAATCAAATTTAGCCGAATCACTTCAAGATTTACTGCAAACAGATTTCACCCTGTACAACATACCTGGAAAGCACACAAAGGTACAGATTATGCTGCCCCTACCGGAACGCCAATTTCAACAACAGCATCCGGAGTTGTAGAGGCAACAGGATATACAGCAGGAAACGGGAACTTTGTAAAAGTAAAACACAACGGAACCTACTCGACTCAATATTTACACATGTCGAGAATTTTAGTAAAACGCGGACAAAGAGTTACACAAGGACAAACCATAGGATTAGTAGGAAGCACGGGATTAGCAACAGGACCTCACGTTTGCTACCGTTTCTGGAAAAACGGAGTTCAGGTCGATGCTCTTCGATTGAATTTACCTACCGGAGAATCCCTGACAGGAAATGACAGAACTCGTTTCATGAAACAAATTGAACCTTTGAAAAGGGAATTAGACAGTATTGGTAATTTGTAAGAATAATTCTTTATTTTTGTGAAAAGAATTCAGATGATCGATATCAACAAAAAAGAAGACATTATAATTCCTTTTGAAAAAATAGGAGACAATGACTGGGAACTAAAAACAAAAATAATTATCGAATCCCTTGCTGAAAATTGGAGCAATGAATTAGAAAGCCCTATTTCGATCGAGGAAATCAACAATTTAGAGAATCGTTTAGGAACAACTCTTCCTAACGGATTAAAGATTTTTTATAATACTTTTGGAATCGCTGATATTGGAGAAGAATTGCAAAACTTTGAAGATATGATGTGGCTAAAAGATCTATGGGATGAAAATGATCCTTATGGACAAGAATTCACAAAAGAAGACAAAATCTCACTACCCTATTTAATTTCATTTAGTGACTATTTAGGAAACGGCAATATGTTTTGTTTTCATAGCGAAACAAAAGAAATTTATTATTACGATCACGATACGAGACCATACATAACAAAAATGTTTGACAATGTAGATGATTATATTAAAGGATGCTTAATTTTTGCTCAAACTGATCTTTTTGGAGAAGTTGGCCAGGATAAAGTTGAAAAATGGACTGAAGAAATTGTAAAAAGTTTATTTGGAAACACAATCGTTAAAAAATGGCATTATTAAAAAATACCAGCTTTAAAATAATTATTTAAAAAGAAGTAAAATGAAAAACGCTCGTCTTAAAGCAATTTATAATGAAACTTTTTCAGGCTTAAAACTATTTTACAGAGACACCAATTTATCCGGTGACTTAATTTCAAAATATGAAATCGGGAAAATTATTCAGGAAAAAGGTTTTACCGATATGAGTTCTTTGGGTGGCGGACTTTCCGGCAACTTAAGATATTTAATTGCAAGCGCCCATCCTAAAGATTTATCGAAATTCAATCCTGATTCCGCAAAAAACGGTCACTTTCTTTTGGACTCTATTGCCTATTTTAAAGTACTGGACCTTTATAGACTCGAAAATAAAACTCAGGTATTTCTTTTAAATATTCCTGATAATTCATTGACGCTTCTTAAAAATTCAACTTCAAACCTAGAAGAAGAAATTATAGAAAAAGCCAGAAAAAAATTTTCAGACAAAATCAATTTACCATTAGTTCCGGAATTACAAACCGAAAAGTGGAAAGAAAGAACTAAATCCCCAATTGGAATTGACGAAAATGGCCAACTTTTTTTTGATGATTCTAAAATTAAAACCGAACCATTAAAAAGAATAGAAATTAATATTGCCAAGAAAACTATTGAAGTCAATAAAAAGCCATGGTGGAAGATTTGGTAAAAACCGTTTTTTCTACTAAACCATAAATCATTTAATGAAAAGAACTTTACTACTATTTTCTTCTACAATAATTTTAGGTTGTTCTCAACCGCATGCTTTTGTTTTAAATGATACAAAAGAAAACAAATATCATGTCTTAAAACTAATCAATCAAGCCTTTGAAGAAGATCAGATTGACAAATCGCCTTTGATTGTAATAAACGGAATTCCTTTTAAATACGACAAAAAACAAGACACCATATTATTACCCCTTAAAAAATCTGACATCATAGATTTAAATTTTTTAAACAAAAATAGTAGTCGCATCATTTATAATGAAAGAGAAAATGATGGCGCCATTATAATAACGGCGAAACTTCAAACCAAATAAACTTATAAATCGTTTTCGTAACTATTTGTTATATAATTGTGAAGCTTAAAGCTATTAAAAGTAATTTCAGTATTTTTGTTTTTTTATAACCACATTCTCAATTAAACAAAAATGGCTTTAAACACAACAAACCCAACCGGGACTGAAGCGTGGAAAAATCTGCAAAACCACTATAACGCAATTCACGAAACTACGATACAAGAATTATTTCAACAAGATAATGCCCGCGTTGAAAAATTCAACTTACAATGGAACGACTTTTTAGTTGATTATTCTAAAAACAATATCAGCCAGGAAACTGTTTCTCTTTTATTAGAATTAGCCAATTCAATTGGATTAAAAGAAGCGATCGCTCAATATTTTGGTGGAGAAATCATCAACCAAACTGAAAACCGCGCTGTTCTACATACTGCATTACGCGCTCCTGAATCGGCAGTTATAAAAGTTGACGGAGAAAATGTAATTCCTGAAGTTTACGAAGTAAAAAATAAAATCAAACAATTCAGCCACGAAGTAATTTCGGGAGAAAGAAAAGGATACACCGGTAAAGCTTTTACTGATGTTGTAAATATTGGTATTGGAGGTTCTGACCTTGGTCCGGTTATGGCAGTTGAAGCATTGCAATTTTACAAAAATCATTTAAACCTTCACTTTGTTTCAAATGTTGATGGTGATCACGTAAACGAAGTCATCAAAAAATTAAATCCTGAAACAACATTATTTTTAATTGTTTCTAAAACTTTTACTACTCAGGAAACCTTATCAAATTCTGAAACGATCAAAGAATGGTTTTTGAAATCGGCTTCTCAGGAAGATATTGCAAAACATTTCGTTGCCGTTTCAACTAATATTCAAAAAGTAACTGAATTTGGAATCAATCCTGACAATGTTTTCCCGATGTGGGATTGGGTTGGAGGAAGATTTTCTTTATGGAGCGCTGTTGGTTTAAGTATATCTTTAGCAATTGGTTTCGATAATTACAATGATTTATTGAAAGGTGCCAATGAAATGGACGAACATTTTAAATCGGCAGAATTCGACGAAAACATTCCTGTAATTCTGGCTTTACTAAGTGTTTGGTATAATAATTTCTTTGGAGCAGAAAGTGAAGCTTTGATTCCATACACACAATATTTATCTAAACTGGCTCCTTATTTGCAGCAAGCAACTATGGAAAGTAACGGAAAAAGTGTTGGCCGCGATGGAAAACCGGTTAACTACCAAACCGGAACTATTATCTGGGGAGAACCGGGAACAAATTCGCAACATGCCTTTTTTCAATTGATTCACCAGGGAACAAAATTAATCCCTACTGATTTTATTGGATTCGTAAAACCATTATACGGAAATGAAGATCATCATGACAAACTGATGTCTAACTTTTTTGCTCAGACAGAAGCTTTATTAAACGGAAAAACGGCAGCGCAAGTTCAGGCTGAATTTGACAAGCAAGGACTTTCTGCAGAAAAAGCATCCTATTTATTACCATTCAAAGTTTTCACAGGAAATAAACCAACCAATACCATCTTAATTCAAAAATTAACTCCTAAATCTTTAGGTTCGTTAATTGCTTTATATGAGCACAAGATTTTTGTTCAGGGTGTTATTTGGAATATTTTTAGTTTTGATCAGTGGGGAGTAGAATTAGGAAAGCAATTAGCGAATTCTATTTTAGATGAAATTAACACTAAGACGGTGAAAAATCATGACAGTTCAACTTCATTTTTGTTAAATCACTTTTTGAAGAACAAATAGAACCCGAATAAAAATATTCACAACAAACTGAAACGCCTTAATTTAAGAAAAATTAAGGCGTTTTTTCGTATAAATACCACCCTAAATAACGCTAAAACACTGATTCTTGCAAGTTTAGCACTACAAGACCATGAGAATCATTACGATTTTAACAAAATACTATCCCAAAAAATCAAAAAAACGTTATTTTATTTAAGAAAAAAAGAAAAAATCATTTTAATGCGCAACAGATTAGATAAAACTTATTTTTCTTAACATTTTGATAACACTATCTGATTTAATTGTTATAATTTTGCCAAAAACAATAAACTAATAACAAATGAAGACAATGAAAAATTGGTTACTCACTGGACTATTGTTCATGATAGTTTCAACCGCATTTTCTCAAGGAAAAATTACAGGTATGATTACCGACGGAGTTGGATCATTACCGGGAGCAAACGTAGTGATCAAAGGATCTGCGACTGCAACTTCTACAGATTTTGACGGTAAATTTACTTTGAATGCAACAACAAGTACAGGAGAAATCGTTATTTCTTTTTTAGGTTACGAAAACAAAACTGTAAAATTTTCAGTTTCTGGCGGTTCTACAAACTTAGGAACAATCGTTTTAACTTCTAATTCAAACGAATTAAGCGAAATTGTTGTAAAAAGTTCAGTTGTCGATATTGCAAAGGACAGAAAAACTCCTGTAGCAGTTTCTACAATTAAAGCTGCTGAAATTCAGGAAAAATTAGGAACTCAGGAATTTCCGGAGATCTTAAGAAATACTCCTTCAGTATATGTTACTAAATCAGGTGGTGGTTTTGGAGATTCAAGAATCAACATTCGTGGATTCAACCAAAATAACATCGCTGTAATGATCAACGGTATGCCGGTTAACGACATGGAAAACGGTTCTGTTTACTGGAGTAACTGGGCAGGTTTATCTGATGTAACATCTGCAATGCAGGTTCAAAGAGGTTTAGGAGCTTCTAAACTTGCAACTCCATCAGTTGGGGGAACTATTAACATTGTAACTAAATCTTCTGACAAAAAAGAAGGCGGATCTTTCGCTTCTGGTTTTGGTAATGGAAGAAACTTCAAAATTCAGGGTTCATACAACACTGGAAAATTAGACAATGGTCTTTCTGCATCTATCTTGTTATCTCAAACAATGGGAGATGGTTACGTTGACGGAACTCAATTTGAAGGTTCAAACTATTATGTAGCTTTAGGATATACTAACAAAAGCGGTAAACATGACTTTCAACTTACTGTAACAGGTGCTCCACAATGGCACAACCAAAGATCTACAATATCTACAATTGCTACTTACCAACAATATGGACGTAATGGTGAGCCAAATATCAGATACAATGCTGATAATGGATATTTGAATGGTGAAGAATACAACATCAGAAAAAATTACTACCACAAACCTGTTGCATCTTTCAACTGGGATTATAAAATCAACGAAACAACAAAACTTTCTTCTGTTCTTTACGCTTCTATGGGACGTGGTGCAGGAGCTAGTGCAACTGGAGGAATCAAAGGAAAAGCATACAGTGATGCTGTAACTTTTAGAAGACCTGACGGTTTAGTAGATTACGATAAAATCGTAGCTTACAACTCTGGTACACCAGTAGCTATTACAGGTTTCCCTGGACTTAGCCAAAGACAACAAATTGGTGGAGTTTACCAAAACAGTTCTTACTTTAATACAAGTTCTAACATAGCGGATTACAACCCACAAACAAATGTTAATACAACTGGTATTTCACAAACTTCATCTATCAACTCTCATGACTGGTTTGGTGCAGTAATCAACTTAAACAAAAAATTATCTAATACATTAACTTTAGATTTTGGTTTTGACGGAAGAACTTACAAAGGATACCACTATACAGTTGTGAATGACTTATTAGGCGGAGGTGAATATTATGACAATTTTATTGCTGATCAAAAAGCAACAGGAGGAAGACATTTGACTACAACTTATGATACAGATGTTCAATGGAATGTTTTCAAAAAAGCAAACTACGAGAAAATTTCTTTCAACAGTACTGGTAATGTAAAATGGTATGGTGTATTTACTCAATTAGAATATGCTAAAGATAATTTAACAGCATTCGTTCAGGGAGCTATATCACAACAAGGTTACAAAAGAGAAGATAACTTTGTATACAAAACAACTGATCCATTATCTTCTACTCCTTACAAAAACATCACTGGTGGAAACGTAAAAGGTGGAGCTAACTATAACATCAACGAGAAACACAATGTTTTTGTTAATGCTGGATACTACTCAAGACAACCGTTCTTTAACTCAGTTTATCCAAACAACAGATCTACAGTAAACCCTAACCTTACTAACGAGAAAATCACTGGATTTGAAGCTGGTTACGGTTTCCGTTCTAAATTCTTTAATGCTACTGTAAACCTTTACAACACTACTTGGAATGACAGGTACTTAAAAGGTAATGCACTTACTGCAACACCAACTATTCCTGCAAACTCAACTTATACTGAATTCGTAGGTCTTAACGAGGTTCACTCTGGATTTGAATTTGAAGGTAGTTCAAATATTACTGAAAGATTAAAAGTAACAGGTATGTTCTCTTACGGAATCTGGGAATACAAAGGAAATGCTACTGTAAACGCTTACAACCAAGCAGATAATACACCAGTTGTAGGATATACTGCAGCTACTGTATACATGGACAAAGTAAAAGTAGGTGATGCTGCTCAAATGACTGCATCTTTAGGAGCTTCTTATGAAGTTGTAACAAGAGTAACTATTGACGCTAATTACAACTTTAATGACAAATTATATGCTGGATTAAACCCGGTAAACTTTACATCTGCAACAAACAAAGGAGCTTTAGAATTACCTTCTTACGGTTTAATGGATGCTGGTTTCTCATATAAAATGTTAACTGGTAAAAACAAAGACAAATCTGTAAACTTCAGATTAAACGTAAACAACGTTTTTGATAAAATTTACATTGCTGAAGCAAGAACTAATATTTTTGCTGATGATAATCTTCCTACAAGTAGTCCTGCACTACCAGGTTCAAAAGGAACTTATGCTTCTAACGGAATGCTTTATAATGGAGTTGCTAACGTGAACACAGTATTCTTCGGATTTGGAAGAACATGGAACTTTACACTACGTTATGATTTCTAATATTTAGAATCTAAATAAATACCAAAAAACGGCGTTGACTTTTAGTCTAATGCCGTTTTTTTTATGCCTTTTTTGCTATATTTGTTTTAACAAAAAATTTAATTTATGTACCATTTTCTACAAAAACTTCATTCTGGCTGGGCTTATTTAGCACTTTTGCTTTTATTAATTGCAGTTGTAAATGCCATTATTGGAGTAACTTCTAAGAAAGATTTTACAGCTAAAGATCGTAAAATTGCATTGTTCGCCTTAATAGGAACTCACACTCAATTATTGATTGGAATAATACTTTATTTTGTTTCTCCGCTTGGAAAAGCAGCTTTTGGACAAATGTCTAATGCAGAACTAAGATTAACTTCACTAGAACATCCACTAATCAATCTTATTGCGATCATTTTGATCACTATTGGATGGTCGAAACATAAAAAATTAATTAATAACGAAGCTAAATTTAAAACTTTTGCTATTTATTACGGATTAGGATTATTGCTTATATTAAGTAGAATCCCATGGAACCTTTGGTTCTAAAAAACCAATTAAAGCCCTAAAATAATAGGGCTTTTTTTATCTCGGCATATTATTTGTACAAACTCCCCAAGTCTGAAAAAAAATAACCCATGAGAAGTAAAAAAAACATTATACTTACCAGCCTTACAATAACTTTTTTAAGCTGTTTTACTTATGTTATAAGTCAAACAAAACCCACAGAGCCTAAGCCTAAAATTACTCAGGATACGGTAAAAATGGTAAAACCGGATATACTTGCCATTCCAACTGATTCTGTTTTTACTGATAAAGGTTTAAAGTTAAAACCTTATAAAAAAAATGCTCACGCCTCTTATTACGCTGACCGTTTTAACGGAAAAAAAACTGCAAGTGGAGCACGATTCAGCAATAGTAAATATACTGCAGCACACAAAAAACTGCCATTTGGTACCAGAATAAAAGTAACAAATGAAGCTAACGGAAAATTTGTCATTGTAAAAGTTACAGACCGTGGTCCGTTTGTGAGAACAAGAGAACTTGATTTATCTAAAAGGGCTTTTATGGAAATCACCAAGAGTAAAGGAAGTGGTGCTATGAAGGTAACAATAGAAACTATAGTAGAATAAAAGAATCCCGTCCTGAATCATTCAAGACGGGATTTTCTTTTAAACAAACTTTCTTATGCTCATGATAATTCCTGTGTGGATTCCTTCATGATAATTATTAAAGTCTAAAGCTCCATCTATATTTTTTAGTGTAAATCCTAAGCTTGTAGTATATTCATTGTAATTCACAAATAGACTATTTGCAAAATCTTGTTCGGTTTGGTGCAAAGTTGTAGAAAGTAAGGTTCTGATTTCGTCGACCTCAGCTTGTGAAACATCGCCTTCTGGTTTGGTTCCTTTTTTATATTTTGCAATAAATTCATCTGAAACCATCGTAGGCAAACCTGACAATTTGTAGATCAAAACCTGTTGTGAGGAGATACAATGCGCAATATTCCAGATTAGGTTATTACTAAATCCTTGCGGAATTTTGTTTAATTGTTCTAATGAATGATGGTCTAAAACCTTTAGCAAAATTTCCCGAATGGTTTTCTGTACTTCAAAAACTGAGTTCATAATTTTATTTTTTTTTCTAAAATTAGGCATTTTTCAGTTTTAAATGAATTTTCTTTGTAGTCTCTTAAATTTAAAAAACATGAATAAAATATACTATTTGGCTTCTTGCGATACGTGTCGCAAAATCATCAAAAGCTTACCTAAAGATAATGATCTGGTTTTTCACGATATCAAACAAAACCCTATTACGGAGGCAGAACTGGAGGAAATGCACAAACTTGCCGGAAGCTACGAGGCTTTGTTTAGCAAGAAAGCGCAATTATATAAATCAATGGATTTGAAAAACAAATCTTTGACTGAAGAAGATTATAAAAAATACATTTTAGAACATTATACATTTATCAGTCGTCCGGTTTTTATTATTGATGAAAAGATTTATATTGGTAATACACAACCTGTAACATTGCAGGTGATGAAAGCTTTAGAAAAATAAAGTTCTAAAGTGCCCAGGTTTGCGTTAGGGATAGCAGCGGAAATCCTTTTTTTGAGCTTTTTCTGCTCAAAAAAAGATTGGGAGCGGATAGCCCGACCGGAGGGAACGCCCAAAAACTAAAACGCTGGTGGTGAAAAAAGTTAGCCACAAATTGCACAAATTTTCACAAATTTCATTCTTTTTTAATTTGAATTCTGAAAATATTTTCAAAGTTAGCCTGGAAAAAATTTGTGAAAATTTGTGAAATTTGCGGTAAAAAAACTTTATACAAAGCTGACTTTAACAGATTAGCGATTTAAAACTCAAGACTGCAAAGTTTTATTTATCTTTGCGCCTTTATACTCAATTATATGATACAATCTATGACAGGGTTTGGCAAAGCTTCTTTGCAATTGCCTACAAAAAAAATTACCGTTGAAGTAAAATCCTTAAATAGTAAAGGTTTAGATTTAAACGTAAGAATGCCGTCGCTTTATCGCGAAATGGAACTTGGTTTAAGAACCCTGATCTCTACGAAACTGGAAAGAGGAAAGATTGATTTCGGGATTTACATTGAAAGTACTTCTGAACAAACTTCGACAAAAGTAAATGTACCTGTCGTAAAAAACTACATTGCTCAGCTTAGAGAAGTTTATCCTGGCGCTGACGAAACTGAATTGATGAAAATGGCCGTTCGTATGCCTGATACGCTTAAAACGGAACGTGAGGAAATCGATGAAAACGATTGGGAACAAATTCAGGTGATTATTGAGGAGGCTTTACAAAATATCCTGACTTTTAGAAAAGACGAAGGTGAATCTCTTGAAAAAGAATTCAACTTACGAATTGGGAATATCCGTCAATACATGAACGATGCTTTGGCTCTTGATCCGGAACGTGTTCAGGCGATAAAAGACCGTTTGCAAACTGCAATTTCTGAATTGAAAGTAAATGTTGATGAAAATCGTTTCGAACAGGAATTGATTTATTATCTGGAAAAACTGGATATTACGGAGGAAAAAGTGCGATTGACGAATCATTTAGATTATTTCTTAGAAACTATAAAAGGTACTGAAGCTAATGGTCGTAAATTAGGTTTTATTACTCAGGAAATGGGTCGCGAGATCAATACTATGGGTTCTAAATCAAATCACGCGCAAATGCAGAAATTGGTCGTGATGATGAAGGATGAATTGGAAAAGATTAAGGAACAGGTTTTGAATGTGCTTTAAAAAAGCAATATGCTTTAAGCTATAGGCTATAAGCAGGAATAAAAGCATCAAATTAAAGCTTAAAGCGTAATGCTTAAAGCCTAAAGCATATATTAATGAACAAAGGAAAATTAATTGTTTTCTCTGCACCTTCGGGATCAGGAAAAACAACTATAGTAAGACACTTACTTGGGAAAGAGGATTTAAATTTAGAATTTTCGATCTCAGCGGCTTCACGCGACCCACGCGGAGAAGAGGAACACGGAAAAGATTATTATTTTATTTCGCTGGAAGAATTCAAAAAACACATTAAAGCCGAAAATTTCCTGGAATGGGAAGAGGTTTACCGCGATAATTTTTACGGTACTCTGAAAGCCGAAATCGAACGTATCTGGGCTTTGGGCAAAAACGTGATTTTTGATATTGATGTTGCCGGCGGATTGCGTATTAAACATAAATTTCCGGATCAAACGCTTGCTGTTTTTGTAAAACCTCCAAGTGTCGACGAACTAAAACGCAGATTGAAAGAGCGTTCTACCGAAAGTGATGACAAAATTAATATGCGTATTGCAAAAGCTTCTGTTGAGTTGGCTACTGCCCCTCAGTTTGACACGATTATAAAAAATTACGATTTAGATACGGCTAAAGAAGAAGCGTATCAATTGGTGAAAGCTTTTGTAAATAAAGACTAGAAACTTCATAAAATCAATACTTTTTTAGAAAAACAGCCGTTAGCTTTTGATGTAACCGCTATTAATATCTGTATTATGATTAATTTATTTGAAATAAAAAGAAACGAAAATTATCTGAGTATCATTATTCTTGTCATTAGAATAGCTATTGCGACATTGATGATTTCTCATGGTTTATCTAAACTGAATATGCTTTTGGCCGGAGGTGAAATTCAGTTTCCTGACCCGCTTGGAGTAGGAAAAACAGCTTCGTTGACTCTTGCCGTTTTTGCAGAAGTACTTTGCTCGTTTTTTATCTTCATTGGTTTAGCCACACGATTGGCGACTTTGCCATTAATTATTACAATGTTAGTTGCTGTATTTGTTATTCATGGTGCTGACCCAATCGATGTAAAAGAAATGGGAATTTTATATTTACTGTTTTATGTACTTCTTTTGGTAACCGGAAGTGGTAAATTCTCTATTGATTATTTGATTTCAAAAAAGAATCGTTACTAAGCTATTTTAATACCACAGATTAATTTGAATGTAATATTTACGATTTGAATTATGAAAAAAACTCTTTTATGAAGATAGGCCTTTATTTCGGAACGTATAATCCCATTCATGTTGGCCACTTAATTATTGCCAATCACATGGCGGAGTTTGCCGATTTAGATCAGATTTGGATGGTGGTTACGCCTCACAATCCGCTAAAAAAGAAATCTACCTTATTAGACGATCATCAACGTTTAGAAATGGTGCATCTGGCAACAGAAGATTATCCTAAAATTAAGCCGTCTGACATTGAATTCAAATTACCTCAGCCTAATTATACGGTGAATACTTTGGTTCATTTGCATGAAAAGTATCCAACTCATGATTTCTCCTTAATCATGGGAGAAGATAACCTAAAAACGCTTCATAAATGGAAAAACTATGAGGTTCTTTTAGAGCACTATGAAATTTATGTTTATCCAAGACTGGAAGACAAAACGCAAACTGGTGAAACTTTGGAAGAAGAACCAAATACTTTAAAATCGCACCCTAATATTCATATTATTGATGCACCAATTGTAGAGATTTCGGCTACTTTTATTCGAAAAAGCATTAAAGAAGGAAAAAACATTCAACCACTTTTGCCACCAAAAGTTTGGGAATATATCGATCATAATAATTTTTATAAGAAATAAAAAAAAGCTGTCCGGAAAAATATTTTTCAGACAGCTTTTTTATTTAAAATTGAATTGCAACACAATATTGTCATTTCGACGGAGGAGAAATCCTCGCAAGTAGCTCCGTTCCTAAAAGCCAATCTTTGTTGAGTTTCTCGCGAGGATTTCTCGTTCCTCGAAATGACAAACAGAACGCGAACATACATTGCGAAGGACGGATTAAAATCCGTCCCTACAATATCCATTTGTTTCTACGAAACGTTTGATTAATGGTGCGGATATTTTATTTTCATAAAAAAACAGGTGTCCCTACAGGACACAACGCAAAACGATACTTTTCTTCTACCGATGAGATATTCCTACGGAATATAAAATATTGTCGTTTACGAGAATTATTAAACAAAAAAAAACCTGAATTTAAAATTCAGGCTTTTTTCTTTCTGTAATAAATTGATTTTTAGAATCAGCTCCGGAGCAGCGTAATATTTATAGCTAAAATATACAGTTGGAGTTAAAGCTCCAGCGGAGCGATATTCGCTTTATAGTTTAATTGTCAATATATCATCCCGATGGGGTTCTCATAAAACAATCTTTAAAAATACTATAAACATATCATCCCTCTGGGATTTATTAGCCCAACTTATAATCAGATTCTTTATGCTTCAATATTAACATCACTTTTAACTCTCGCTCTAATATCGCTTAAAGACTGATCAACTAAAAGTTTTCCATCTCTGAAAACCTCTTTCAATTCTCCTTGTTTTTCTTCTTCCCAGGAAACATTATCGGTTAAATGATACACACCATCAACTAAATCAATTTTCATTAATCCTTTGGCTGATTTTTTAGTTCCATCATCTGTGATTGGATCTTTAAAGATCGCTCTTCCTTCTCCGTCTACTTCTCCGTACGTAGCTTTCATGGCAAAACCAAAAGTATCTCTGGTGTTATATTGATATGTAAAAGAACCAATTCCTAAAACAACGTTTGTAGATGCAAAACCTTTTTCTTTTAATCGTTCTGCAATTTGAGTTGCTCTTGCTACCGTGATACTATCACCGTAAATAGCTCCAATTTGCGGAATAAGCTCTTTGTATCCTTTTGTATTAGTTGTTCCTCCAAAAACATCCCAAAGAAGCTCAATCACACCTTTCTTCTCCTGTTCTGTTTTTCCGTTTGGATTTCCGCAGATAATATCAACCGGATCTCCACTATCAGGACGAATCACAACTTTACCTTCTCTGGCAACAATATCTTCTTTTAAACGTGGCAAATAATCGGTTAAAACTTTCCATAAATCCCAGGTATCAGAAACGATAGAAACAATTCCTTTTGGATAAACCTCAGTCACTAATCTTTTAAACGTTTCGCACTCGCCTTCAGTCGTTCCCATACACATTACAGAATGCTCTGTTGCTGCCACTGAACCTGCGATTAATTCTTTATCTGAATTGGCATTGTAATAATCTTCGAAGAAATCAATTACCGGAATCGTATCTGATCCTGTAAAACTCAATAAATGTCCGGCTGCAGAAGTGATTGCCGCTTCTATTCCGCCCATACCTCTCATTGAGAAATCGTGTGCCTGCCAATCTACAAATTCAGGAACAGATGAAGTTTCGTCAGCATATTTGTCTAATACTTTCCTATACTCTTTTGCAATTGTTGCAGAGTTACAAGGCAGCCAAATTACAGCTGAAAGTAGAGTTTCGAAATAATTCGTCAGCCAGAAAAATTCCGGAATCGTATTGTACATCGTAAACATTGGTACTCGCAAAGGAACGCTTGATCCTTCCGGCAATGCTTTAAAAACCATCGGGATATATCCTAAATCGTGTAAATCTTCAATATGTTTTGTTCCAACCTGGTTTTCACCCAAATAATTATTGATTCTGCGAGAATACTTTTTAACTACTTCTTCTTTTGGCTGTTTGAAAAAATCAGCATCAAAATCGTGAATGATATATTTTTTGATGAAATATTGCAATCCAAAAAACACCACCTCATCAAGACCTTCAATTCTTGATTTTCTAGGTGTCCAGTTAGAATATACTAATGTGGTTTTGTCCGGATATTGTCTTCTGTGGTCAACTTTGTAACCGTCTGTTAATAATAGTGGGTTCATATCTTTTAATTATTTAAATTCTTGTAAATTTTGGGTGTTTTTCTTCGTGTGTCTTTGTGTAATATTTAAGATTTATTTCTTCCTTTTTCATTGGGATAAAATGTCTGTACAGCATCGCTTTGCCAAAATACTTTAGTTGCAACATCAATACAACTTAATTTTCCGTAAAAACCTGCTCCGGTATCAATATTCCAGACATTGCAGCCTTGCATTGGAATTTCAATATTATAATGAAGCGTTGGCGTATGGCCAATGTAAATTTCATTATAAAGCAATAATCTTTTAGGATACGAAAGCGAATCTTTTTTGATTCTTTTGTCCATCGTTAATGCCATTTCCCAAAGAGTTCTGTCCCAGGAATAATTTGTTTTATAATGTTCCTTGTCCGGACCATGCATCGACGAAAATCCTGCGTGAATAAACAAATTATTATTTTCATCTACAAAATAATCTTTCATGTTTTCAAAAAAATTACAATGTTTTTCTTTTTCGAAAGAATCAATATTCTGATAACTTTCTATAGTTGATTTTCCTCCGTGCAAAAACCAAATGTCGTTTACAACATCATTCTTCAGCCATTCGTGACACCAAACATCATGATTTCCTCTTATAAAAATGCATTCTTGCCTTTGAGACAATTCAATCAGAAAGTCAATCACTTGTGCCGATTCGCTCCAGCCATCTACATAATCTCCAAGAAAAATAAATCGGTCATTTTCTGAATAATCAATTCGTTCTAATAATTGAATCAATGCTTTTAAACCGCCATGAATATCTCCAAAAACTAATGTACGTTTCATGATATTCGCTTAATTATTGAAACTTATTCAAAAGGTCCAAATCTAATTTAGTCAAAAAGTCTTTCCCGAATTTATCGTTTTCTAGTTCTTCATATAAAAACGAAGGCAAAACTTTATCACAATTTTGTTTATGACTTAAAATCGCCATACACAAAGCGGCAACAGTATCTGTATCTCCTCCATAATCAATGCTTGTTTTCAAGCAATCTTTCATTGAAGTTGCTTCAGAAACAATTTTTATAACGGCTTGTGTCGTTGGATAACCGTGCATATCGATTGGAGAAGTAATTCTATAATGCTCATTTTCCTTTAAAGTTTCATTTAGAAATTCAATCAAAGTCGATCCGTCACCTAAATTGTATTTAAAATAATGCACAGCCAAAGCGATACGTTTCGCGCAACTAATTCCTTCAACCGTAAGATGAGAAGTCTTTGCCTGAATTTCGCAAAACTCCATCAATTGCTCTATATTTTTTACGTAACCAATAGAATATGCTCGCATTGCAGAACCGTTTCCGTTACTGCCGTTATTGATTATTTTGATAAAATCAGCTCCATTTTTACTGGCGTCTAAAGCATTGTAAACTCTGTCAGAATATCCTCGTCTTTTATCTCTGTGAAAAACTTCGACAAACTTATCCGCAACTTTAATCTCATTCCAATTTTCATCTTCTAATAACAATTCCGAAATTGCAATTGCCATTTGAGTATCGTCCGTATATCTTTTATAAATCTCCGTATAAAGTCCGTGTTTATGATATTGTGTCAGATTGTTGTTTTGAGAAATAAAATCTAAATCCCGAAATTCAAAACCTGCTCCGTATGCGTCGCCTATTGCTGCTTCTAGTATCATAAGTATTATTTTTGGTTGTTAATTTGGGGGATTCTGTTTATGATTTAAACTCAATATATTTTGCCGGAACCTCATCTGTTAACCAAACATTATTTTCAGACAAATAAAATTTAAATCCGTCTCTGTGCATCGCACCGCTTCTTACGGTTAGAATTTGAGGAACTCCTCGCCTGCTTCCTACTTTTATGGCAGTCTCTTTATCTTTTGAAAGATGTACATGCTGACGGCTCATTTTTTTCAAACCTTCTTTTTGAATGTTGTCCATAAACTTCCCAACGGTTCCGTGGTATAAATATTCTGAAGGTTCTGTTTCTGCTAAATTCAATTCAACCGAAATCGAATGTCCCTGACTTGCTCTGATTTTCGTTTTATCTTCATTAAAAGCAAAACGTTTTTTATCGTTGTTTTCTACTACGTAATCTAAAAGAATAGCGTCTAGTTTATTTCCTTTTTGAGAACATTTCAATATTAGTTCTTCTACATCTGCCCAGCCATTTTCGTCTAGTTTTAATCCTATTTTTTCCGGCGAATGTCTAAGTACTAAACTTAGAAATTTGCTCACTGTTTTTGCTATATTTTCATTCATGATTTCTCTGAAATTTTTATTTTTTTATTGAGTTCTTCATCCTTAAATACGAATGGCTTTTCAGCAGGAACTACTAATTTTTCTAATTGACCGTTTTGAACAAAATGATATTGTTCTTTCACAAATTCCGAAATATCTTCGATTACTAGAATATCTTCTTTTGCAAAAGACTTTATAAAATCGTCTCTTAAACCAATCTGAATAGCTCTTCGTTCTAACTTATTTCCAAACGGATCATGGTCGGGATCCCATTGTAATCTTACTGACGATGTTTTAACCTCATCTTGCCATTCTTCACGACTTATACAGAGTGACGGATCATAAGACGAATAAACTGCATTTTTCAGGTATTTATTGAAGGCTGTTATTTTAAGATGAATCGCCAGTACAACTTCTTGCCCTTCTTTAGTTCCCCAACCATTTCTGTACATCATCCACAGAAAATTTGGTTTGATCCAGGTCATTCTGTCCAGACTAAATGCTCCGCCAAAATATTGGTTTTTTACAGCAAATTCGCCTATTTCTTTTCGATACGATTGATAGACTATTATTTCTTCCTCGTCATACTGAGCCATAATGTGATAGCCTGATTTTGGCCACTCTACTATTTGCTCATCATATTTTTTTAATTCTATTTTCATTATTTTGTCCACAATATCTTCATTGTGTGTTTTATTTTTATTTATTGTATAATTTGAACTGATCAAACGTTCCTACGGAACGTAAATACAATACGACACTATTTTTATCTACCGATGAGATGTTCCTATGGAACAGCAAAAACTCGTGTTTACACTTTCTTATTTTCGATCTATTCTTTCTAAAAATTATAAGCTGTCTATTTCATTTTTTTTAATTTCAAAAACAATCTTTCTCCCAAATCATCAATATCATTTTTTCTTACTAATGTGGAAATCCACTTTTGTGGAATATTGTCAATTCCGTAATACATTCCAGCAAAGCCTCCAGTGATTGCTGCAGTTGTATCTGTATCTCCGCCTAAATTCACTGCTTTTAAAACAGAGCCTTCATAGGTATTAAAATTCAAAAAACACCAAAAACTAGCTTCTAAACTGTGAAGAACATAACCTGATGATTCAATTTCATTTTCAGAATAATCCGCTATATTATTTTTTAAAATCCTATCAAACAACTGAATTTCAATAGGATTAAATTGTTTAGCACTTAAAAAATCAGAAACAATCTTTTGCATATTTTTATATGCCTCTATTTTATCAGAACCATTTAAAATTTCTAAACAATACACGACATAGATAAAACAAGCAAATACGGATCTAAAATGAGCATGGGTAATCGAAGAAACTTCTTTTACTTTTTTATAAATAACTTCAATATCTCTTTCATTTTGAAGATAAAATACTAAAGGTAAAATTCTCATCAAAGAACCATTTCCGTTGTCCTTTTCTTCAAAACCACCACATAATTCCGGTTGATGGCCTTTTCCGATATTGTGAATTGCATTTCTTGTTGCGATTCCAATGTCGAAAACTTTTCCGTGCGGAGTCCATAATTCTGTGCTATACCATTTTACAAAATTTCTGGCAATGTCCGATAAATCATACCCCGTGCATAAACTTTCGGCTAAACAAAAAGCTAAAGAACTATCATCGCTCCAGGTTCCTGCGGGTTGATAATGAGTTCCAAAACCAGTCATTTCAGAAACAGGATTTTCTTTTAGATGAGTTCTGGAGTAAAATTCCACAGGAACACCTAATGCATCTCCAACCACCAAACCAAATAATCCTGATTTAACTTTATACTCAAAATCGCTTTCTATTATATCACTATAAATTTTGAAATTTTCATCATCATAACAAACAAAAATGACTTTTTCGAATTGCTCTTTATCTTCAAAAATAAAGATTGCATTCAATGCAATTTCTGCTGCTAATTCTTTAGGGAATTTGTATATACCCGTACTTATATTAGGGAAAGCAATCGTTTTGATATTATTTTCAACCGCTAATTCCAAAACACTTAAATAACAGCATCTCAACAATTCCTCTTCAAAACTTTTTCCATCGTTCCAAACCGGACCAACGGTATGAATAACATATTTTGCTGGTAAATTACCAGCCGTTGTAATAACGGCACTTCCAACTTTACAGCCACCTTGCTTATTTCGAATCTTAACGCAATCGTCTAAAATTGCTTTTCCTCCTTTTCTATGTATAGCACCGTCAACTCCACCTCCGCCAAGTAAAGAAGTATTCGCTGCATTTACAATTGCATCAACTTGAATTTCAGTAATGTCTGCTTTGAGAATTTCTACAATCATTTTCTAAACTTGTTTAGTTTATCTCTTAGTTCTAAATTCTCACTTACGAAAGAACGATCTGTAAAATAAACATTCACAACTTCTATCCCGTCAAGCATATTGGCATTAAACTCAGCTAAATCTTCAGATGGAATCCAAAGTTCATTGTGATTTTTACTTCCAACATTTTGAACTTCATATTTTTCTAAAAAGGCTGTTTTTACTTCAAAAGCTGTAACGATTCCGATAAATCCGGAAAATTCATCAACCGTATTCCATTCGAAAGCAATTTGTTCAGCATATTCCTGATTCGTTACCGGATAAAAAATAGGCTGCCAATCTAATCTTGGAGGAAACAATTTATAATCTGTCTCCGCAATCAGTTCCATTTCCTTCATTCCTACCGGACGATATAATCTTGTTGTTTCCATAATTAATTTTATTTCAATTCATCCCTAACTTCCATCAAAGCAAAACCCAGCAAATTCAAGCCTTTCCACTTCTTCGGATTCATAACATCTTTGTGATCACCAGCCATCCCGATTCCCCAAATGGCATCAACAGGACTTGCTTCTACTATAACCCTGTCTTTTGTGTTTAGTAAAAAAGTTTTTAACTCCGGATTTTGACTGAATTTATGATAATTCCCTTCTTTTACAATGTCAAATCTGGCTGCCAGCCAAAGCGTTTCATTATAATTTTTCACTTCTCTACCAAACTTTTTAGCTTCGGCAGGAGATTTAGCCTGAAGGATTTTCTGCAGAACTGCATCATCTTTAAACAATTCGGCTTTCTTGGCCATCATCCAGTGTTCTGCAGTTTTGTAAGCCACTTTATCAACTTCAAAAGAGCTCAGCCACCATTGACTAAAACAGGTTTTAGAAATGCTTCCGTCTTTATTGGGTTGGTGTCCCCAGAAAAATAAAAATTTATTTTCCGGATTTATATTTTCTATAGTATATTTCATTTTTTTCTCTTTATTGATACAAAGAAGTTATCTGTTTGAAATCCTTAGAATCGGGTGAAAATGATCCGTAGATTTCCTTAAACTCTGTTGTTATTTTTTCAAATTCATAATCCACTTCAATCTGATCCATGCAGGTTACAACCAGGTTTCTCTTTGCATTTAAACTATAAGCTGCATCCAACTTTAAACTATAATTTAATAGTTCATAATCTAAATCGCCCGTTCGCAATTCTTTCTGAAAATCATTGTAAACACAGGTTTCTTCTTCGTTATTTTTTAATTTTAATTCTCGTTCATTTGCCATCCAGCCGCTTCCATGTCGGGTTGAATAACTTCTGGTAACATAATAAACCTCAACATCATCTATTTTTAATTTCTGGCAGATTTCAACTGCATTTTTCGAAGTTGTATTCGCATACGTTACATTCGGAAAAATACCGTGATCCATGTCGAGTAAAATTCCCTGGCTTCCTTCAAAAATCAGGTTCTCATACTTTTCTAAAAAACTGTAATCGCTGATATTCCATTTTATTTGATCAATGATTTCCAGGTAATGATCGACTTCAGCATCAATTTCACTTTCATTTAAAAAACCGTAGTAATAAGCGATTTTTTGCAGTTTCTCTAAAAGCATTTGTCTTGGCGCAATTAAATCTATGGCGAAAAGTTTATACTGACCTTCGTTTCGTTTCATTGTCGCTCCAACACCTTTTCCGCAAGTTCCGTGATCCAGATTTCTCACATTGTTTCGGTTTTGCCAAACATCAAACGGAGTTGTTATTTTCGCTAACGGATGAATATGAAGTGCAACATTTCCGCCTTTTGCTTCGAGTTCTTCTTTTTCATTGAATAAAAAAACCGGATGAATCGTGCAATGTTCGCTATAATAAGAAGGCAAACCGCGAAGTGCTCCGCTGGCAAAACTCGAATGAACGTGTTTTTTGCCCTCAATCATTACGGTATGCGCCGCTTGCTGTCCGCCTGAAAACCGAATAACTATAGATTCAGGATTTTGCTTCGCCAGAAAATCTGTTGTAATTCCTTTTCCTTCATCACCAAATCCTAAACCTATAACTATTTGAGCTGTTTTCATTTTGTAAAATATTTTTAAAGTTCTTTCAACTTAAACTTTAGAAAAAAACTTTGCGACTTCGCGACTTTGCGAGCAAATTTCACGCTAGTATTAAAAAAACTTAAAATAATAATCTCGCAAAGACGCAGAGGCGCAAAGTTTTTTAAAGCATTTCTATATTATCTAATCCGTCAAGCGGAATTGTTCCTAAACCTGATCCTGAATTTTTATGTGTATCGCAAATGATTTTCTTGATTACATTCGGGATTTCTCTGTGATCTTCGATAGACAAACAATTTTGTCCCAGTAATTCTTTCCACGCTACATTTGCTCTTACCGCCTGATCAGAATGTAATACGCTGATATGATACACTTCGTAACGTTTTTGGGCTTCCTTTAATAATTCAAGAGACGTATACGTTTGCTGTCCTGAACCCATAATTTCTTTTATCGCAGATGCCGGAAGTGTTGGCAAATTTGGTTCGTCACCAACGGTAAACAACAACCCTTTTTGACCTCTTTTTTCGAAAGCATCGGTTTTGGTATGAAAAGCGGCAAAATACCACGCCAAAAGATAACTTTCTCCAGCGTTTCCTCCTCCTCCACTTTCAATATAAGTTCTGGTTAGCCACATATCCAGTTCTTCGTCACCAGATTCAAATTGTCCAACCTGAAGCGGAAATCTGTCGCATTCGTGATCTCCAATTCCTAAAAATAAAAGTGCCGGATCCGGAACGCCGCCCTGAATGATTCCGCCCATTAATTTTGGTAATCCGTCTTTGATCAATTCATGCGGGATGTGTCCCATACTTCCTGTTACATCCAATCCTAAAATAATTGGAACTGTATTAGGGTGAACTTCAGAATCTCTGGCTTCACGAAATGTAATGCCGTTCGGGTTCATAGATTCATGTGCCATTCCTAATTGATTTTGCACGAAAATCTCACTTGCAGATTTAAATCCGTAACCTGCTTCTTTTGCTCTGCTCAAACGAGCGCCTAAGTCATATCTTGTACCTCCCATAACTAAAATGTTTTACCAAATAAATATTCGAATCTCTTTTTTGTCACTTCAAACTGAATATTTAAATTTCTGATTGTTAATGATAATTCCATATCTTTTTGCACAAATGCTTCCGGTTGAAAGTCGGCAAAAGTCAAACTATTCTTGTCAAGCGGACTAATATCGATAAGGCCTTCCTGCTCTCTTTCGAGTCTTTTTATTTTAAGTTCGATATCTTCAACTCGTCGTCTGTAAATTAATTCAGAATCTTCACCAATTGTTTTGGCTCTGTCTTCTCTAATCTGATCATTGTTTCTTTTTAAAGACTCAATAAATCTTGGTTTTAAATCATCACTCATGTCTTTTGTGGTTTTGTTTCAGGTTTTCTTTGTTTCAGGTTTCAAGTTGCATATTGAACTTGAAACCTGGAATCTTAAACTTGAAACGGTTAATAGCTTTTGTTTTTTGTTTCAGGTTTTTCTTGTTTCAGGTTACCGTATAGAACGTGAAACCTGAAACTTGAAACCTTTCAACTTAATTTAATATTTCTTCAAATTGTTTGAAATTTGATTTTTTTTCAGAATTGTCAAATACTGCAAAAACTATTTTTTTGAAAGCACCTGCATATTTTTCTGCAATAATTTCTTTGAATAATTGTGCTACATCTTTGGGTTCGTTTCTAAAAACCCCACAACCCCATGCTCCTAAAATTAATGTTTCGCTTTTTTGTTTTAATGCAATTGCCAAAACTTTATCCATTCTATTTTTTAAGACCTCTTCTGTTTCAGCAATTTCTTCTTTCCTGTTATGCTGCAGCATCGCGCCTTTGTTTGGTGCAGGTGCTGTAATTACGTCTGCGACAAATGGTTTTTCGAAATAATTTCCATTATCATCGTTCCAAAACAAAACATTCGGACTATAAATCATGTAATCTGAATATAAAAACGAAGATTGATTTCTATTAAAATCGTACATCGCTTTGTCTTTTATCTGCGTTTCATACAGGTTTGAAGATCTTGCCAGACTTTCTTCCTGAGCCGAAGCGCCTCCTAAAAATCCACCGCCTGGATTTTTTGCAGAAGCAAAATTTAAAACACAGATCTTACCGTTTTTCTCTTCAGCAATGGCTTCAATTGTAGAACAGTCTTTGGTAACAATTTCTGTTTCAAACGTATTTGAAATTGGCGTTTTCAGGATTGCATCCCAATCGTTTGGTGCAATTGTAAACGTATTTTCTATAGATTCTTTGAGTTCTTTTTCTATAACAACCTTTTTTCCTTTGTATTCATAAAAACCATTTTTTACGATTTCTAAGGTTTTGTTTGCTATTTCTACTCTGTAATTTTTATTCATAATTCTAATTTTACAACCTCAACCTTTTCGTTGTCAAAATCTTTAAAAGAATTTGTTGTAAATATTTTGTCGAAACAATCTAAAACTTCAAAACCTTTATTAAAGATTCCGTGGCTTACGGCTAAGTATAATTTTCCGGCATTTTTGTTTTTTAATTCTTCGGCTAGGCCAACAAAAGTTCCGCCACCATCGCAAATGTCATCTACAATTAAACAATCTATGCCGTTTAGATCGTCTTCGTATACTTTGAAACCAGATAATTTTCCGGTTTTTACATCGCGGCTTTTGCTGCATTCTACTACATCAACTCCGCCTAAAAATTCAGACACTTTGTAGATTTTTTTAAGAGCGCCACCATCCGGAGAAATTAGTTTTACGTTTTCGCCTGTAACTTTTAGAACCTGTTGAATAAAAGTATGGTTCGGAATCACTTCGCAATTGTTTACCAATGCCGGAGTAACTTCAGAATGTGCATCAAAAACAAAAACTTTATTCAGTTGAAGTCCGTTGATGATATCGGCATACACTTTTACAGAAAGCGGCTCTCCTTTTATCATAACACGATCTTGTCTTGCAGCTGGGAAATACGGAATAAACAAATCGATAATTTTAACATCCATTCTGCGTAAAGCATCTACCGTGATACACAATAAACCCAAATCGTTGAATGAATTTAATCTATGTGTGATGGTTACTTTCTCATTGTGATCAAAATCTGGATTGATTTTAATGTGTGGTTCTCCGCCAGAAAATGTAAAACTTTGAAATTTGATTTCTTCCTGATTAAGTATCGGAGCGAATTGTGGGTCTAGGTTAAGTATCATAGTTTTTATAGTTTGCGTTAATTATACGCAAATGTAGAATTAAATTTTAAATAAACAATTTATTTTGTGTAAAAATTACGCAAACTTTATTTCGAAGTGGAAGCCTTTATTAATTAACTCATTGTATTTCAATTTATTAAATCGAAATAATTTTGCCGGACGACCGCTTTTTATGGGTGAAAATTTTTCTGTTTCTTCTAAAAACCCATAACTGAGTATTTTTTTCCTAAAATTTCGTCGGTCGATTTCTTTCTCTAAAATGGTACAATAAAGATTTTCCAGGTCTGAAAACAGAAATTCCGCCGGAAGCAAATCGAAACCAATTGGTTCGTAAGTCAGTTTTGCTTTTAATCTTAAAATGGCTTTTTCAATAATTAAATTATGATCGAATGCCAAAGAAGGGATTTCGTCAATTTTGTACCATTGTACTTTATCCGCATCCGTATCGGCTTTAATTTCAAGATTCGAAGCGTCTACCAAAGCATAATATGCAACCGAAATAACACGATTTCTGGAATCTCTGTGAATATCATCTCCAAAAGTGTACAGCTGCTCCATAAAAGTAAGCTGGACATTGGTTTCTTCGTGTAATTCCCGAATTACCGCATTACTCAAAGATTCATCATTTTTTACTAATCCGCCTGGTAAAGCCCAATATTTATCGGCCGAACCAAATTTTTGTTCGATTAAAAGAACATATAAACCGTTGTTTTTATATCCAAAAACAATGGCATCAACAGCGATTCTGATATTTTGTAAATTTTCCATAACTTAAAAAAGAGTTTGCGACGAATTGCACTAATTTTATCGAATTATTATTTTGCCACAGATTAAAAATGATTTCGAATCTGTGAGAATCTTTTAATCTGTGGCAAACTTTTTAACCACAAAGTATTAGTGCTAATTCGTGGCCAAAAAAAAGATTTTGCGGCTAAAAAATTATAATCTATTACCAAAAAACAACTTCAATTCTTTAGATATAATATCAAAAAAAGAATTCAGATTATTGTTTTTAGCAGTTAATAAATAAACGTATTCTTCCGGTACATGAAAACTATTCCATAATAATTGCAGTTTATTTTCTTTGATATATTTTCTCGCATTACAATTCCAGGTTATGGCTACTCCTTCATTATCCGACAACATTCTAAGCATTTCAGATTCTGACGGAATAATATAATTGGGCACCATCGATGGACGTTTTTTATTAAAAGCGTGCAGCCAGAATAATTTTATATGCGGAATTCTGGCATCGTGGCTGTACCATTTCTGTTCGTTAAGCCATAGCTCTAAATCAGTAAAATTATCTGCTTTTAATTTCTGACGAAATTCTGTTGCATCCAAATTTATCGGTGCCACCATGATTAATTTAATTTTTCCGACGATTTCATAAATAGTGTCAAACGTATCAAAACGTTTTGTGGTGATGGCAAAATCAAGTTTTTTGGCATCGACAAGCGCAAAAAGTGCATCGTTGTCTGCAAAGGTAAAATCGATTAAATCAAATTTAGAGATCAACAAATTGCCAATACAATTAAAAAGATCTTTCGAAATACCCACCGATATCAATCTGTTTGCGTCCTCAGCCTTTGCCCTAAAAGTATTCTCTACATTTTCAAGGCGATCGAGCGCATCAATGATTAAATTATTCAGTAACTTAGCGTATTCCGTTGGTTCTACGCCCTTTGACTTTCGGTTAAACAATTTATTTCCAACATGAGCTTCCAGCATTGAGATTTGCTGGCTCACTGCAGGCTGGCTCATAAACAACTCTTTTGCAGCGATAGAAAAATTTCCGTTTTTATAAACCGCTTTAAATGTTCTGTACCATTCGAGATTTACCATGACATAAATTTATTTATAACAAACATAGTTTATTTTATTTTTACAAATATCACTTAAGCTGTAAATTTGATGAAAATTTAAACTTATGAAAAAAATAGCATTACTCGCGATTATAACCTTAACAGCTTTTAGCTCAACCGCTATAGCTCAAAAAACAAATAAAAAAAGTATGAAAAAAGTATTATTTGTTGTAACCAGTAACGATAAACTGGGCAATACAGGAGAAAAAACTGGATTTTGGTCAGAAGAACTTGCTGCACCTTATTATGAATTATTAGATCAGGGAGTTGAAATTACCATTGCAACTCCGCTTGGAGGTCAGCCGCCAATCGACCCAAAAAGCGCCGATCCTGCATCTGCAACTGAAGATACAAAACGTTTTGATGCCGATAAAACATTACAGGAAAAATTAAAACATACGGTTAAACTTTCGACTATTAATCAAAAAGATTATGATGCAGTTTTTTATCCTGGAGGTCACGGACCACTTTGGGATTTAGTCGAAGATAAAAACTCAATTGCTTTAATCGAATCATTTTATACCCACAAAAAACCAGTAGCATTTGTTTGTCACGCTCCGGCAGTTTTGAAAAACGTAAAAGTAAACGGTGAATTTTTGGTGAAAGGCAAAAAAGTAACTGGTTTTACCAATGAAGAGGAAGAAGCAGTTGGATTAACTAAAGTTGTTCCGTTTTTATTAGAAGATGCTTTAACCCAAAACGGCGGTAAATTCTCAAAAGGACCAAACTGGGCACCATATGCTGTAGAAGATGGTCTTTTGATTACAGGTCAAAACCCAGCATCATCTAAGCTTGTTGCAGGTAAATTATTGGAGAAATTGGGTAAATAAGATGCTAAGGGACTAAGGTTCTAAGTTGCTAAGATTTTCTGCTGGCAACTTAAAAGCTCAATCTCCTATTCACTAATTAATAAAATTTAAATAATAACGATGCTAAGTTTGCTGGGTAAATTCAAAGAAAAAAAAACTTAGAATCTCAGAAACTTAGCATCTCAGAAACTTAAAAAAACATGCTAAACTTTGAATTATATAATCCGACGAATTTAATCTTCGGAAAAGGACAAATAGAAAAACTTTCGACTTTGGTTCCAAAAGATGCTAAAATCTTATTGGCTTACGGTGGTGGAAGTATTTTTCAGAACGGAATTCACGAACAGGTAATCAAGAATCTTAAAGGTTTTGATATTGTTGAATTTGGCGGAATTGAGCCGAATCCTCATTTTGAAACTTTAATGAAAGCTGTAGAAGTAATCAAAAACGAAAAAATTACTTTTATCCTGGCTGTTGGTGGCGGATCTGTTATTGACGGTGTGAAATTTATTTCGGCAGCTGTAAACTTTGACGGAAATCCGATTGACATTTTGCAAAAACGTTTGCTGATTAAAGAAAATGCAATGCCTTTTGGAACTGTTTTGACTTTACCGGCAACAGGAAGTGAGATGAATTCAGGAGCTGTGGTTACCATTACCGAAACTCAGGAAAAACTGGCTTTTGGCGGAAGCGCGATGTTTCCTCAATTTTCTATTTGCGACCCAACCGTGATTGCTTCTTTGCCAAAAAGACAATTGCAAAACGGTGTTGTAGATGCTTATACTCACGTAATGGAGCAATACTTAACGTATCCGCATGAAGGTTATTTGCAGGATAGAATTGCCGAAGGAATTCTTCAAACATTAATTGAAGTTGGTCCAAAAGTGGTTGAAAATCCTACTGATTATGCTTTGGCTTCTAACTTTATGTGGAGTTGTACAATGGCGTTAAACGGATTGATCCAAAAAGGTGTTCCGTCTGACTGGGCAACGCATATGATTGGTCACGAATTAACTGCTTTATACGGAATTGATCACGCGAGAACTTTGGCGATTATAGGCCCAAGTTTATACGAGGTGATGTTTGATACTAAAAAAGAAAAATTGGCGCAATACGGAAGAAGAATTTTCGGTTTAACAGGTTCTGATGACAAAGTAGCCAAAGAGGCTATCGACAAAACTGTTGCATTTTTCCATACTATGGGAATGGATACTAAACTTTCTCAATATATTGAGGATTACAGCAAAACAGCAGATTTTATCGTAAATCGTTTCGACAAAAGAGGCTGGAAAGGTTTAGGCGAAAAACAATTGATTACTTTAGATAAAGTAAAATCGATTGTTGAAATGAGCTACTAGCTTCAGTCGCAGTATTTAGTCGCAGTCAAACTGAAAACTGTGACCGTAAACTGAAAACTAAAAAAAAGGCGTTCTTGAATTTTTCAGGAACGCCTTTTTACAATACTAAAACAAAACTAACTAACTCAATTTTTGCTAAACTCATTAAATTCTAATTTATAAGTAGTTACAACGTAGCAATTTTATTTTTATTGTGTATAATTAAAAATAATTTTTATTTTTTTTGATCTTCTTCTAAAAACTTAGAAAATGGCTTATTTAAAGTCTTCATTCATTTTCTTTTCTAGAATTTCATGCAATAGTTTCGTTTCTGTTTTTACATTTTTAAGATCAACATTCTTTTTTTCTGCCAATATCTTTTCTTTCATAAATAATTTCAAATCATACAAATTGTTTTTGTTTTTCAATATCAGCGTTCCTATTTCCGGTTTTTTTGCTTGATTAAGTCTTAGACCGGCGATCATATTTCCTTTCAGTTCATTGCCAAATAATAATTCAACATCTTTTTCTGATGAAATTCTTTCAGCTATTATATTAAAATTTTCTTCGATCGTTTTATTATGATCTATATACAACGTAAATACGGTATTAAAAATTTCTGAATCTCGTCTTTTATCGTCATTTCCTTCTGTTACAGTAAAAAGCCTTGCCTCAATTTTATCGTTTGTTTCAAAATACAAGATACTTCCTGTTTCTACAGGTGCGGCATCATTAACTTCTAATAAACAACTAGTAGCAAGCACTTTATTATCAATACTAAATTTCCCGATATTTCTATTGCCTGATTTTTCTAAGACGATTTTTCCTTTTACTTTATTATTAAATTCCTCTAGTTCGATAGCATTGTTTTTTAACTCAAAATGATAACGATTAAAATAATGCATGGCAAAAACATCAAAATCAAAACTCTTTAAAACTCCATTTTTCCAATATTTCGAAATAAACTGTCTGCCTTGTTTTATGTATTCAGGACCGTCGACTATTTTCCCATCTTTATAAGTCGATTTTATATCGTAATTTGGGTATTGATATTTTTCAAGATTTTCCAGATAATTGTTTGAATACTGATACTTTTTTGTACCATTTTCATAATAATCGGCATAATTAAACTCTCTAAGATCTGCTGAAAAATAGCCTGAATAAGGTTTTTCATCTTTATAAATTCCTTCATAAGAATCCTGTATTTTTTCTGTAAGGGTAAAAGAGCGATCGTCTATTTTTGAAAGTTTTCCGTTTGTATAATGTTTTGATTTTAAAATATTGTTTTCATCCGTTCTTCCATATGTACTTCTATAAAAGATTTCCTCAGCAATTGTTCCTTTTTTATAAATGATGGCTTTTTCAGCTTCAGCTAATTTTCCTTCATAAGGCAAACCATTTTTATATTCGAGTTTTCCGGTTACTTCTCCGTTATCATAAAAAATAGTTTCACCATCTATAATATCATTTACAGCGTTGTACGTCTTTACAGGATTATTAATGTCATAGTTAAAAACTTTTTGCAATCCGTTTTTCTTAAAATCAGCAACATGAATTAACTCATGAAGATCTTCTCCGGTTTTTACAACAAATATTCCATTATAAGGTTTGTCATTTTTGTAAATACCTTTGGCGACAATACTGTCAGTATCCGTTTTTACGATTGCTTCTCCTTCTTTTAAACCTTTTACATAACTTTGATTAATTAGCAATCTTCCGGCAAAATTTTCTTCAAAATTCCCCTCAAAGGGTTCGCCATTTTTATATAATCGCTTTTTCATTATGGTTTCATCTTTATTATAAACGATTTCATCGCCTACTTTTTCACCATCGGTATATTTAGTCAATTCGTGAATTTTACCATTTGGATAATACTTAATTTCTTCGCCAAATTTTTGTCCTTGTTTATAACCAGTTTTCGATTTAATAGAAACTGCAAATTTGTTTTGAGTATAATATTGATAATCATTACCGTTTGAAATCTCACTACCGTATTCCTCAAAATCATTTTGATTGATGGTTTGCAGCACTTTTCCTGTCACATCATAATTTATCTGTTTAAAAGGATGCATTCGGTCGTACTCAATATCGTACCATATTTCCTGAGCCAATTGTTTTGAGTCGATCCAGAATATTTTTTTCTTCACTATTTTCGTTATAACCTTTTTTTTAGTTCCTGCATGATAATCTTCAACCATTACAGGTGCCGTTTCAACCATAACATCGGTCTGCTCCTGATAAGCTTCTTCCTCTGACTTGTTGTTTCGGTAATCATCCCAGTTTCTAACTTCTTCAAAATCTCCTTCGACCGGCTTGCCATTAAGATACTTTCCTTTCATTAAAACAGTTCCGTCCTGATGATAAACAATCGAAAATCCGTTTTTCCTTCCTTTTTTATATTCAATGGTTTTACGTTTTTTTCCATTAGGATAATAATAGGTCAAAACGGGAACGGCAGAATTATTGTAATATTGATACTCCGATGTATCGAAACCGTTTTCATCATACCAAACAATATCTCCAACATAACTATTTTCGTCGCTTTGCAAAGCATAACCCTGAAATTGAGGTGTTTTATTACTATAGAAATCTTCCATTAAAAACAGATTATCTACTTTTTTTGATGGTTTAATTCTATAAAAAGAAGCGTTTTCTTTAGTAGTTTCTTTCCAGTCTTTATCATAATAAATGCGATCTGCATTTTGCGAGAAAGAAAAGCTGCTTGTCAAAATCAAAATAATATTGAAAATTTTAGTCGTCATATTTGAGAGAAATTTCACCGAATGTAAGGCTTTTTTGAATTCATTTAATTTTTTAAAGATAAAAAATAGTGCACAAAATTCAACTCCTGACATTTACATCTCAACAATCAATTTTAATTTCTTAAATCAGATTTTGTGATATTACTGCATTATTAAGTACTTTTGTTTTAAATTATTAAAAAAATGAGCGAAAATCTAAAATTTGCAGTAATTGGAGGAGGAAGCTGGGCTACGGCAATTGCAAAAATGTTATGCGTGAATCTTTCAGAAATTGCCTGGTATATGCGTAACGATGCTGCGATCGAGCACATTCAGAAATACAAACACAATCCAAATTATTTAAGTTCGGTTGAATTTGATACCGCAAAACTTAAGTTAACGAACAATATAAACGAAGCTGTAGAATATGCAGATTATGTCATTTTTGCTATTCCGTCAGCTTTCTTAGATGCTGAATTAAAGAACTTAACGGTTTCTTTGTCTGATAAAATCATCTTTTCGGCCATTAAAGGAATTGTTCCTGAGACGAGTTTAATTGTTGGAGAACATTTTCATATTCAATACGACATTCCGTATTACAACATTGGTGTTATTACGGGTCCTTGTCACGCTGAAGAAGTAGCTTTAGAAAGACTTTCGTACTTGACAATTGCTTGTGGTGATCCGGAAAAAGCAAAAGTTGTTGCTAAAACATTGTCCGGAAATTACATCAAAGCCAAAATTTCTGATGATATTATTGGAACTGAATATGCTGCAATGCTTAAAAACATTTACGCCATTGCCGCCGGAATTGCTCACGGTTTAGGTTACGGAGATAACTTTCAATCGGTTATGATGAGTAACGGAATTCGCGAGATGAAAAAATTCATCAAAAAAGTTCATAAAATGAAACGTAATATTAATGATTCGGCATATTTAGGCGATTTATTGGTTACGGGATATTCTGTTTTCTCGAGAAACAGAATGTTTGGCAACATGATTGGAAAAGGTTATACCGTAAAAAGTGCCATGATGGAAATGAGTATGGTTGCCGAAGGTTATTATGCTACCAAAAGTGCTTATAAACTCAATCAGGGTTACGGAGCAAAAACGCCAATTATCGATGCTGTTTACGCCATTTTATATGAAGGAAAAGATGCTAAATCTGTATTTAAGAAACTTACGGAGTCATTAGATTAAGTTTTCAGTCGCAGTCACAGTTTTCAATAGCAGGTAAAGACTATATTTTACAGTAATAAAAAAAAGAGTCAGGGAAATATAAAGTTCCTGACTCTTTTTTTATGCTCAATTTTTAAAAGCTAAAGCTGAACCACACGAATTAACAAGAAATATTCTGCTTCAGAATACATCAAACCTACATCTTACCAAAAAAAAGTTAAGTCTTTACACCTACAAAACCATCAAAAGATTAATCTACTGTTTATCACTAAGATAAATCAAAATTTCAGAAACTCAGTGAAGTTATTTTTCTCACAAATGAGACATTTACAATTTTACAATCTTCTTATTTTCCATTGCTTCACAAAGAATTATTGATAGATTTGCGCATTATTTTTATTGATTCTAATTAAAGACAATGCGTTTTATTTTATTTTTCCTTCTTATTTCGGGTTCTGTTTTCTCTCAAAGAGTGATTACGGGTAAAGTTATAGATAAAGAATCCTCAACTTCTTTGTCGGGAGTTTTTATTCGGGATACAAAAACAGATAATTGGACGATTTCTGATAAGGATGGAAAGTTTAAAATCACTCTTGTTTATTATCAGGACGTTGAACTAAATTTTTCTATTCTTGGAAAAAAAGACATAAACGAAATTGTAAAAAATGATCAAAACTATATTACAGTTTATTTAGAAGACAATACATTACACTTAAAAGAAGTAGTTGTTACTGCCGAAAAGGAAAGAAAATATTCTGAATTAACATTGGGAACAAATGCAATCAATAACGTTCAGGCTTTTTCTCTTGATGATGTTTTACAACAGCTTCCTGGGCAGACCACTACAGATTTTAATTTAAATCAATTTAAAAATATTGTTTTTCGTACGGCGTCAGAAGCCTCAATTTCTTATGCAACCAAAGCTTTTGGAACTTCTTTTGTTATGGATGATATTCCAATTTCAAATAATGAGAATATGCAGGCCTTTAATCCCAATTCGGGTCTTGGCGATTCTTTTGGTACAAAAACTAACACTTTTACGAATACCAATAAAGGAGTCGATTTAAGAGAGATATCCACTAATAATATTGAAGAAATAAAAGTCATTCAGGGAATTGCTTCTGCCAAATATGGCGATATGACTTCTGGACTTGTTTTAATAACGACAAAGGTTGGGAATAGTCCATATCGTATTTCTGCATCGATAAGAGATGCAACATCTCAGCTTAATTTAACCAAAGGAGTGAAATTTAACATTAATAACTCCATGAATTTCGGCATTAGTTATCTGGATTCTAAAGCTGACCCTAGAGATAACATTTTAAATTTTAAAAGGGTAAACGGAAATATATCCTGGCAGTACAAAAACAACGATGCTACTGTAAAAAACACGGTAAGTACCTCTTTTAGAATGAATCTCGATGATGCAAAGAGTGATCCGGACGATATTACGGCCGTTATAGTAAAAAATGAAAAGCAAGGATTTTCTATATCGAATAATTTAATGTGGAAACCTAAAAATTTATGGGTAGATGGAATTAATATCAACGCAAGTTTGAGTTATGACCGACAATTTACCCGTAGAGAAAGATGGCTTAACACATACACTTCAGCTGCGACCGATAGTCGTGAGGAAGGCATACACGAAGCTATCATTGTTCCTTCGCAGTACACGAGTATTAGTACTGTAGAAGGTATTCCTATTTCGACATTTGTGACACTGGAAACGACAAAAACTTTGACCAACAAAAGCAATTGGATCCATAGTCTGGTTTTTGGAATTTCAAACAGAATAAGTTCCAATAAAGGAGAAGGAAGAAAAAATGCTGCTACGGGATTATTTAATCTTTACACACTTGGAAAAGAAGGATCAGGTACTCTTGCTTACAGAGATTATGACTTCGATCAAACAAAAACAGAATATCAGACGTCTGCTTACCTTGAAGACAGAATATTTAAAAAATTTGAAAATAATCGACTTTTAAATGTTGACTTAGGCCTACGATTTGACAATCAAATGGGAAGTATTTCTTTACAGCCCCGTATAAATTCATCTTATACCCTTAATAAAACATTCAGATTACGCGCCGGAGGAGGGATATCATCAAAAGCACCATCCCTAAACCAGTTGTATACAGGCGACCGTTATTTTGATAAACTAGTAGGAAGCGGAATTTATACCTATCCCGGAATTTATCAAAAAGCCTGGATACAAACCGTTATAACTCCTGGTGATAATTTAAACTTAAAACCCAGTAAATCCTATCGAACAGAAGTTGGTTTAGATGTTAAACTGCCATTTGCTTCTGTCAATTTTACAGGATATTACAACAAACTCTTTGATGGTTTTTCAGGCCAACAGGTTCCGGTTTATAAAACAATTCCAAAGGCACAGATTATCGTTACAGGAACTGAGATTCCAACTTATGAAATTAACGGAACTGAAAAGTTTTACTACATGAGCAACTCAATAACAAACAACAGCAGCTCAGAAGATAAAGGTTTGGAAACAACCATCAATTTCAAAAAAATAAAAGCACTTAATCTGGATATAAGTATGAATGCTTCTTATACCTCTACAAAAGATTTTTCATACGTAAAAGAATATTATCCTTCATCTAGTCTTCTTTCACCTGAACTATACGGCGTATATGATAAAAAAAACTATTGGATGGATAATTTTACAACAAGCTTTAATTTTAACTATCATATTCCGGCTGTTGGCTTGCTTGTTAGCGTGAGAAGTGAACATGTTTTATTACGAAATTCCAAATCGCCAACAGGCAATTTCTTAAACGGATACCTAGATACTGAACTTGTATATCATGAAATTCCGGTTGAAGACAGAACAAATATTCAGAAATACGGACATCTGATAAGAATTCCAGGTGAAACACAGAGCAAACTTCAAAACGTCCTTCATAATTTTCATTTGAGAGTTTCTAAGGATTTTTTAAATGGTTTCAGCGTTTCGCTTTATTCTACCAACTTTTTAAACCTCAAACCTTATTATTACGACACAAGCGGCTTGAAAGTATTATCTAATATTGCCCCGCTTACATTTGGAGCAAGTCTTAATTATCAATTTTAAACTAAATATATATACCATGAAAAAAAAATTCCTTATTACTATAACTTTCATGTTAGGGTTATTAATACAATCCTGCAGCAATAACGACGACGAGGCGTTAAAACTTGTAAACCTAACCATAACGCTTAAATATGATGACACATTCAATAATCTTGCAACAAAAAAATCAACTGTTCTTATTGTAAATAACGAAACAGGAAATAAATACACTGTAGAAAGTGACAATAATGGTATTGCACAATTCAATCAGATTTTGCCTGGTATATATTCAGTTTCTGCTACTAAAGTAATGCATTCTCAAGAGTTTACAGAGACTTTTGGTTATACCCCAACTGAAACTGAAGTGAATTTTAATGGTGCCGAAGCAAGCTTAGTGGTAAACACAGAAACTACTCCAATAAATATTACAATGAAAACATCAAAAGTAGGTGACTTTGTAATTAAACAAATTTACTATGGTGGTTCTGACACCAAAAAAGGGGCTGTTTTTAGAGATCAGTTTATTGAAATTTACAACAATTCAAATACAACACAATATGCTGACGGATTGTATATCGCACAATTATATGGTACCAATGTTACAACAGTATTTGCTTATACACTTTCTACAGGTCAATTTGACTGGAGTAAATCTGAAGAAATGACAATAGGTGATGATGCAAACAAAAATTATGTATACGCTTCTAATGTTGTACAAATTCCAGGAAACGGCACACAATATCCAATACAGCCAGGAAAAAGTATTGTGATTGCTCAAAATGCTATTAACCACCAATCGAACTATATAGACAATACAGGAAAATCGGTAAGCATACTAAGTCCTGAATTAACGGTTGATTTAAGTACTGCAGATTTTGAAGCATTTTTAGGAACTTATTCTGGTGATCTTTATCAATTTGACATTCAAAATCCTGCAGTACCAGATTTAGGAATTGCATATTGGGGGAATGGAAATAATGACTTGATTCTGGATCCAAGCGGAAGACAATCTTTTGCAATTTTTAATATGAATACTGCTGAATTTGCAAGTCTAAAAAAATACAAAAATCCTAAAGGCGATAAGAATTTGTATTTACAGATTCCTAGTACAATAATTACAGACGGTGTTGAGCTTACAAAAGATTTAGGATCTGGTCTTGTACCAAAAAAGCTGCCTGCACAAGTAGATGGAGGAAACACTTATTTGCCAAGTGGTTCTTATTCTTCAAAATCTGTGATGAGAAAGACAAAAACAACAATTGGAGGAAGAATTATTTTACAGGACACCAATAATTCGACTAATGATTTTGTAGAAACAAAAGCAAATCCAAGAGGATTTAACTAAAATTTTCATGAATGAAAATCACAACTGTTACACTTAATAATACCAAAAGTAATGCCCTGAAATATTGGGCATTACTTCTTTTATTTATTTTTAGTAATTTTTCAGTACAAGCTCAGGATACTATAATTGTAACCAATCATGTTATTGATGCCCAGCTTAAAAATCAAATATTCAAATATCCTGTAAATTATACCAAAAAGCATATCAAGGATTTCACTTTTACAGAACTATCATATGAATATCAAAAAAATCAATTTGCCAGAAAACAGATCGCGAATGAAATCAATTCTTATCAATTTTTGTCTCAGGGGTATTATACAACAAAATCAAAATGGAATTTTTTTGGTAATTTATCCCTTAAAAAAACAGATGAAAAAGATTTGGGATGGGTACTTTCTGATGATCGTTCTGAAGAGCAAGAGGTTATTCTTCCTCATTATTTTTATGTTCCAAGAAAAGCAAACTGGACCAATCAGGAATATAAAATTAGAGGAGGGCTTTCTAAGGATATTACAAATCACATATCAATTGCTGCAAAACTTCATTACAATACCGGAAAATATAGTAGAAATCTGGATCCGAGGCCTGAAATTATTTCAAGGAAAATTGGAGGAGAATTACAACTGGGATATCAGTTGAAAGAAAACCACAAAATTTTTGCTCTGGTAGGTTATTCCAGATCTGACAAAGATTTTTCATACAAATACAAAGATACACATTCTAATGTAGAGGGCAATCCGGATACTTATTTGCGATTTAATATAGGGTACGGAAGAATTATTAATTATTTCAAGTCTAATTATTACAACAGTACACGATTTCTTTATAAGGAAAATCAAAACAAAATGGGCTTAGGTTATAACTTTAGTAATAAGAGCACCAAGTTTACTGTTTTGTATTACAACCAAAAATCAGATAACAATTTCTACAGCGACGTTTTTGACAATCCAGATAACGAAAGGCTGACTATTAAAACAACTACCAATCATGCTGAGCTATTTGCTTTGCATAAATGGGATAAAAAAGAAATAAAAACAACATTAAAATTTGACAAAAGCAAAGCTCAAAATTATGATTTAAAAAACAACGGCTATAATTATAAAAACAGTTTAAATGCAATTAGTTGGTTAAGTGCTGTTTCACAAAAAACAGGCTCGCATATTGATTATCTATTTGGATTGGATGTCCTTTACCAAAAAAACCAATACAATGATATTATGGCGACAAATGATATTGAAATAAACTCACTTAATACAGGGATATTTGGAAGCAGGGATTTTTCATTTGGGAAAAGTAAACTAAACTCCACCGTAAGTTTTAATATGTATTTCCCGCTTCCGTCAAAATTAGAATATTACGATACTTCCGGTGGCACAAATGCTGCTTTTCTAAACGAAGTCATTATTCATGATTATGTCGTGAGTACCACAAATTATGTTGCTCCTGCCTTACGTTTAGAATACAGTTATCCGGTAAAAAACAATAAAACAGTGGTTTTCTTTACCAATTTGAAAGAAAAAATAGCACTAAAAAAACAAAATGACTACAATGCCATTATCAATACCAATACTACTTATTGGATTCAGTGTGGTGTACAATTAAATTATTAAAAATGAAAACAAAGTTTATTGCCATTGGGGTAATGGTACTATCACTTATTATCGTTTCTTATGCTAAGATTAACCCAACGCTTTCTATTTCTGAATTAAAGAGATTATACAGCAGCGGTGATTATCAAAAATGGCCAAAACCTGAAGTTGATTCACTTGTTTACGCGCAGGGTTTTGAAGATATAGGAACTCTGGGCCAACCTGAATTTCCTGAAGACAATAAATACACCGAAGAAAAAGCAGCTTTAGGAAAAGTCCTTTTTTTTGATCCAAGATTATCTAAATCGGGGCAAATTTCCTGTGCCAATTGCCATGATCCGGAATTAAATTGGGGAGATGCGAGAAGGGTTTCTTACGGAGAAGGAAGATTACAGGGTATTCGAAATTCTCCGAGTTTAATGAATATCGCTTATACGAAAGTTTTCTTCTGGGACGGAAGAGCGGTAACGCTTGAAGATCAGGCAAGCTTTCCTATAAAAGATACCAAAGAGATGAATTTTCATATTGATCTGGCTACAAAAAGACTCAATAAGATAAAAGGATACAAACCATATTTTCAAAAGGCATTTGGAAAAGAAAAATTAACTCAGACAGAAATTTTAAAAGCCATTGCCACTTTCGAAAGAACTTTAATAAGCCCAAAAAGCAGATTTGATAAATTTGTTGCAGGAGATTCTACTCAATTAACTAATAAAGAAGTTGAAGGTTTGCATTTGTTTAGAACCAAAGCAC
>Ga0247815_10000104_pt1 | contig 62794 bp, 45 predicted proteins | sample UWRJL194509B1_FD_181014 | JGI IMG/M metagenome (GOLD analysis project Ga0247815, IMG submission 181014) | Plant litter microbial communities from Arlington Agricultural Research Station in Wisconsin, United States - UWRJ-L194-509B-1 | ecosystem: Environmental > Terrestrial > Plant litter >... | reverse complement strand
GTAAAAACAAATAACGAAGCAAAATAATACTATTAATTAATCATAAAATCGACACGATATGCCAAGTGGTAAAAAAAGAAAGAGACATAAGGTAGCTACTCACAAACGTAAAAAAAGAGCGAGAGCTAACCGTCACAAAAAGAAAAAGTAGTTTTAAACTACTTTTTTCTTTTTAAACGTTCATTGAAATTGAAAAAAGATGAAAGAGTAAAGAAAATAGAATATAGCTATAAAAGTCTATCCTCTTTGTTCTATTCTCTATTAATCTTCTTTTCCCCGGGTTCAATACCTGTTAAAAAATATTGTTTAATCCATCTGTAGATAAGATTTTAGATTGTAGATATCAGATTGTAGATTTTTAAGTCTATTTTATTTTCTCTATAATTCTATTTTCTGAAAAAACAGATAAAAATTTACAGTGTGAATAAAGAATTAATCATTAGATCTAGTTCTGAAGCCGTAGATTTTGCCTTATTAAAAGATGGAAAACTAATTGAATTACACAAAGAAGAAGAGAAAAGCAACTTTCAGGTTGGTGATATTTTTATCGCCAAAATACGAAAACCAGTTGCCGGACTTAACGCTGCTTTTGTAAATGTAGGCTTCGAAAAAGATGCCTTTTTACATTATCACGATTTAGGACCTAACTTAGCTTCCCAACTGAAATTCATAAAACTTGTAAGCGCAGGTAAAATAAAAGATTTCTCCCTAAAAACCTTTCAGTTTGAAAAAGAGATTGACAAAGATGGCATCATTACTGATATTTTAAGTGCCAATCAATCTGTTTTAGTTCAAGTTGTAAAAGAACCTATATCTACCAAAGGTCCAAGAATAAGCGCTGAGCTTTCATTGGCAGGAAGATTTATTGTTCTCGTTCCGTTTTCTGACCGTGTTTCTATTTCTCAAAAAATAGAAGACAAAAAAGAAAAGGACCGACTAAAAAAACTTGTTCTATCGATCAAACCTAAAGGATTTGGTGTTATTGTTCGCACAGTAGCCGAAGGCAAAAACGTAGCCGAATTAGAAAAAGATTTGCAGAACCTGCTTGGCAGATGGACTGCAATGTGTAAAAAATTACCAACTGCTCATCATCCTTCAAAAGTATTAGGAGAACTCAACAGAGCTTCTTCGATATTAAGAGATGTATTCAACGATACCTTTAGTGGTATTCAGATAGATGACGAAGAGTTGTACCATCAAACGAAGGAATATCTGCAAGAAATTGCACCTTCAAAACAATCGATTGTTAAGTTTTATCAATCAAATGACACTCCAATTTTCGAGAAATACAATATAGAGAGACAAATCAAAACTTCATTTGGACGTACCGTTTCCATGAGTAAAGGCGCGTATCTTATCATCGAACACACTGAAGCTCTTCACGTTATAGACGTAAATAGCGGAAACCGTTCGAATAAGGCGACCAACCAGGAAGACACCGCCATGGAAGTAAATATGATTGCAGCCGCTGAAATCGCCAGACAACTTCGTTTGCGTGATATGGGCGGAATAATCGTAGTTGATTTTATCGATATGTCTAATCCTGAAAACAGGAAAGTCTTGTTCGACTTCTTGCGAGAAGAAATGAGCGACGATAAAGCAAAGCATAAAATCTTACCGCCTAGTAAATTTGGTTTAGTTCAAATTACCAGACAACGCGTAAGACCAGAAGTAAATATTAAAACCAGAGAAGAAGATCCGAACAATGAACATGGCGAAATTGAAGCGCCAATTTTGATCATTGACAGAATCGCATCTGATCTGGACAGAATTTTAAAAACCCACAAGGGTGTTGTACTTAATGTACATCCGTTTGTGGCTGCATACCTCAGTAAAGGTTTTCCATCATTACGTTCAAAATGGTTTTTTGAACATAAGAAATGGGTGAAAATCATACCTCGTGACGCTTACACGTACTTAGAATATCATTTCTACGATAAAAAAGGAAATGTTATTTCAGAATAAAACAAAAACCGCCTCTCGAAAGATTGGCGGTTTTTTTGTGCGTTATTGTCGCCACGAATTACACGAATTTTTACGAATTATTTTTATCAGGAGCTATTTCCTGCTGTCCTTCCAATCTTTTGTGCCGAACCCCGGCACAAAAGGATTTTCCCTCCCATCAGGGCTAGGGAATCCATTTTCATAAGACTATTATTCTCTTACAATTTCTATTTTTCTTCTAATTTCGTTCCCAGAAGCATCCACAACCGTAATATAATGTATTCCTGTAGTTGGAGAAATAGGCAATTCATGAAACGTTTTTGTTGTGGCTTTATAAACATCATCAACATACCAAAACAATTCTTTGTCTCTTTCAGAATAAGCAACTTTTAAAATTACAGGCTGAACTTCGCTATTAAAATTCTTCGTTAAATAGATTTTGCTATTTGCTTTGGGGTAAATAAAATCCATAGTTGTTGTTTGCGTTCCCTGACAATCTTCTTTAAAAGGCGGCAAAGGCAAATATTCAATATGCTGACTTTTATAATACCAAGCCATGACAGGCGGCAAAACAAACCAATTTTTGGTAACTATATTATCTATACTTTCACAACTGCTATTGACCTGAAATTTTTCAGTTTTATCTAAATGAACTTTTTTATGATATGGACAAACAGCCGTAGACTTTCCTTTTTTAGAAACCCATTGCTTGATTTTCGGGCATTCTTCTTTAGCCAGATAACCACTTAAACGGCAAACCTCAACTTCATCCAGATCTTTATAAGGCGTTTGAAACCATCTTTGTCTCGGCAATAAATTAAAAACATCAAATAAAATAGGTGCTGCACTTGTAACTCCTGTAAGAGTTGGTCTACCCTCGCCTGTTGCATTTCCTACCCAAATTCCCACAACATATTTCGAATTTGTTCCAATAGCCCAGGCATCTCTGTTTCCAAAACTGGTTCCTGTTTTCCAGGCAATTTTCAATGAGCTGTCATAAAACTTCCAGGCTTCGTCACCTTCTGGTCGGTTTACTTCTTCCATTGCATTATAGGTAAGCCAAATCGATCCCGCGCCTAATATATTCTTCTGATCTGTTTCGGAACCAAAATCAGGCTCAAAATCGTTCCTGAAATTGAGTTCCGTAAATTCTTTGGTTCTGTATTTTGCCTGGTTTTTAGTGTAATAATTGACTGTTGAAGAAAGATTCGCATACGTTCGGCACAAATCCCATAAATTACTTTCTGCACCGCCCAAAATAAGCGATAACCCATAATGATCGGGCGTTTTATTGATATCTCTTAATTTGAATTTTTGCAATTCTTCATAAAATTTATTCACTCCAAAATCCTGCAGCATCAAAACTGCCGGAATATTCAAAGATCTTGACAAAGCACGATGTGCAGGAACAGCTCCATCAAAAGTCAGATTAAAATTTTGTGGCGTATAACCTGAAATTTGAGTTGGAATATCAGCTACTAAAGTATTTGGTAATAATTCGCCATCATCCAGCATTGCAGCATACAAAAGCGGCTTAAGAATACTGCCCGTACTTCTTGGTGCATCAATAATATCAACATCTTTTTGGTGATCTTTATCTGTTGGAGCATTACCTACATAGCTCATTACATTTCGATTAGAAACATCAATAACCAAAATCGCCAGATTATTTACCTCATTCTGCTTGTATTGATTGTAATAATATCGCGCAATTTGATTGACTCTATTTTGTAAAGCATAATCAATTGTTGTTTTTACGCGTGTTCCTTCATCTTCTTTCGCCACTCTTTGCAATAAATGAGGCGCTATTTGAGGCAAATCATACGGCTTTTGAGGCAATGGTTCTTCTATTGCAAGTTCGTACGTTTGCTGATCAATTATTCCTTCCTGATGCAGCTTTAGTAAAAGTCGGTTACGTTTACTCAATAATTTTATCTGATTTTTACCCGGATAAATCAAACTTGGTGCGTTTGGTAAAACGGCTAAAGTAGCGTTCTCAGCCCAGGACAACTGATTCGATTGTACGCCAAAATAGCGCCAGGCAGCCATTTCAAGTCCCACAACATTTCCGCCAAAAGGCGCATGAGCAGCGTATAATTCGAGAATTTCATTTTTAGAATATCCTAATTCTAGTCTCGTTGCCTTGATAATTTCGATAAACTTTTCAAAGTAAGTTCTTCCTTTTCCTTTTCGGGATAAACGGATCACTTGTTGTGTTAGTGTACTTCCTCCTCTTACTACTTTCCCCGCTTTTCTATTTTGTTTGATCGCATTTACCATCGCAATCGGATTAAACCCAGGATGTTTATAAAAATATTCGTCTTCAAAATAAACGATACATTTTTTGAATTTATCAGGAACGCTATCCTGAGCAGGAAAACGCCATTGTCCGTCGCGAGCAATTTTAGCCCCTAATAATTCTCCTTCTTTACTTTCTATAACGGTAGAATAAGGTTCCTGAAACAACGTTCGGGGTATAGCGAAATAATAAATCAGCAAGAGCGTAAACGCAATTGCTGATTTTATTTTATTCTTTTTTATCCAATTTATAATGCGTTTTGAGAACGCTATAAGTTTATTTTTCAAAGCTTTTAATTTTGGCCCACGGGTTTTACGGATTAAACGGGTTTTCACAGATCAATTCTTAAATAAAATTCTTAATTCAAAACTAAAAACCAGTGTTAATCCGTTTAATCCGTAAAACCCGTGGGCCATTTTATTTCCTATTTCACCACCTCAACCCAGAATCCTTTTGTTCTTGCCAGGAATGTATTATCGTACATCGCTTCGCATTGCAATCCAGGCAAATAATAATTCCCTAAATAGGATGCGTTTAGCAGAATCCTGAATACTTTCGTTTCTCTGGATTTTAATCCAAAATAAAAATTAGTTCTGTCATCACGGATATCGATATAATCGGCAATATTATTTGTCGCGTCTCCATAATCAGTAAAACGTGTATTTACAATTTCGAAACCTGAAGGTAAAATTTGCGACAAAGCTACATTTTGAACACTTTCGTTTCTTTGGTTTTTAACCGTAACCTCTGCAACAAATTCGGTTCCCTGATTTATTTTCGAAACATTTATTACGCCACCTTTTCTGTTTTTGAAAACGATAGCAGCCGAAACATCACTTTGAACTACATTTTCCTGTCCGATTGGCAATATCCCTGTATTCAGAACACGAACATAGATCGTATTACTTTTATTATTTTTTAAAGTAACACTATTAGACCCCATTTGAGCAACCAATGCTCTGTCTGCAATGGTTTTTTGAGTACTTATCGTTTCTCCTTTTCCATTTTTACTAAACTGAATATTAATTCCTTTAGGGCCATTACTTGCTGCAAATTTAGACATCGCATACAAACAATACGCTGTTGTTTGCGTACTCATCCATTGATTATTAGACATTTCTTTGGCTAATTTTGAAGCCATCGAGAATGCTTTTTGTTTTTGATCTAAAAGCAACATGGTTTCTAAAGCCATTGCACGATTTCTTTCGCTTGAACCATAGTAATAATAATTATAATCACTTGACTCACTATCAATACTTGTGCGCAATAATAGATTTTGTCCCGCTGATTTTTGTCCGGCCAAAACATACGCTGCAGCCAAACGAAGCTTACTTTCGTTCGAAATCCCTTTTGTTTCTCTCAATCTGTTCATTGACGATAAATCGGCATTTCCTGCTAAAGCCAGTGTATATAAACGATAGGCCTGAGCTAAATCATTCCCGTATTTTTGTTCAAAACGCCATTGTTTCGCCTCTTTTTGCTGATACGAAGTCCATTTTGATTTAAAGTTTATTGGTAAAACATAACCTTTTTTCTCTGCTTCAATCAGGAAATGTCCGGCGTAGGAAGTTCCCCAATCATCGGCAATTGTATTTCCCTGCCAATAAGGTAATCCGCCATTCGATAATTGAAAACTGCCTAATCTCGCAATTCCCGCTGTTATATTTTTTTGAATAAGTTCTTTTCTGGTCGCATCTAAATCGACAACATCATTCAGAAATAATTGCGGGAAAACAGATGAAGTAGTTTGCTCAACACATCCGTGTGGATATTGAATTAAAAACTGTAATCTTCCATTCAAATTGATTGTCGGCATTGACGAAACCTCTAATCTTGCCTTATTACTTCCTGACACTCCAAATGTTTGCCATGAAATAGTTTTAGTGCTATTTGGAGGTAAAATAACATCTGTATACGTACTTGTAACCGGATTAGGATTTGTCATATCGATCTCAACATCATAAACCGATTTTTCGCTTCCTGAAGTCGCAATAACCTGAACTTTTGCGATTCCGGTTGCCGAACCTACAACAAGATTAAAATAGGCCATTTTTTCGTCAGGCTGAGCAAAAGTCAATCTTTGAGTAGCACTTCCCATTACTTTTAGTCCAGGGCTTGTTTTGATCTGAATTGAAACGTTTTTAATCTTACTTTCTGTCGCAAAAACCGTAACCGGAATTGTTACTTTTTCTGAAGGTGAAATTTTTCTAGGTAAAGAAGCCAACACCATCAACGGACTACGAACCGGAGTTGCTTTTTCGACACTTCCGTATGCGCTTGTACTGGCGTCACCCGCAACCACCATAGTTCGAACTGAACCAATGTATTTTGGCAATTTTAGTTCATGTGATTTCGTTTGTCCTTTTTCTAATTTAAATGGCCCGTAATACAACACAACAGGTTTAAAACGATTTGCTTTTTTTGCTTTTCCGCCACCTAAATCCTGATCTCCACCAATACTGAAAATCTGATTTATTTTTCCGCCATAAGCACCTATTACGTCATCATAAACATCCCATGTTTTTACTCCTAAGGCTTCACGAACGTAGAAACTATCCCACGCATTTGGTGTTTTAAAACGGGTTAAATCCAATAAACCTTCATCGACAACAGCAATCGTATAGGTCATTTCTTTACCTGTTTTTTCGCCTACTTTTACCGTGAATTTTTGCTCTGGTTTTAAAACATCCGGCATCGAAAGTGTTGGTGCCAAAATGGTATTTTTATCAACAACTTCAATAGGCACAATACCGTACATACGAATAGGCGAATCATTTTTAGTCGAAGCGTGTGGCTGTAAAAGTGTAATATTAAAATACACGTTTGGAGCCATTGCCGCCGTAATCGGAATTTCAACCTTAGTTTCTCCTTTTTGTGTTTTCGCCCAAATGGTCTGTACTACTCTTGATCCGTTTTCGATCGAAATTAAAGCGCGGCCACCTTCACTTGACGGGAAAGAGATCTGTGCTTTTTCACCTACTGCGTAATTATGTTTATCTGTTGAGAACACTAACATATTTGCTGTCGAAGCATCTCTGTTACGCGTTTTTCCTGACCATATTGGCCAGTCTATATTTACAGTCAATGAGGTTGCATGACCATTAGTATCATCAGAAACGCGAATTAAATAACGTCCCCATTCTTCATCAGATAATGCAAATTGAAAGCTTCCTTTTCCGCTGGAATCGGTATCAATTGTAACAGATTTATAAGCTGTTGTTGAATTTGATGAGTTATAATTAGACAAATTATCACTTGAAGAATCCCACCACCATCTCCAGTCTACTTTATAAATTCTTACTTCAAGATTTCTAACTGCTTTTGGTCTTCCGTTTTCATCAACAGTAACCACCTCAAAACGATTGTTTGCTCTGGTTTCCAGCATTCCGTATTTATTAGGTTCCGGAGATTTAATTCCCACATAAGTTTTATACGGAGAATATGTTGTCGAGATAACATCTGTACTAAAATCGCCTCCTTCTTCGTATACTTTTGTAATGAATGAAGCGCGAAGCATTCCCGGCGCCTGACCCTGTAATTTAGGTTCAATATTCACTGTTGCTTTTCCGTTTTCATTTAGTTTTCCGGAAAAAACATTGATTTCTTCTGTACTAAATTTACGTACCAAATCATCAAAACTAAATTTCTCATATCCTTTAAAAGTGGTTGTTTGTTGCGAAAACTTAGCCTGCATTTCTACATTCAGGTTTTTCGCAATTGCACCATGAAGCCACGTAACTTCAAGATTACTTGTATTTGGATATGAAGATGAAAGCGTTTTTCTGGAGAAATTATTTTTTATTTTCAATCGATTTGGCTTGATTGTCTCGATTTTAATGCTCTTATAAAACTTAGCTCCACCTACGCTTATCATGGCTTCCCAATTTCCTGTTGGCGCCTCTGAACTTGTTGGAACCACAAACGAATAATGATTTAATTCGTTCGTTCTCTGAATCGTTTGATAGGTCGTTTTTCCGTTAGGATCATTCAATCTAAATTTAATTGGATGTGATTTTGGAAGTTTATTCGCAGCATCATTCAAAATAAAAGACAAATACACATTATCTCCCGGACGCCAAACGCCGCGCTCTCCGTAAATAAAGCCTTTTAATCCTTTTTGCAAAGTTTCACCCGCAACATCAAAATTACTTAGTGATAACGAAAGTCCGTCATCAAGTTTTACATAAGTCGACTGATCGCCCAAAGTAACGATCGCAAAATAAGCGAATTTATCCAGCTGAAAAGAAGCAATTCCTTCGCTGCTGGTGGCTACCGTAGTTATTTTTTGCTGTTGATACGTATATAAATCAACTCTGGCGTTAGAAACCGGTTCTGTAGTTACGATATTATTTACGGCAAACAAATACGATTTATTTTCACCTCTTTTTGCAATAACACCTAAATCTGTTGCTAAGATATTGGTAGCAATTTTTGCATTATAATAATACGAGTTTGTACACGGATTTTCACTTTCTCTCCAGTCATAATCTCCGTAATCGTACTCATAATCATCATACGAGTTTCCGCTATAATTTACATCATTTTCATCAACCTCTTCCTCCTCTTCTTCATTTTGATCTCCGTCTGATGTTTCGCATTTGTATAAAGAATATTTCTTTTTATACACAAATTCTACTCTATAAATTGCTCCAGGTTCCGGCGTAATTATTTTAGATAAATCTAATGCAAAAGTGTTCCATCTGGTAGGATTTATTAAACCGCTCTCATTTAATTTTAGTGTTGTTTTTGCAATTGGCTGCGCTACTTTTTTAAGATTCTGACTTCCGTTTAATTGATTATATTGAAGAAACTGAAGAATATTGTTTTTGTAGATTTTATAAACCTTTACATCAACAGCACTTAAATTTACAGCTTCGAAATTCAGTTTTAAATTATTTGAACTTGGTAAAATTGTTCCGTTTTTAATAAAGCGAACACTTGGTTTTATTTGGTCAAAAGTAATTTTCTCCGTGTAATTCGAGTCCATCTTTTTACCATATTGGCTTTCGATTCCTTCAAAAACTTCCAAAAGTAATTCTCCTGTTATAACCGGTTCTGGCGTTTCGTCAGGAACAACCTCAACTACTTCTTCTGCAACCGAATCTACTGCAACAGCTGCAGAATCAACAGTAACCGAAGTAGAATCAGCAGAGGCATAATCTGTTTCTTGTACCACAACCGGAGCAGAAACTTCTTTTTTAGCGGCAGCTTCATTCGTAAAATACACTTTCAGGACATTTCCCTGAGTAGAAAATTTTAAGTTATTCGTATTTTGAATTGAAACCAAGCCTTTAAAATCTTGTCCTTTTTCTAATGGTTCTGAAAAATTAATTAAAACCGACTGATTACTTCCGTCCGGAACATCAACTTTTACAATTTTAAATTCATTAATGCTTGTAATTGCATAATCTAATTGTCCTTTCTGGTCAATATCAAAATCACTTCCGTCGTAGGCAATTTCCAAGTTTGTCGCTTCATCATAACGCTGAATACTATCAATTATAAAATTGAATTCTTTAGCAGTTCCTGATTTTTTTTCGAACTTAATTTTAAGATTATTCCCTTTCTGACTGGCCGAAACTAATTTCACAGCTGTCTCAATATCAATATTATCTGCCGTTTTAAGCACACAATTCAAATATTGATATTGTTTACTATACGACTGAATATCTATCGTATTAATTGTAAAATCCTGTTTGATTGTTTTTACCGTGAAGTTGAATTTAGAAAGCGTTGCCTCTTTCTCTTTTGGGAGTGTGATCAGTTTATCTAAGTTTAAAGTCACCTGATATTCTGTTCCCGGGTTTAACTTTTTTTCCGGAATAAAAGCAAGCGTATTGCTCGAAAGCGCAACTACTTTTCCACGAACATTTGGCGAAATATCAAATAAATCATCGTCTAATTCCTGATTGACTTTCCAGTCTTTTTTATCGAAAGCCAAAACCACCCGAATATCAGATTCCGAGGAAACAATTCCCCCCGTAAAGCTGACGATATAATCCTTAAATAGTGAAAAATCGGAATTGAAATCGGCGGCAGATTTTCTACCACAGGACTGAAAAATAAAAAACACAAAAAATACGAGACTTAATCCTTTTACTTTCACTTTTCTATAGAATTATAAGGTTATAAATTCAAAATTGGCAGCACATTTTAACTTTTTACAATTAAATGCATAACTATTATTTTGCCAATTATGTTGTAGTAAATATAGATTATTTTTCTATATAATTTAAGAGGAAAATTCCGCGGAAGCTAATTATTTTAATTCTGAAATATAAAAAGGTAATTTAGCTTTAGAAGGAGCTATTATTCCCGAAGGTTCGGAATCCGCTATATCTTTTCCTTGCTAAAGAAGCAATAAAAAGTATGCCTCTCCTATCTGGGCGAGGGCATTTGTTTTCGTAATATGATTTAAAGCTCTGTTCCCAGCTTCGATAAAACCTTATCCATCTCAAGAAAATGAGTTTCTGAATTTGAAGCATAAAACAATTGGTTACCAGCCATAATTACAATCACATCATCATCGTAATTACCATAGAAATTTATTCCATCAAGCCATTGTTTAAATGAAACATCCTTGCTAACGAAGTTTTCAGTTATAAAATCGAGTTCATGAGGTTCTAATTCGTAAAATGTATTACAGGGAAACTCTAATGCAAAACCAGCCTGAAGAAAAGCCATTGCAGTAAAAAAATCGGTTAAGGTTTGCGTTTCCGGTTTCCATATTTTTTGATCCTCGCTCATGTAAACCGGCGGATCAGATTTCGACAAATCGTCTTTGTGAATTCCCCAAACACAAGTTCTTTGATTTTCAGAATAAAATATCAAATAATCGTCATGTTTGTAATATTGAAAACGCTCTGGTGTAATTAATAAATCCTGAGTGTGATTCAAATTTTGAATTTTACCCAATTCAGTATAATAATCTGTAAATACTTTTGGAAGATCTCCAAATATATCCTTTACAACCTGAATTTCATCAGTAGTAAACCCACAAGATTCTGTAATATGAAATAGTTTTTTAATTGTGGAGAAATCTGCCATGTCATTAATTTATAAAAAATAATTTCGCACATTTTACTTACGTTTCTCAATGAAAAAACGTTTCATTAAATCAGCCGCTTCATTTGCCATAATACCTGAAACTACCGTAGTTTTAGGATGTAATTTTGTTCCCATTGCTATAAAACCACGCTGTTCATCACGGGCGCCAAAAACAATTTTAGAAATCTGACTCCAATACAAAGCACCGGCACACATTTGACAAGGTTCAAGAGTAACGTAAAGTGTACAATCTTTAAGATATTTTCCGCCCAGAAAGTTTGCGGCGGCAGTTATGGATTGCATTTCGGCATGAGCCGTAACATCATTTAGCAATTCGGTTAAATTATGACTGCTTGCAATTACTCTGTCTGCAACGACAATTATAGCTCCAACAGGAATTTCGCCTTTCTCAAAAGCCATTTCAGCTTCCTGCAAAGCTTTTTTCATAAAATATTCGTCGGTGAAAGGATTTATCATAATTGCAAAAATAGAACTTTAGAGTTTATTTTTATTATATTTAAATTTTGAAATTTAAATATGGAGCAAAAATTTAAATTAACGATTCCTGAACCTTGCCATGAGAACTGGGACGAAATGACTCCGAAAGATAGTGGTCGTTTTTGCATGAACTGCTCTAAAACCGTTGTTGATTTTACCACCATGCTTCCGGAGGAAATTCAGCATTTTTTCATTCAAAATCAAAATGAGAGAATTTGCGGGAGATTTAAAAATGAACAATTAGAAACACTTACCATTCAAATTCCAAGTAGGGTTTTATATACACAAACGAATTATCATAAAATGTTCTTGCTGGCTTTATTCATTGCCATGGGAACTACTTTGTTTAGTTGTCAGGATAAAGACGGAAACAAAAATAAAATTGATAAAATCGAAATTGTTGGCAATACAGCCCAAAATCAGGATGAAAGCGAAGCTACCTCTTGGTGTTATGGTCATCAAATCGAATCTAAAAAAGGCACAACAAAAAAAGTTAGCAGTGGCTCTACAGTAGGAATGTTGCTTCCTGTTGATCCTATTGAAACAGGAAACTTCAATTATAATATTATATATAATTCAACTGACTTAGATGTTTTACCAGTTCCTGAAAATGGAATGGAAAATTTTCTTGCGTTTTTTACCAAAAATTATAATGCTCCAAAGATAGAGAAAGGATTTAAAGGTAAATGTTCTATTATATTTGTTATTGAAAAAGATGGTAGTCTGAGTAATTTCAACATCATAAAAAATACACCGAAAGATATAGGAGAAGAAGCCATTAGAGTTTTAAAAACAGCACCAAATTGGATTCCTGGAAAATTAAAAAACAAAATTGTTCGATCAACTTATGTTTTACCGATTACAATTAAACAATGAACAATAAACACAAATTAACGATTCCAGAGCCTTGTCATGAAGACTGGGATAAAATGCAGCCGAAAGATAATGGTCGTTTTTGCTCCAGTTGTTCTAAAACCGTTGTAGACTTTACAACTATGCTGCCTGATGAAGTCAAAAACTACTTTATTCAAAATCGAAACAGCAATGTTTGCGGAAGGTTTAAAAAATCTCAATTAGATACGATAACAATTCAAATCCCAAGTCGTGTTCTTTATACTCAAACGCATTATCACAAAATGTTTTTACTGGCATTGTTTATCGCTATGGGAACAACTTTGTTTAGTTGTGCTGATAAAGATGGAAATAAGAAAAAAATTGAAAAAGTAGAAGTTATTGAAGATTATTCGCCAAAAACTGACACAAAATTTAATAGCGAGGATAGCATATTAAAAAAAACAACACCTCCATATCTATCTACTCAACATGTAAGTACAATAAAAATCGAACCCACCGGATCTAGCGTATATATAGACAATTATCCTCATGAAACTCTCACTGGCATTCCACCGCCTGAATATATCGAGACAATACCCGATTATCCTGGAGGGTTTGAAAAATTTACTAAGTTTATTAAAAACGAATTTCAAATTCCTAAAAAAACCAAACGTATCTCGGGAGAAATTGAAGTTTCTTTTGTAATCGACAAGACCGGAAATTTAAATGAAATTAAGGTCTTCGACAACATCGGTCATGAAACCGGAGAAGAAATGATTAGAGTTTTACAAAAATCTAAAAAATGGAGATCCGGAATAACTGATGGAAAAGGAATTCCAACCGTTATTAGATTAAATATTGTTGTAGAGAAGGATAGTCTAAATACGGAAAGAAGAAAAAGGAAACTTTCAAAAATAGTTTCAATTAATCGTGTTAACGAAAATGATAACCAAATAAGCCAAATAAATTAAATTTTAATCATGGAAAGAAAACATAAAATAACGATTCCCAAACCTTGCCATGAAGACTGGGATAATATGACACCAAAAGACAATGGAAGATTTTGTTTGAGTTGTTCTAAAACCGTTGTTGATTTCACGGCAATGCTTCCGGAGGAAATTCAGCAGTATTTTATTTCAAATAAAAATGTCTGTGGAAGACTTAAAAGTGAACAGTTAAGCGAAATAAATATTCAGATTCCATCTCAAATATTACACAGCCAGATCCATTATCGAAAAATATTTTTATTGGCACTTTTTATAGCTATGGGCACTACATTATTTAGTTGTCAAGACAAAGACGGAAATAAGAAAAAAATAGATACAATTGAAGTTGTAGAAGATGTCAAACCAGAACAACATACTACTACTGGAATTATTTTGATGCCTGTAGACAAACTTAACGCCGAAGAACATTCTCAATCTGAACAAGACGTACCTCAATCTGGAAATTACGGAGTTATTTATAATTCAAATGATTTAGACATTGCAGCTGTTCCAAAAAATGGAATAAAAAAATTCAATTCTAATTTTTCAAAAAATCTTATCACAGCAAAACAAGGAGAAATATCCGTTTTATTTGTAATTGAAGGTGACGGAAGTCTTAGCAATTTTAAAATACTTGAAAATACAACGTCAGCAAGTGAAAAAGATATTATCGGAATTTTAGAAAAAACTCCAAAGTGGGTTCCGGGTAAACGAAAAGACAAAATTGTTCGATCAACTTATGTTTTACCGATTACAATTAAACAATGAACAATAAACACCAATTAACGATTCCAGAGCCTTGTCATGAAGACTGGGATAAAATGCAGCCTAAAGATAATGGTCGCTTTTGTTTAAGTTGTTCTAAAACAGTTGTAGACTTTACAACTATGCTGCCTGATGAAGTTCAACATTACTTCACCCAAAACCAAAATACTAACATCTGCGGAAGATTTAAAAAATCTCAATTAGATACGATAACAATTCAAATTCCAAGCCGTATTCTTTATGCACAAACGCATTATCACAAAATGTTTTTATTAGCATTGTTTATCGCTATGGGAACGACTTTATTTAGCTGTGCTGATAAAGATGGAAATAAGAAAAAGATAGACAAAGTAGAGATTATTCAAAATGATCCTACAACAGAACATATTTCTGTTGGTGATACAAAAATTAGTAATTTAAACAATGCTCTTTTACCGCCTCCACCTCCACCAAAAATAGATCAGGTTAAATTTGTGAAGGGAAAAGCCAGAATTAAAAATGCAAAACTTGTAAAACCAGTACGTACAAATTGCACAAATATTACTCATGACAAATCGCCATCAAAAAGAAGCGATAAGAATAAAGTTGCTAAAGATTCTATTGTAGAAAATGAAGTTTACTACATGGGGGCAGTAGTAGAAACAAAACCCAGCTACCCAAATGGAATTGATAATTTTTATGAATTATTTATAAAAGAATTTAAACGACCGGAAGAAACTGAAAATTTAAGAAATCGAATTATAGTTTCGTTTGTGATAGAAAAAGATGGCTCACTTTCAACTTTTGATTTTTCAGAAAATACAGACTCAAAAATAAAAACCGAAATAACTCGTGCTTTAAAAACATTACCTAATTGGGTAGCAGGTACACAAAATGGCAAAAAAACAAGAACAAAATATAGTATGCCAATAGCATTTGAAAAAGACTCTTCTGAAAATTCAAAGCAATAAGTTTAAATTTAAAACCGTAAATTTGCTTTTTACCTTACAATGAAAAGCAACTTACTTTCCAATATATACAATCCAACTGATTTACGCTTATTAACCGAAGCGCAACTTCCTCAAATTGCACAGGAATTGCGTCAATTTATTATTGATGTTGTATCAGTAAAAGAAGGGCATTTGGGCGCTAGTCTTGGTGTTATTGAACTTACGATTGCTTTGCATTATGTTTTTAATACTCCGGAAGATTTATTGGTTTGGGATGTTGGACATCAGGCTTACGGACATAAAATTTTGACCGAAAGAAGGGAAATCTTTCATACCAACAGGCAAATAGACGGAATTTCAGGTTTCCCTAAAAGAAGTGAAAGTATATACGATACTTTTGGCGTTGGACACTCCTCTACTTCTATTTCTGCTGCACTTGGGATGGCAATTGCTTCTCAGCTAAAAGGAGATTTCGAAAAACAACACATTGCGGTTATTGGTGATGCTTCTATCGCATCCGGAATGGCTTTTGAAGGTTTAAATCACGCCGGAGTTACAGATGCCAATTTACTGGTGATCCTAAATGATAATGCTATTGGAATTGACCCTAGCGTTGGTGCTCTTAAACAATACCTTACTGCTGTAAAAGAAGGAAAGAACCCGAAGAAGAACAACATGATCAAGTCTCTTAACTTCGATTATTCTGGACCAATTGACGGGCATGATATTCCGACTTTAATAAAAGAATTAAAACGATTAAAAAAGATAAAAGGCCCTAAATTCCTTCATATTGTTACCACTAAAGGAAAAGGCCTGCAACAAGCTGAAGAAAATCAGGTAAAATATCATGCGCCCGGTAAATTTGATGCTTCAACGGGAGAGATTATTTTAAAATCTGAAGAAAATTTACCTCCTAAATATCAGGATGTTTTTGGACTGACCATTTTGGATTTAGCCAAAAAGAACGATAAAATCATCGGAATTACACCTGCAATGCCATCTGGTAGTTCTTTAAAGTTCATGATGGATGAAATTCCCGAACGTGCTTTTGATGTAGGAATTGCTGAACAACATGCCGTGACGCTTGCTGCCGGAATGGTAACTCAAGGCATGATTGTGTATTGCACCATTTATTCTACTTTTTTACAACGCGCTTACGATCAGGTTATTCACGATGTAGCGTTACAAAACTTACCGGTTATTTTTTGTATCGATCGTGCCGGTTTGGTTGGCGAAGATGGCGCTACGCATCACGGTGTTTTTGATATTGCGTATTTACGTGCAGTTCCCAATATGATTATCTATGCTCCAATCAACGAAATTGCGTTGCAAAACATTTTATATACGGCCCAATTAGGATTAAATCATCCTATTGCGATTCGATATCCGAGGGGTCGGGGCGTTTTACCAAATTGGGAAGTAGAAAATTTCGGACATTATGAAGAAATTATTATAGGACAGGCTAGTCAATTAAAACCCGGAACAAAAACGGCTGTTTTATCTACAGGAACAATTGGAAATAATGTCACTTTAGCGATTAATGAATGTGACAACTCCGAGTCAATTGCACACTATGACTTTCCTTTTATCAAACCATTAGATATCAAGTTATTGATTAGTATTTTCAACACTTTCGAAAGGATTATAACTGTTGAAGAAGGAACTATAAACGGAGGCTTTGGAAGCGCTATTTTAGAGTTTGCCGCATCCCACAATTTCAAAAATAAAATAGAAATTTTAGGTGTTCCTGATGTGTTTATTGAACATGGAACTGCAAATCAATTACAACAATTATGCAAAATAGACGTTAAAAGTTTGATAAATCTTTTTTCAACCGATACAAAATAATTATTTTGCACTACCAAAAAAACTAAAATCATAATGAAATTATTGCGTTCTACCCTTTTGCTTCTATTGCTTTTGTGTACCTCACATAACTTTGCTCAAATCATACAAACGACTTTAGCGCCTAATCAGCTGCCGCCGCCACCTTCTAACTGGACTAAGAAAAATCAATTGGGATTTGACATTTCCGAAATTGCTTTTGTGAACTGGAGCGCGGGGGGAACAAGTTCTATCTCAGGTTTGTTTAAGGGCGAATTTGCAAGAACTTACATCAAAGGAAATCATAAATGGGCGAACGAACTTATCATAAAGTATGGTTTAAATAAACAAGACGGTACCGAATTAAGAAAGACTGACGATGCTGTGATGCTGAATTCTACTTACGGATTCAGAAAAGATACGATTTCGAACTGGTATTATTCGGCTAAATTTAATTTCAATACGCAGTTTACAAACGGATATAATTACCCAAACAGAGATATTGCCATTTCGAAACCTTTCGCACCAGCCTATGTATTTTTGGGAGCTGGAGCTGAAAACTCAAATAAAAAGAAAAACAGAACGTTTTACTTCTCTCCTATTACGTTAAAAACTACTTTGGTGTTAGATCAGGATTTGGCCAACCAGGGATCTTTTGGTGTTAAAAAAGCAATTTATGCTCCGGATCCTATGGATCCTAATTCTCAAATTATAGTTGAAAACGGACAGAAAGTAAAAGCGGAATTTGGTATTTTGCTAACTGCATACATGAAAAACGAAATTTTCAAAAACATTTTCTACGAGAACAGATTAAGCTTATACACCGATTATTTGAACAAATTCGGGAATGTCGACGTAGATTACGACACGCGTCTGGATCTTGTTGTAAACGCTTATGTAAAAGCAAATATTGGTATTCATTTGGTTTATGATGATGATATTAAAACCAAGAAAGATGTTGTTGACCCAACTACAGGATCAACTTCTCAGGTAAACGACGGGCCAAGAGCTCAGTTAAGACAAGTTTTGGGCGTAGGGCTTGTATATGCTTTTCAATAAAACAGTATCGCTATTAAGCAAAAAAACACCCGATAGAAATTGTTTCTATCGGGTGTTTTTTTATATCAAAAAGAAAAAAAATATTTAATTCTTTTTTCTTCCGTTAATGGTTTCGAATAATTCTAATGCATTTCCATCGGTTAAAAGCGAAACGTAATGACAAATATGAAGCAAACGTTCGTACAAATTCTCTTTCTCTAATTGATGCTTTTCAGGCAACATTTTCAAAATCAGCTTATCATAATTTGAAGCAGTTCCTTCGTACTTATTATTAAAAGCAGTAATAAATTTATCCAATAAAGTCTGAATGATTTGATAACCCACAATTTCTTTCTCTATAACCTCACGGCTCTGATAAATTTTATCAATGCTTAAATTGATGATATCATTCATTTGCGCTTTGTATTTGCTTTTATCGGTTAAAGCAAAAGGGAATTTTCCGGCCAGAATTGCTTCTTCATTTTCAATAAAAACATTTACAGCGTCGTTGATTAATGTTCCTATTGCAAGCGCACGTAAATAACTAATTCTATCTTCTTTGGTGGTTAAAGTCTTGTACTTCGCAACTCCAATATTGTCTTTTACCAGTTTGATTAAATATTCTAAAGCATAATCTTCAGACACTAAACCTAAGTTTATTCCGTCTTCAAAGTCAATGATGGTGTAACAAATATCATCTGCTGCTTCAACCAAATACGCTAAAGGATGTCTTTCAAAACCAATGTCATCTCCTGATTTATTGGCAATCATGCCCATATCTTTGGCTACTTCTTCAAAGAATGCTTTATCCGTCTGGAAGAAACCGTACTTTTTGTCGGCGATATCATTTGTTGGTTTTTTAGGTAAGCTTTCTTTTGGATATTTCATAAAAGCACCTAAAGTAGCATAGGAAATTCTAAGTCCGCCCTCGATTCCCGGACGACTTGCCGTAAGAACCGAAAATCCGTTTGCATTTCCTTCAAAATCAATTAAATCCTGCCATTCTTTGGCAGTTAACTGATCTTTGTATTTTAACCCGTTTCCTATCGAAAAATATTCTCCAATGGCTTTTTCACCAGAATGTCCAAAAGGCGGATTACCAATATCGTGTGCCAAAGAAGCCGCAGCTACAATAGCACCAAAATCATTCATATGATAACCGTGAATTTCTTTTAAGTGAGGATATTTCTCAATGATTTTTTTTCCAACTAAACGCCCAAGAGAACGTCCTACAACCGAAACTTCTAAACTATGCGTAAGTCTCGTGTGTACAAAATCTATTTTAGAAAGCGGAATAACCTGTGTTTTATCCTGCAGTGATCGAAATGCAGCCGAAAATATAATTCTATCATAATCAACCTCAAAACCCAGTCGGGTATCGTCTTGTTCTACACGTAATCTCTTGCTAGTATCGCCTTGGCGTTTGAGTGATAAAAGTTGTTCCCAGTTCATTTTTGTATTTTAGAATTCAGATTGTAGATTGTAGATTTCTCATCTAAGCGTCAAAAATACGTTTTATTTAGGATTTCATTCAACAAAATATACTATTTAAAAGATAAACCTCCTGTATATTCAGGCTACACACAACTTGCTACTTCAGTATGACATTTTTGAAATATTTACTAAAAATAGCAAATGCTTCTGCTTTACTTTCTGCTGTTGGTGCTGCAGTATCTTTAAGTGCATACGGCATATTAAGCAATTCCCATTTTTGAGATCCAAGTTGGTGAAACGGAATAATCTCAACGCGTTCAACCGTTTTATAATTGGTAAAATGTTGTCCCCATTCTTCCATATATTGTGGTTGGTCTGTCCAGCCTGGAACTAAAACATATCTTAACCACATTGGTTTTCCGGTAGATTCTCTGTAAGCAGCAACCTCCAGTGTATTTTTATTCGTCAAACCGGTTAATTTGTGGTGTATCTCGTCATTAATATGTTTTACATCCAATAACAAAAGATCCGTATTATCAAAAAGTTCCTGTGCCTGGTGATTATTTAGTCTTCCGTTGGTATCCAGACAAGTATTGATTCCCTGTTCATGAAGTAATTTAAAAAAGTGCAGTAACTTGTTTCTTTGAAGCAAAGGTTCTCCTCCGGAAACTGTAACACCTCCGGTTTTACCAAAATAGCTTTTTTGACGAACAGCTCTTTTTACCAGTTCTTCTATTTCGACCAAAGAGCCCCCTTTTACATCGAGTGTATCAGGATTCTGGCAATACAAACACCTAAACTGACATCCCTGCGCAAATACCACCATTCGAATACCGGGACCATCATGCGTGCCAAAGGTTTCGAGAGAATGTATTCTTAAATGATCGGGATCATCAATGTTTAATTTAGCGGCTTCAATATCTTGTAATTGAAAATACATAGTTTCTTAAATGAAATTAAAACAATAATAACGAATTGAGTAATTATTTTATACTTAAAAAGGCGTTTCAATTATTTGAAATACACATAAGCTATCTATGTGAAAGAAATGAGTTTCTTTTTGTCTCCTTCTTTTGCCTATAAAATCTATGTTTCTATGTGTTTAATTTTTTTATTAATTACACCCAACAAGTTAATAATAATAAAATAAAAAATAGGCTGGCTAATTTTAGCCAACCTATCTCTGATTCACGCTTGGCCTGTTTTACATTGCTTCGTGAAAAGTACGCGCTATAACTTCAAGTTGATGCGCTCTTGATAATCTCACAAAATTAACAGCATAACCCGAAACTCTTATGGTCAATTGTGGATGATTTTCAGGATGATTATAAGCATCTTGAAGGGTTTCGCGATTTAATACGTTCACATTTAAGTGATGCGCCATTTGTGCAAAATAACCATCTATGGTGTTTACCAGATTGCTTACTTGCTCTTCTCTGGTATCTCCTAATGATTTCGGGATCATAGAAAACGTGTTAGAAATACCATCTTGTGCATCATTGTAATCTAGTTTTGCTACAGAATTTAATGAAGCAATTGCTCCACTAGAATCACGTCCGTGCATTGGGTTTGCTCCCGGTGCAAAAGACTCACCATCTTTACGTCCGTCAGGAGTTGCTCCTGTATTGGTTCCGTACATTACATTAGACGTAATTGTCAATAATGAAAGAGTTGGTGTTGCATTTTTATATGCAGTATGTTTTCTAAGCTCTTTGATAAAGAAAGCTGTAATTTCCTGAGCAATAGAGTCGACTCTGTCGTCATCATTACCAAACTTAGGATAATCACCTTCAATATTAAAATCTACTGTAATTCCGTTTTCATTTCTGATTGGTTTTACTTTCGCATATTTTATTGCTGATAACGAATCGGCAATAATAGAAATCCCTGCTGCACCATAAGCGATATCAACATGCGGATCAGAATCGATCACTGCCATTTGAGCTCTTTCATAATAATACTTATCGTGCATATAGTGAATAATATACATAGACTTAGCATATACTCTGGCTACTTCTTTCAGCGTACGTTTAAACACATTGCTTACTACATTATAATCTAATACTTCGTCATGAATAAACGGAATATCTTTCATGATTAATGCTCCGCCACGTTCTTCTCTACCTCCGTTTAAAGCGATCAATAAAGCTTTAGGTAAATTGGCACGTGCTCCAAAGTGCTGAATAGATTTACCAATTTCCTGATGCGATACACAACAAGCAATTCCGTAATCATCAGAGCCTCTGTTAGGTCTCATCAAATCATCATTTTCGTATTGAATTGATGATGTATCAATTGACACTTGCGCACAGAAATCCTTAAATCCTTGTGGAAGATCGTCTGACCATAAAACTGTTAAGTTTGGTTCTGGAGAAGCTCCTAAATTATATAATGTCTGAAGGAATCTGAATGAAGATTTGGTTACTTTCGTTCTTCCGTCATTAAACATACCACCAATACATTCTGTTACCCATGTTGGGTCTCCACCAAATATTTCATCATAAGCTCCAGGTCTTAAATGGCGTACCATTCTCAATTTCATTACAAACTGATCTACTAATTCCTGTGCTTCAAATTCGGTAAGTGATCCTTCTTTCAGATCTCTTTCTATATAAATATCAAGGAATGAAGATACGTTTCCTAAAGACATTGCTGCTCCATCCTGCTCTTTAACCGCAGCCAAATAAGCAAAATAAACCCATTGTACCGCTTCTTTTGCATTTTGCGCAGGAAGCGAAATATCAAAACCATAATCAGCAGCCATAATCAGCATATCCTGCAAGGCACTAATTTGAGCTGAAATCTCTTCACGCAAACGAACTTTATGTTCGGTCATTTCGCCGCCAACTCTATTATGATCTTCTCTTTTAAAAGCAATAAGCTGATTAACTCCATACAAAGCCATACGACGGAAGTCACCAATGATACGTCCGCGGGCATAATTATCAGGCAAACCTGTTAATATATGTTTAGAACGATAATCCCTGATCTCTTTATCATAAGCATCAAAAACTTTTTCGTTATGATTTTTAGCGTAGTTAAAAATATCTATTACACGATCAGAAACTTGTAATCCTCTTTCTTTTACCGCAGATTCAACCAATTTAATCCCTCCAAAAGGTTTCATTGCTCGTTTTAACAATTCATCTGTTTGTAAACCAACAACAACTTCGTCTTCTTTACTAATGTAGCCTGGTTTAAATGCATTAATAGTTGATATTGTTTCTACATCAATTGCTGAACATCCGTTATTTGCTCGCTCTTTTAATAAAGCTTCTTTACAGATATCCCACAATTTTGTAGTTTTTGCTGATGGTCCCGATAAAAAAGAAGAATCCCCTTCATAAGGCGTAATGTTTTTTAATACAAAATCCTGAACGTTCACTGATGCCCCCCATTTTCCAGGTGTAAATACCATTTTTTCGACACTTGCTTTCATAACTCAAAATAATTTAATTGCGTTTATTATATACTCAAATTTAGACACTTTTTTCGCTCAAAACCATGACAATAATCATAAATAGAGCTTATTTTTATAAAATTCGTAATTATTTACTATAAGTAAGCTTTTGTTTTAATATTAAGCACATAATGGCAGTAAACATTAAAATTCCGGCGAACAAATAAAAAATCGTTGTATAATCTTTAGTCAGCCCAATTAATCCTGGTCCAACAAAAGCAGCTACCGACCAGGCTATCAATATAAAACCAAAGGGTGAGCTCATTTTATTTGGTCCATAAATATCCTTAACAAAAGCCGGAATCGTTGCAAATGCCCCGCCATAGCAACTTATAATAATGAATATCATGATTTGAAATAAAATGGGAGAATTGGTATGACTTAAAACTAAAAAGCAACAAGCTCCTATTGTGTAAAACAAAAAGAAAGTTGACCATCTGCCAATTTTATCAGAGATACTGGACCAGAACAATCTTCCAAATCCGTTAAAAAAACCAATAAAAGCAACAAAATTAATTGCCTGGCTATCCGTAATATGAATTAATTGTTTTGCCATTGGTGCTGCAATAGAAATTAAGGCAATACCACAAATTGTATTAAAAAAAAGCATCAGCCAAAGACCGTAAAAACGAACGTCTTTTAATAATACTTTTAAAGGAATAGTAGCATTATCCTGTACCGTATTTTCGATCTGAATACCGGAAACAGGAAGCAAAAGAAATAATGACGCCAGTACCATTATTAAAAAATAAGCACTGCCTAATAAATAAAAAGCTCCCGGAACACTGAGTGATGCCGTTAGAGGCAAAATAAGTCTTGATGCCAATATAGAACCCACGGCAAAAGACATAATAACCAATCCGCCTGCAAATCCTGGTTTTTCAGGAAACCATTTTACAACAACCGAAATAGGCGTAATGTAACCAAATCCTAAACCTATGCCGCTTATTACGCCATAAAATAAATAAAACAATAGTAATGACTTTTCTGCAATAGCAAATCCGCTGCCTACTAATCCTGCACCAAAAAATAACGCAGCAAGCAATCCGGCTTTTTTAGGACCAATTCTTCGAACAAATTTTTGCATGAAAGCAGCCGTAAGGCCCAAAAAACAAATGGCTAAACTAAAGGAAAGTTTTAATTGATGCGCATCCCAGCCATTCAATTCATGAATAGGATTAATCCAGACACTGTAAGCGTAAATCGAACCTATTGACAATTGCAATAACATTCCTGCCGATGCAACTATCCATTTATTTATTTTTATCATAAGGCGACATATTTAATATGCGTCTTACAAATTTAGAAGTCGAAATTTACAGAAAACGTGATTTTTATCTTGTTTCTATTAAAATACCAAGAAAAATTCACGAAAACGTTGTAAAAATAATTAAAACTCTAATCCAGTACTATGTTTTATTTCTGCCATCACAAAAATACTGTTGGTGTTTCCTATGTTTTCTATAGTTGATAATTTATTCATTACAAAATCCTGATAACTAGTCATATCCTGAACCTCTAAAACACAAAAAAAAGCACCCCAATTGGAGTGCTTTTTCTGAAATTGAATATATAATTTAAGATTAGAAGTTTTTAGAAACTCCAATATTAAATGTTTGTCCAAAGTTGAAGTAGAATTTACTAACATCTGGTCCGTTATTATCATAACTCAATGTTTCATATCCTAAACCACCAATACTGAAGTTAAGACCAAAACCTTTTTTCATGTTAATGAAAAGAGCTGGAGTTACACCTACATACATACCATCTGCTTTAGATTTTGAATAAGCATTTGCAGGACCATATACTTTAGATTTTTCATTTTGAAAACCAGCACCCATATCAGCAAAAATAGAGAAAGTTTGGCTCAAAGGCACTGAATAACGAACAAATGCTCCTATTTTGAAATTATTATTTTTAATTTCTGTAGTTGCAGTTTCGTTTTTAGCAGAAGCTACTGTAAATTCACCTCCAACAGTCCAGTTGTCATTAAATTGGTAACCAACTTTAGGAGAAAAGCTAAATGAATTTTTTGTTGCTTCACCAAATTGAAATTCTGATTTTTCAGAAGTGAATCCGATGTTTCCGCCAACTAAGATTGTTCCTTTTTGTGCATTTGCAAAGCTAAACATAGCTAAAGCCAGAATAAGTAAAATTTTTTTCATTGTAAATATTTTTTTTAATTACTACTGCTTTAGCAATAACGATGCCGTTGCTGTTGGCCTTTAAGTTTTTTTTATGATTTCTTTAAAAGACAAAATCGTAGCAATCGATCGTATTTCTGTTTACTTTTGTAGCAAATAAAAAGTCATGTCGATAGAAGTAAACAACATATCAAAAAGTTACGGAACTCAAAAAGCATTAAATTCGATTTCATTCTCTATTCAAAAAGGAGAAATCGTTGGATTTCTTGGTCCAAACGGAGCAGGAAAATCTACTTTAATGAAAATTTTGACTACTTATTTACTTGCCGATGGCGGTTCAGCCCTTGTAAATGGTCATGATGTCATGACGAGCGCAAAGTCAGTTCAACGTTCTATTGGCTACTTACCGGAACATAATCCGTTATATCTGGATTTGTATGTTCGTGAGTATTTGGCTTTTAATGCCGATGTTTATCAGGTTCCAAAATCAAGAATCGAAGAAGTCATTCAACTGACAGGACTGACACCGGAAAGCCATAAAAAAATAGGACAATTGTCTAAAGGATACCGCCAGCGTGTGGGACTTGCGAATGCTTTATTGCACAATCCGGATGTTTTGATTCTGGATGAACCTACTACTGGTTTGGACCCGAATCAGTTAATGGAAATTCGTAACGTAATTAAAAATGTTGGAAAAGATAAAACCGTTTTTTTATCGACTCACATTATGCAGGAAGTCGAAGCCATTTGCGACCGTGTCATTATTATTGACAAAGGACAAATTGTTGCCGATAAAAAATTAGATCATTTAGTATCTGAAGATAAAGAACAAGTTATCGAAGTAGAATTTGATTATCAGATTCAGGAACAACTTCTGGCAAAACTTGAAAACATTACTTCATACAAAAATATTCACGATATGACCTGGGAACTGACTTTTGTTGCCGAAAAAGATATGCGTCCGGCTATTTTTGATTTTGCCAACGAAAATGGTTTAAAAACATTACAACTCAACCAAAAAAATAAAAACCTTGAAGCTGTTTTTAGAGAAATTACTAAATAGCGCTTTTCAGTTTACAGTCTCGGTTTACAGATAAAAGTCAATTCTTTCATTATTTAGAATTGACTTTTTTTTGTAATGCTTCTGATGTTACTTTCACTACTTATTTTTACCGCAGAGAACACAAAGATTTTTATATAAAAATGTCTTTACAAAGCACAGAGTTCGCAAAGCTAAGTTAATCCAATCCCGATAACTATCGGGATTGCGAACTTTACTTTTAAAAGCTAATCGCAAAAACTTAGCGTGCCTTACGGTACATTTTTTTCCAGTTTACAGGTTTGCAATTGATCTATTACTTTTTTAAACGCAGGCTTGGTTTTACTGGCTTTATTGTCAAAATTTGGTTTTTAGAATACATTTTATCAGTTTTTAATAAATCGCGAAAGGCTAATTATCAATTTGTTATGATACCACAGACAAATTTTAACTATTTTTATTTAGACTTGTTATAAATAGTCTTATATTTGAACATTGAAACTTCAAAATACCACTCAAATGTTCTCTGTATTCAGCCTTATTTCATCTTATTTTTCGAAACTATCTAAGTATTTTTTATTTCTTTTAAAACTACTTTCTGATAAATTAGAACAAATCGTTTTAGACTGAGCATTTCTTCTTAAATGATTAAGTCTTCTCCCCCACAAATCTGGCATCACATTAAAAGCCTTACTCCAAAAAAAAAAATCAAATCTAAATATCATGAAGAATATTATAACATCTATTATTCTTGCATTTTCGGTCTACGGTTACTCGCAGACAGAAAAAGAAACGGACAGTATTGTCGAAACTTCTATCAATGCATTAGATGAAATTGTAATTACAAAAAAGAAAGTTCTATATACCCAAAAATCAGACAGATTAGTTTTTAATGTCGAAAACAGTATTGTTTCTGAAGGCGGAACGGCATTAGATGTTTTATCTCGTGCTCCAGGCGTTGTAGTATCTCAGGATGGCGAATTATCAATTCGGGGACAACAGGGTGTTGGCGTAATGATCAATGGCAAATTGACACAGCTTTCGCAAAAGGAACTGGCCAATTATTTAAAATCGACCACTTCATCAAATATCAAACAAATAGAAGTGATTACCAATCCTTCCTCTAAATATGACGCTACGGGAAAAGCGGGAATCATTAATATCATTTTAAAAAAACCAAATGCGGGCGGACTTAAAGGAACTGTTTTTACCAATTATGGAAGAGGCCGAAAAAACAGAACCAATTCTGGCGCTAACTTAAGTTACAATAAAGAAAAATTTGGCGTTTACGGAAACTACAGCTACACTTTTAGAGGTGAAGAAGAATGTAAAGAATTTGACCAAAATCAATATACTGATGCAAGCCGCCAGACTATTTCGACAAAAAACCATCAAACCTCAACTACTGATGAACCACTAACTTCGAACAATTTTAAAATAGGGACAACATATGAAGTTTCTCCTAAAACGAATTTAGAAGTCTATGTTGATGCTAAATTGGGCCGCTACGAAAACATCGCCAACGGTAGAAACACTTTGCTTAACGCTACGGATCAGGTGCAATTTGATGCTTCGACTTATAATGACAGCAAAGAGAAATGGAATGATTATACGTATGCATTCTCCGGGGTTCATAAATTTAATACAGAAGGAAAAAATATGTCTTTTGATTTTGAATATGAAACTTCGAAATTCAGATCGAATCAATTTCAGAGTGCTACGAATATAGATCCTTTGAGCACCAATAACATTAATGACCGAAGAGGTTTTATTCCGTCACAATTGAAGGTTTTTACCGGAAAAGTAGATTTTACAAATCCGCTGAAGGAAAAACAATCTATCGAATGGGGTTTTAAAGCCAATGTAAAAAACAACGATAATCCATCGGTTTACGAATACAATGACAATAATCAATGGATTGTAGATCTTAATTCGACGAATCATTTTGAATATAAAGAACAAATTTATGCGGCTTATGCCAACTTTAAGTATCAAATGGAAAAATTGAATATTCAGGGTGGTTTACGTACTGAATATACTGCGATAAACATTTTACAAAAAACGTTGAATGAAGAGCATAAAGACGATTATTTAAAATGGTTCCCTAGTGTTTCTATGAAATATGAACTGAGCAGCAATCATTCGATACATGCTTCATATAGTAAAAGAATCAACAGACCAAGTCAGTTCGATTTGAATCCGTTTCGTTTTTATGATGATTCTTTTAACTATTCTCAGGGAAATCCGAATCTGGTTCCTGAAATCACACATTCTGCAGAAATTGGTTATGCCTGGAAAAGTGCTTTTATGGCTTCATTATATTTCAGCAAAACCAAAGATGTTTTTACCGAAGTGTATGTTTATAATCCGGCCAATAATACTACGGTAACTTCTCAGATTAATGTTGACAAGTCTTATAATTACGGAGCCAATATTACCAATACGGCCGAAATTTATAAATGGTGGTCTGTAAATACGCTTTTTAATATTTTCGAAAATAAATTTATGGGCAATGTAGTCAATACAGACAAAATTGACCCAATTGTTACCTTGAATTTAAGCGTTCAAAACTCCTTTACCATTACAGAAAGTTGGAAAGCCGAAGCTAACGCCCAGTATCAGTCAAAATCGAATCTTGGTATATATGAACGAGATGCTTTCTTTGATTTCAGTATCGGAATTTCGAAACAAGTGCTTGCCAAAAAAGGCAACATCAAACTTAATGTTACTGATATTTTCAATACCAATAATTTTCACATCAATTCAGTTATTGCGCAAACGAGCATCAACAAAAGGTATGACCTTGATAACCGTATTGCCACAATAGCGTTCACATACAGAATTTAATATTTTGGATTTTTAGTTTCCCCTTGTTTTTGTTTTTTTTGATGGAAAAGAGCCTGTTGTAGTTAGCGGGCTCTTTCTGTTTTTTAATAGAATCAATTACTTTGATATTGTTTCAAATGGCACAAGGATGATACGGATTTAAACGGATTTACGCTGGTTTATTTTACGGATTATCTACAATAATGTCAGACTGAGCGAAGTCGAAGCCCCGTACGCTGAGTCACTTTGAGGGACTTCGACTTCGCTCAGTCTGACAATGAGATAGATTTTGAAATTTCTATTATATCTAAAAACGCATAAAAAAGTCTTTTGAAGAATGTTACTTCTACCAAAAGACTTTTAAGCACTAACCAACAAAAAAGTAAATAAAATTAAAGCCGAATTATGCTTTGGTTTTTTGTTTTTTCTTTCTTCCCCACCAGATATAAAATCCGGTAACAGGTAAACTGGCGCATATCAAGCTGCCTAAAAAATAGACAATCTTGGTTGGTATTCCTCCAATTGCACCAATATGAAGACTATAATTGGATCGCATTAACCATTTTGAAAAACGGGCATCACCAATGTAGTCCTGCGAACTTGGAAGTAATTCTAACGTTTGGGAATCAAAATATAAATCTCTCCAGACTCCTTTATTCATATCTGTACAGGCATAGAAATCGTCTTTTGGTTCATCCGGAAAATGAATAATAACGGCTTCTTTATTTTCCTTCGCAATTTCTGTTCTTACTTTCTTCCAGATAATATCGGCTCCAGCCAATTTATCTAATTGCTGTTGCGATAAAGTATCTTTTTTAACCGCCACAACTTGTTCTTTCTTGTCTTTTTCATCAGCCCATCCTCCGGCTATCCAATAGGTACTTTCTCGTAACCAATGAAAACTCATCAACAGTCCTGTAAAAGCAATAAGTACTGCCAAAATCAGCGTATAAAATCCCATAACATTATGCAAATCATAATTAAGGCGTTTGAATTTAGCGTCCCATTTTATTTTAAAACTAGCGTTTCGGGTTGTTTTATTCCATTTTTTCGGAAACCAAAGTATCAGTCCGCTTATGAGCAAAAAGAAGAAGACAACCGTTGCCCAGGCAGTTATTTGCGAACCAATTTCACGCTCTAACCAAAGATTACGATGCCCTTCATCCATAAAATGAAAGAAATCTTCATGATGTACCATTCCGGTAATTTTACCGTTATACGGATTTACATAAATCAACGAATCCGATTCGATATCGACCTTAATTGATTTATCTAAACCATTATACCAAACGCCATGAATTTCTTTGTTAGGCAATGCTTTATGAACAGCAGCATATATTTTTGAAGGCGGTAATAATTTCTCAGAGCCTTGCGCTTCGACATTTAAATACGGTGAAGTTAGCGCTTTGATTTCCTGTTCGAAAACCAAAATACAACCGGTAATTCCCATAATAAACACGATTATTCCAGATGCTAACCCAAGCCATAAATGCAACCAGGCATTGATTTTATTAAACCGTGATTTTTTATTTTTTTTATTTTTTGATTCTGATGATGAAGAAAACATATTTAAAGGAATATAAAAGATAAAAAACCACAAGCCACCTAAATGGCCTGCGGTTCAAAAAAATAATATAGTATTTGTGATCTTTTTATTTAGACTATTTCAAATTATCTAAACGTAAAATATAATCATAACCTCCAACAATTTCTACACCCGGAGTTACTGCACCTGTTGTAGTATTCACTTCCCAAACATAATCTTTAGTAGTTTCAGCATTCACCTGAATAAATACTTTACCATCAGATGTAATTACATTTTGTAACTGGCTTCCTTTATCTGCAGGTAAATCTAATTTTTTAATTACTGAGCTTGTAGCGATATTGATTAAGGCAAATTTAGTATTAAACAATGTCGAAGGACTTGCAGCTACTATTTTTGAATCTATGTATTTAACAATTGCTTTACCATTACCAACATACCAGAATCCACTTGCAGTTTCTCCTCCTAAGGCAGTACCAAGGTTAAAATTATAAGAAGCATCTATTGCACTTGTACCTTTTTTAATTCTAAATATTTTTGTTGGACTTTCTTTAGTAGTCATCCAATCAGCAAAAAACATCATGTAAACATCACCAGATTCGTCTGTAGTAGAAGTTGGCATCCACATATTAGAACCTCCATTACCATCAGCATCAGTGCTTTCGATAACTTTTTCAACAGCGAAACTTGGATAAGTTACAACTGCAATATTCATACCTGGTTTAGCAAGTGCTGGCCAAACACCCATATTAGAGAAAGCTACATATAACTTTCCGTTTGAATATTCAACATTACCCTGATTGTAAGCGCTAAATCCTGCTGCAATCGCTGGCAATGCCAATTCTCCATTTTTAATTTCAAGTGTTGTAGCGTTTACAACAGTATACAATACTTTGGTTGCATCTCCATTCGTACCAATCAATATTAAGGTGTTGTCATCTACCCATGTATAACAATTTATAGATTTTTGGTAAGTAAAAGGCACTTCTTTTACAACAGCCAATTGATTATTCTTAAATTCGAATTTAGTCATTTTACCAAAGTTAGAACTTGTACTTGGGTAGTAATAAAATCCGTTTTTGGCAATAATTCCATAATCTGCCTTGCTAGTCACTTCGGCACCATTACCAACTAAACTAACACTACCTTTTGTCAAATCATCAACCCCTACAATGTACTGAGTTGTATTTGGCCAGCTACCTAATTGCAGCCATAGTGCATAATCAGCTTTTCCATCGCTTCCAGAATCGTCATTTCCAGAATCATCATTGCTAGAGCAGGAAATAGTTGTACCCATTATTAGCGTACTAATAAATAGAAAATAAAAAGAGGGTTTAATTAATCGTTTCATGTTTAAATGTTTTATATGTAGTTATTAAAAAATAATTTCGTTCAATGTTATTTTAGGAAATAGTGAAATTTAATTGAAAAAGCACGTCCTTGCTTTTGTAATTTAAAATTATCATAAGCCAGATCATTTGTTAAATTGTTACACTCTAATGAAATATTATACCTTCCTTCATTCATAGAATAAGAAACAGATGCATTTTGTATGTATTGATCAGGAATTATACTTTTTCCCTCTTTTGTCCCGTAGTTTTCCCATGTAAGGTAGTACCAGTGAGTATATTGTAAATCCCAATTAAACTGTAGATTATTTCCTTTTTTAATGAAGTCGGATTTTCTATATCCTAAATTAGCATTACCAAACATCCATGGTCTGTTAGGCAAGTCATCTTTGTATGTCGCTGATATTGTTCCTGAATTTGATCCATTAGGATATTTTGTGTTGTCGACCGTGCTTTGATAAGTAAAATTTATTCCAGCGTTTATTTTATTTTGATAATTGTATTTAATATCAGCCTCAAGTCCTTTAATCAGAACATTTGATGTGTTTTCGAATCTGCTAATTTGACTATTTGATTGATAAACAACTGCAGAAATAAAGCCTTTTGCATTTCTTAAATATCCTCCTGTTTCAACAAAAAAATGGTGATTTTCCGCTTCATTCTTCCAATAAGCTCCCACATTATAATTGTTACTATTCTCTGGCTTAAGGGCAGGATTTGCTACAACCGAGTACCCATTACCAAATACTTCATCTACTCTTTGTAAGCGATATGCTTTTTCATAAGATGCTTTTACACCTATAGATGGTGTTATTTTATAGCGTGATGCAATTCCGTATCCGGTATAACCATTGTTATCTTTAACAGTTTGCCCTGCTCCACTTCCGGAATCAGTAATAGCAAAAGGTTGTTCTAACAACATTCCGTAGTATTTTCCGAAAAAAGTGTTGGTCAGTTTTTCTTCGAAGAAATTCTGTTGATAGGATAGTCCTATAATATTTTTTGTAAGTTTCCCTGGATTATGATCCTTATCCGTAAGCAATTCATCATAAGTTTTGTTGTCTACCTTGTCCAAAGTATAGTTAAGGCTTAACGAATTATTATCGTTTATTTTATAGCTAAGATTCGATCCAATAAAATATTTTGGACGTTGAATATTCCATTTAGTTGCCGGTCCTCCCATTTCTGAAGAAGTAGTAGGTACATAACTTCCATCCCAATAATATTTTCTAAACGCAGTATCTGTAATAGTATATTGATCGTCTGAATAGGAAGAAAAAAAGCTTAAATCAAGATCTTTTGTAAACAAATTCTTTTTTAAATATCGTAGTGAAAATGAATAAGCATCTCCACCTCTACGCACCTGACCGTATACTACGTCTTGGTTAGTACCTGTCTGTATTCCTTTTTCTGTCGCCGAATAACTTCCTCCAACAAAGAACACATCAGCCCAGGATTTATCAACGAAACCTACTTCAGCCTGCCCCATAGCAGCCTTATATTGATCATTGAATCTTTTAAAATCACCATTAACAAAACGAGAATTATCTTTATCAATAACTTCTATTACCTGTACATCTCTCATTTTATAATCATTATCAGAATAATTTAAAAAACCGGAAGCTTTAAAAGTCAATCCTGATTTTTTATTACGAACCTGACCTGTCAATGAGGCACTATGTGTATTAAAAGATCCAAAACTATAAGACATATCAAAATAATCTGATATTTGCTGATTCGTAATTATATTTACAGCGCCACCAAGAGCATCAGAACCTAAGTTTACCGGCACTACACCTTTATATACTTCAATTCTTTCAGATAAATTAACTGGTATGTTGTTTAACGACATTGAGCTTCCCATTATATCCAAAGGCACGCCATCTATAAAAAACTTTACAGCACTCCCGGAAAGACCATTGATAGAAAAATCAAAATCAGAACCCATACCTCCTTGCTCCCTAACTTTTACTCCGGTAGTTTTGTTCAATATCTGACTCAAATTGGATGTAATATTGGCCATTGCTTTCGTATCGACCGCATTAACCTGAAAAGCAGATTCTTTTACTTTAGTTACTTTCGATATTCCTTTAACCTGAACTTCGTTTAAAGCAGCCATATCCTCTTCGATATTAATGCTTGGTACCGTTTGGTCTGATTGCAGATTAATTTTTGTCTGTTTAGATTTAAATCCTACTGAACTAACAGATAACACATAATTTCCTGGTTCTGCTGCTATTTCATATTCTCCGTTTTCGTTTGTTAAAGTCGAATAAGCTGTTCCTTTTAATGCTACAGAGACACCTTCGGCAGGTTTACCAGTATTTTCTAAAATGATTCCGTTTAAAATTACTTTTTTGCTTTGTGAGAAACCCTGAATTGAAGTTAAGAGAATCAAGGCTACAGAAAATATTTTACTTATTTGCATTACTAAAAGTTGAAATTAATTTGGCACAAAATTAACATCAAAAAACAGTATTTGCAACTTATTTTTAATTATTCTAAATAAACTCAATGATTAACTTTCAAATAGAGAAATCAATAAAAAAACAACTGATTCCTTAATAAATAATTAAGACTGACTTAATATTTGCTTAAATTTTTATATTTTAAAAGTTAAAACACAAAACTTAATTTAGTAAAATTCTTAAAAAAAACCATAAAAAAAAGCCCGCTTACAATATAAACGGGCTTTTACGAATCGGGATACACTTTATATTTCCAAGTCTAAAATAGTTTCTTTCAACTCTTGTATTATTATTTTTATATCAGTTTCGGATGTTCTCCAATTTACAAAAGAAGCTCTGATTCCTTTACGGTTTAAATATACAGTTGGGGTCATAAAAACTTTTCCTTTATCATTCAAAAGCGTCAAAAACTGACTCACTTTTTCCTGATTATGATCTCCTTTTAAAGTAAAGCAAACATTATTTAATCGAATTGGAGCCAAAAGTTCAAAATTATCATCCTCAATAAGTTCGTTTGCAAAATGCAACGCCAATGCTGTACTATTTTCTATAATATCCTTAAAACCTTCTTTTCCGTACGCGACTAAAGAAAACCAAACTGGCAAAGCTCGTAAACGACGTGAATTTTCAGGCAATACATTCAGGTAATTAAAGTTTTCTAATGGATTTCCCAGATAAGGCGCATTCGAATTCTGAAACGTTTCTGTTTGAAGATTTACATGCTTTTCTTTAATTAAATAAAAAGCACTTTCATAAGGCACATTCAGCCATTTATGACAATCGATAGTAATACTATCTGCTCCTTCCCACCCTTCTGTTAGATGTTTGAATTTCTCCGAAACTGCGGCAAAACCACCAAAAGCGGCATCAATATGCCACCAGAAATTGTATTTTTCTTTAAGCTTTGCAATTTCCACAAAATCATCAAAATCGGCTGTATTTACTGTTCCTGCACTGGAAATCAGAATAAAAGGCTGTCCGTTTAAATTTTGAATATTCTTTTCTAAATCATCTACATCAATGGCTTCGCGATTACCCTCGATGGTTTTAACTGTCGTGTAATTATTGCTTCCAATACCCAACATCGATAATGTTTTTATTGAAGAAGAATGTGGTGTAGCAGTCAGAATATGGATGGTTTCAGTTATTCCGGTCTTTGCAAAGTCTTTTCCTGATTGCGCTCCAATCCATTGTCTTGCCACTCCCAAACAGGTAAAATTGGACATTGTTGCCCCCGTTACAAAACCTCCTAAAAATGATTTTGGTAAATCTAATAATTGTAACAACAAATTGATGGTTTCAAATTCTATTAAAGCCGAAACTCCACCTTGCGCTTTTATCGCTTGCGTATTTTGATCATAAACTGATGCCAGCCAATCTCCCACAATCGAGGCTGGAGTTGAACCACCAGTTACAAAACCCAAATATCTTGGTCCGGAAGAAGCAACCATCAATGGCGCTAATCTTTCTTTAAATTCTTTTAAAGCTGCTAATGATCCTAAACCCTCTTCATTTAAATTTCGGGTTGGGTCAATTGTATTTTTATTTGAAGTTGGAATATTCTCAAGGTTATTTAAAAAATCTATCCCTTGTTCTTTGGCTTGATTAAGTATGTTTTCGAGATCATTTAGATCGTGTTGAAGTATTGAATTCATTGTATAACTTTATATGCTTATAATTGTGCTACTACAGAATAGCACACAGATTAAACTGATTAAGCGGATTAATACTGATTTTTATTGTTGGGGTATAATTAGTCGTTTACCATTTCGTCTTTTCCGAGAATCGCGAGACCATCATAGACGAAATCACATCGCCGTTCGCATTTAGTAAAGTAGCAATAGGGTCAACGAGAGTTCCTAAGATCATAGCAACCGGCAAAGCTTGCTCCATTGGTAATCCGTAAACGGTAATGGCCAAAACTTCACCTATATAACCACCGTTCGGGATTCCGCCTTCGACAATGGATACAATTATCGTAATTCCTAATGCTAAAAGTATAGTTGACGGTGAAGTAAAATCTTTACCAAACATGGCAAAAAGAAATGTGATTTTTAATATCGATGACATACTCGAACCGTCTTTGTGCAAAGGTGCACCTAGCGGAATAACTAAATTCCTGACATGCTTTGGAATGCCCATTTTTTCGGCAGCGTCTAAATTTGCCGGAATGGTCGCAATACTGCTGCAGGTTCCTATTGCTGTTAATGAAGGTGTAATATTGTTGCTCCAAAAAACGACAAAAGCTCTCTTACCTCCGGCTAATAAAGCATATAAACTAAAAAAGATAAAAAAGTACAAGATACAAGCTACGTAATAAACACCTAATGGTTTGGCGTAAACTCCAAATAATTGCGGCCCATAATAACTAACCTGATAAGCAAAATAAGCACCTAAACCTATTGGAGCCAATTTCATAATCATAGTCAAAAGCTGCTTCATGACTTCGTTTCCAGAATCCAAAAAACTTTTGAAAGTATTCCCTTTTTCTCCTGATTGCAAAGTTGCAAATCCTATTAAAAAGGAAAAAATAATGAGCGCCAACATACTTTTTCGGGACAACAATTCGTAGAAATCATTGGTCGTCAGTAATTGTGCTATTTGATCGCCAACACTCCCGGATTGGATATTCTCTAACGGAACTTTAGTAATGATAATATTTTCATGAATGGGGAAAAGATAAACCGCGATAATCATAACAATAGCCGAAATTAAAAGTGTCCCTAAAAACACTGCTATCATGATAACAAATAACTTTCCTAACTTTTCTGTTTTTTCTAAATTGGCAATTGAAGAAGTAATTGTAAAAAAAACAAGCGGAATAATCGCTGTAAAAAGCAAGTTTAAGAATATATCTCCAACAGGTTTTATAACGGCAACTTTCTCTTTAAAAACTAATCCGAAAATACTTCCTATTATGATTCCGCCCAGAAGCAGCAAGACACTGCTGTAACTTTTTAGAAAATTGATTTTTTTAACCTCCATAATTAAGCCGTATTAGAATTTGGAAATAGAAACGTGAAATAAAAATCAATTAAATTACTCAAAAAAAGAGTACTGAAATTTTTTTTTTATGCCACTGATTAAAAGGATTTCAAATGATTTTTAATTCATGCGAAAAATGTGCCTTTAGGTACTAAATATTAGTAAAAATGAGGAATTAAAAATAGATTTAGCATGCCATAGGTACGCAATAGCCAACATTTTAATCTCTTGATTCGCATTCATTATTATTTTTCTAAAACCAAAGTAGTAAAAGCTCTGTCGACCAATTCGCCTGTTTTACTTTTTACTTTTTCTGCTAAAGTCTCTTTGTTTATGATTTTGAACGAAGTTTTCTCAATTAGTTTTTCGGCTTTTTCAGTGCTATAAAGTTCGAATTCGAATTGAGTAAAAGGAAGTTGCTTCATAAAACTCTCTTCTGCAAAAGTGATGCATAAAATTCCTTTTGACTGCAAAACTCTGTAAATTTCAGAAAGCAATTTTTCAGGTTCCTGCCAAAAATAAATCGTGTTTACCGTAAATACTTTATTGAATAAATTATCTTCAAACGGAATTTCAGTTCCGTCATAAATCGAAAAGAAAGCTTGTTTTTGGGAAACAAAATTTCTGTTGATCTGGCGCGCTTCCTGAAACATTAATTCAGACATTTCAAGTCCGTAATATTTAATATTTTCAGCCTGATCGAAGATAAACGCTACGTGTCCCGCATTTCCGTGACCTAATTCCAGAATTGTATTTCCTGATTCTATATGCAGATTCTGAATTGAATGGCGTGTCATGTTGATGTTGGTTTCATTCATCATGTTCCCCATTTCTATTCCTTTTTCTCCCGTTGGATGTTTCAGCTGAGAAGCTATTGCTTGTAATTCTTCTTGTTTCATAATGGTAAATTTAAATAAAATTCCAAATTAAAAAATTCCAAATTCCAACTCCACGAATACCTACTAAATATCTTAATTTAACTCCTGATATCCTAGCCCAGATGGGAGCGGCATCCTTTTGTGGTGGGGTTCACCACAAAAGATATAGTGGACAGCTGGGAATAGCTCCTAAAAACTTTTATTCTCTTACTTATTAAAAAATTAAGCCTGACACTTAATAATCTTAATTTCTTAATGGTGAAAAAAAATTAAAAAAGATGACTCGCAATCTGACGAATATTCTCAGATTTCCCCATTGAATAATAATGCAATACAGGAACTCCGGCAGCTTTTAGTTCTAATGATTGTTGAATTGCCCATTCGATACCTACTTGTCTGATTTCTGCATTATTCTTGCATTGATCTACAGCATGAATTAAATCTTCTGGCAAATCGATACGGAAAATTTGAGGTAAAACCTGTAAATGTCTTTGAACCGCGATTGGCTTAATTCCCGGAATAATAGGAATTGTGATACCCATTTCTCTTGCTTTTTCTACAAATTTGAAATATTTTGAGTTGTCGAAAAACATCTGCGTTACCACATAATCAGCTCCGGCATCTACTTTTTCTTTCAGTCTTTTTAAGTCCGATTGTAACGAAGGAGATTCTAAATGTTTCTCCGGATAACCTGCAACACCAATACAAAAATCGGCTTTGTTGTCGATATCCATTACCTCATGAAGGTATTTTCCCTGATTCAATAAATTAATTTGTTGTACCAAATCGATTGCATAATTATTTCCTCCTGCTTTAGGGATAAAATATTGTTCGTCTTTCATGGCGTCACCACGTAAAGCCATGATATTATCGATTCCTAAATAATTACAATCTACTAGAAGATACTCGGTTTCTTCTTTCGTAAATCCTCCACAAAGTACGTGAGGCACAGTATCTACATTGTATTTATGTTTTATAGAAGCGCAAATTCCTAGCGTTCCCGGACGCATACGAGTCAGTTTTTTATCTAAAAGTCCGTTGCCTTTATCAATATAAATGTACTCTTCGCGAGAAGTTGTTACATCAATAAACGGCGGTTTAAACTCCATCAACGGATCGATATTATCGTACAATTCCTGAATGCTTTTCCCCTTTTGAGGCGGAATAATTTCAAATGAGAATAATGTATTTCCTTTGGCGTTTTCTATATGTTGTGTTACTTTCATATTCAGCCCCCTAGTCCCCGAAGGGGAAATTCCTGAAAGGGGTCATCAGGTTTGTGTTATTTAATTATGCCTTTCTATTCCCCCTTCGGGGGCTAGGGGCTAATCTGCTATATTAGGGTTTAACCATTTCATGGCGTAATCTGTTGGTACATTGCGTCGTTTGGCGTAATCTACCACCTGATCTTCTTTTATTTTTCCGAGTCCGAAGTATTTACTTTTTGGATTTCCAAAGTAATATCCAGAAACAGAAGATGCCGGCCACATTGCCATACTTTCTGTTAAGGTTACTCCAATTTCATCGGCAACGTTTAAGAGCTTCCAAATCGTTGGTTTCTCTAAGTGATCCGGACAAGCAGGATATCCTGGTGCAGGACGAATTCCTTTGTAATTTTCTTCGATCAAATCTTCTGTCGAAAGCGATTCTTCAGCATCATAACCCCAGAAATCCTGACGTACTTTTTCGTGCAGATATTCGGCGAAAGCCTCAGCAAAACGATCGGCTAATGCTTTTACCATAATCGAATTATAATCATCCAAATCCTTTTCAAATTCAGCTGCCCATTCGTCTACACCAAAACCAGTTGTTACACAAAAAGCACCCATATAATCTGTAATTCCACTATCTTTTGGTAGAATAAAATCAGACAATGCTATGTTCGGTGCTCCTTTTGTTTTTTGTGATTGCTGACGAAGCGTTAAGAATTTCTCCAAAACTTTTCCGTTTTCATCACGCAATTCGATATCGTCGTCGTCAATTTGGTTCGCAGGGAAAATGCCGTAAATTCCTTTAGCGGTTAATTTTTTCTCTGCCAAAATCACTTTCAACATTTCCTGAGCATCTGCAAAAACCGAAGTTGCCTGTTCTCCAACAACCTCATCAGTTAAAATTGCCGGATATTTCCCGAACAATTCCCAGGTTCTAAAAAACGGAGTCCAGTCGATATACGGAACCAAAACATCAAGATCTACTTCGACGATTTTTTTGCCAATAAACTTTGGTTTAGTCGGAGTATATTCGTCCCAATCCAATTGTAATTTGTTTTTACGCGCTTGCTCAATCGTCAGGAAGTTTTTATCTCTCGAACGATTCAAAAACGTTTCTCTAAACGCATCGTATTCTGCACGAATATCGCTTGCATATATTTTACGGTTATGATCTAATAAGTTTCCTGCAACGGTAACGGCGCGCGAAGCATCGTTTACGTGAATTACAGTTTCTCTATATTGCGGAGCGATTTTCACGGCAGTATGCGCGCGCGAAGTGGTTGCTCCACCAATCATAATCGGAATTTTAATTCCTTGTTTGTCTAATTCTTTTGCCAAATACACCATTTCGTCAAGCGAAGGTGTGATCAGTCCGCTTAGACCAATAATGTCAACATTATGTTCAATGGCCGCGGCAATAATTTTTTCCGGAGGCACCATAACACCAAGATCTACAATCTCGTAGTTGTTACAAGCCAATACTACCGAAACAATATTTTTACCAATATCGTGAACGTCACCTTTCACAGTTGCCATCAAAATTTTTCCATTCCCTTGTTTGTCTCCGGCCTGTTTGCTAGCTTCAATGTACGGCAACAAATACGCAACGGCTTTTTTCATCACACGTGCCGATTTTACCACCTGAGGCAAGAACATTTTTCCGCTTCCGAATAAATCTCCCACGACATTCATTCCCGTCATCAAATTGATTTCGATAACTTCAATTGGTTTTACAGCGGCCAAACGCGCTTCTTCAACATCTTCTTCAATAAAAGCATCAACACCTTTTACCAATGAATGTGTAATACGCTCCTGAACCGTTCCTAAACGCCATTCCTGAATTGCTTTTTCATCACTTTTTACTTCGCCTTTTACGTTTTCAGCAAAATCCAAAAGTCGTTCTGTTGCATCGTCGCGTCTGTTTAGGATTACGTCTTCAACGTGTTCTAATAAGTCTTTTGGGATATCATCATAAATCGAAAGCATTTCCGGATTCACAATTCCCATTGTCATTCCGTTCTTGATTGCATGGTATAAAAATACCGAGTGCATCGCTTCACGAACGTGGTCATTTCCTCTAAAAGAAAACGAAACGTTACTTACTCCACCGCTAATATGCGCATGAGGCAAGTTATCCCTAACCCATTTTGTACCTCTAAAAAAGTCCAAAGCATTCAGGCGATGTTCTTCCATTCCGGTTGCAACTGGGAAAATATTCAAATCGAAAATAATATCTTGTGGCGGAAAGCCAACTTTGTTAACCAAAATATCATACGAACGCTGACAGATTTCGACTCTTCGGTCAAAATTATCGGCCTGACCCACTTCGTCAAAAGCCATGATAATGGCCGCAGCTCCGTAACGTTTGATTAATTTGGCGTGGTGAATAAAGGCTTCTTCACCCTCTTTCAAAGAGATCGAGTTTACAACACTTTTACCTTGTACCACTTTAAGACCCGCTTCGATGATTTCCCATTTCGAGCTGTCGATCATAATCGGCACTCTTGAAATATCCGGTTCAGATGCAATTAAATTCAAAAATTTTGTCATTGCCTGAACACCATCAAGCATTCCTTCATCCATATTAATATCGATGATTTGTGCTCCACCTTCTACTTGTTGTCTTGCAATATCAAGTGCCTCGTCATATTTCTCTTCCTTGATTAAGCGAAGGAATTTTCGCGAACCCGTTACATTCGTACGCTCGCCAATGTTTACAAAAACACTTTCGGGCGTAATAATCAACGGTTCTAATCCTGCTAATACAAGGTCTCTTCTTTTTTCTGCCATTTCTTTTTAAGTTACTAAGATCCTGAGATTCTAAGGTTCTGAGTTTTTTATTCTTTGTTTTATTTTCCTGCAAGGTTTTAAAAACCTTGCAGGTATATTTATTTTAATTCTAAACCTATCAGAATCGATAGGTTTAAAAGCTTTAATATTTATATATTTTGGGCGTGTCCCTCCGGGTCGGGCTATCCGTTCCTAGTCCTCGCACTTCCTTCGTCAGGCTGTGGGCTATCCTCTTCTATCCCTCACGCGAAATCGTGTTCATCAGATATTTTATTTTTTCACGATTTCAATTATCTTTTTTCAGATCTTTGAACGTATTCTATGTCGTTCCTATGTTGCTATAAACATTTCGTTCCTACCGAACTTTTTTAAGATTATTCATAAAAATAGTCCGACTTCGGCATTTTTTTTATTCCCTCTTTTTTATATAAAATTCCCCAAATCATATTATATAGATCTAAAAAAGGTTTTGCATTTTCATCATTCTTTTTGCTGGTAAAACCTATGTCATAACTGACAAGTTTATTTTTGCCATTTGCCGTAATTAATACACTTTGCAAAAAACCAGGACTTCTAATTACAATATTCTTCTTATCATTGGGTTCAAATTTTGTCGGCATTTCAAAAAATTTGATTTTCAAAATGAGCGAATAGATTTTTTCCTTTTCGTCCCTGGTTAGTTTTACTTTTATTATTTTTTCTTCTTTGACATATTTTCTATGAAAATTATTATTCTGAGAATCATAATAATCATTTGCTCCATTTTCAATTACAAAATAAAAATCAGTTGATACTGCTTCTCTAGCTTTTGTCAAAGGTTTTCCACTGAAACCAAATAAGCCGAAAAGTACAAATACAACTATTATTATTTTAAATTGCTTCATCTCTATGGAAATTTATTATGCCAAAACAGGCGCCACACGTGGTTTATAATCCTTCGCTACTTCAGCAATTAATCGAATATGATCCGGAGTAGTTCCGCAACAACCACCGATGATGTTGATTAAATTATCATCTAAATATTCTTTGATTAACGCCTGTGTTTGTTCCGGCGTTTCATCATATTGTCCGAATGCGTTTGGTAATCCTGCATTTGGGTGCGCCGAAACGTTGAATTGTGTATGCTGAGATAATGTTTTTAAGTATGGTTTCAACAAATCGGCTCCAAGAGCGCAATTGAAACCTACGCTTAATAACGGAATATGCGAAACTGAAATCAAAAACGCTTCAACTGTCTGCCCAGAAAGTGTTCTTCCTGAAGCATCAGTAATGGTTCCTGAAACCATGATCGGGATATCCAGATTACGTTCATCTTTTACTTCTTCGATTGCAAAAAGTGCTGCTTTTGCATTTAAGGTATCGAAAATGGTTTCTACTAACAATAAATCGCAACCCCCATCCATTAAAGCTTCCACTTGTTGTTTGTACGCAATACGCAAATCATCAAATGTTACGGCTCTGTAACCCGGATCGTTTACATCTGGAGACATACTTGCCGTTCTGTTTGTCGGTCCGATTGAACCAGCAACGAAACGTGGTTTGTCTGGATTCTTTGCTGTAAATTCATCGGCTACTTCTCGGGCTAACTTAGCCGACTCGTAGTTTAGCTCGTAAACCAAATCTTCCAGGAAATAGTCGGCCATACCGATCGTAGTTCCTGAAAAAGTATTGGTTTCTACGATGTCTGCGCCCGCTTCGTAATAAGCAGCGTGAACATCGCGAATTGCTTGTGGTTGTGTTATGGATAGTAAATCGTTGTTTCCTTTTAAGGGATGCGGGAAATCCTTGAAACGCTCTCCACGAAAATCTTCTTCGGAGAAATTATAGCACTGCAACATTGTTCCCATTGCTCCGTCAAGGATTAGGATATTTTTTTTTATTGCTTCCTGAATTGTTATTGCCATGACTTTTATCTTTTAGCTGCTAAGGTGCTGAGGCACTAAGATGCTAAGTTTTTTATTCTATTATAAACATACCTAACTGGTTTTGAAAACCTGTTAGAATACGTGTTTTGATTCACATTAATTCCAAAAAATAACTATTGTAAGCTAACTAGCCCCGATTAAGCCGGTATCCTCGCAGTGAAACGGAGAGATATAGGCGAAAGCGGGAACGATGACAGCAAAAAATGCGTCAATGATTCGCTCATAATACTGAATTCAGTAAAATAATATTGTATGGTTGTCAGGAAGAGTTTTGGGAAATACTTTATGTATTTGTGTTATCTATCTTAAATACTATGAATTTGTATTAAGTAGAATTTAGCACCTTCTTTAAGATAAAGGGTTGCTAAGGTTTCATCGGGTCTATCCCTCCGCCTTTCGTGATAACTTTCAATAATTTTAAGAACAGGGCAAAGGTATGAAATAGCCTTGCTATTTGCAAATGTTTTTTTAAGTTTCTAAGTTGCAGGGATTCTGGTTGTTATTTTTTCTTACTCGCTTTCGCTAAAGGATTAAAATCTAAACAAAGCTGTAACCAAAACTCTAAATCCTTATTTCTTTGCCAGCCATTTTCGGTGACGAAAATATAGTTTTTCATTGGTCTTTCAGAGCTTGACATTGGTATTATATCGTCTCTTTCTATTGCATCTGCATAGGCATTATCATCAATTCTGCAAAGTAAAAGATTTTCTCCCGTTTGTTTGTCAAGTCGGGTTCCACAGCACATTTTATTGTCTACCATAAAAACAAGTCCGCCAAACATTTTCTTTTCGAAAAAGCCTGCTTCTTTATATTGTAGAAACGTTCGGATTCTTTGTGCGTTATCTTCGTCGAAAGCCATTTTTTTAAGGTTCTGAAATTCTGAGTTGCTAAGATACTAAGTTTTAAAATTAATATTTCATAAAAGACTGTAAACGAGAAAGGTTCTGCTTGTCTAAGTCTCTTTTAAATTTCTTCTTTTTCATCTTTGGATAAATTTTCAAACCAATCTTTCATAAACGCTTTATTTGTAATATGTTATTTCAAAATTTTGAACTTGATTTAGGTAGAAATAATTTGTAATTAATTTTTGCAAAATATCTATTCTCTTTTGAAGCTCTTTTGCTCTTCTAGTGTTTTTCCCATTACCCTCTATTCGATCTTCTTCGTTATAAGAATTCTGACTTTCTTCGTCCGCAACATATTGTATTAAAGATTGGATATATAATTTTTTCTGTTTTTTAAAATCATATTTTTTCTCATAATATTCCTTGCCAATTACTAATTGATAGATGGAGTATTCAGCATCAGCATTTAATCTTTTATGTTGATGTCCAAAATATGTACCTCCATAATTTAAACCTTGATAAAGTCCATTAACCGCTCTATATAACTCAATTAATGTTTCTCTTTCTTTTTTAAATTTTTCGTTTCCATTTTTTTGTTTAAGGTAATACGTATAAACTAAACAAAAATAATCTTGACCAGCTTCGCTTCCAAATGTAAAACTATCTTCTTTTCCATCTTGATTTATGTATTTCTTCCATGAATTTCCCGCATAAGACTCATTTGGATTTGAAGGGAAATCTGCTTTAAATACTGGAAAAAGTGCTTCAATTTTATTCATTTCATTCTTAGAAATAATTAATGAATCTTCGTCGTTGTCTGCATAAATAATTATTTCCTCTTTTTCAAGTTTTGGATCATCCGTAAGACGAGGTAAACATCCATTTACCAAAGTCCCAACAGGCTTTTCAGAAATAGTCTCCTCTTTTTGCTCCTTGCATCCAAGTAAAAAACTGAAAGAAATCAATAAAACAATGCTCTTATTTTTCATTCAAAAATATTTAAAACCTCTTTTTTACTCAATAAAGATAAAATAACAGTTCTTATTTTTGCGTTATGAAGTTTATTTAGTAATAAAAAAGCCCAAACTTTAAAAGTTTGAGCTTCTATATAAAATCTTAGAATCTTATTCCCTTAGCAACTTAGACTCTTAGACAATAGCCTTAACTACTGCTTTTGGCGCTTCTTTACGAGTTCCGTCGAAACCGTCTACTCCAGAAACTGTTGTATATTTCAATACGTATTTTTTACCTGGATTGATGATTTGGTACGCTGCCTGACACATCAAAGTTGCCTCGTGGAAACCACAAAGGATTAACTTCAATTTTCCTGGATAAGTGTTAACGTCTCCAATGGCGAAGATTCCAGGAATGTTGGTTTGGTAATCTAATGCGTTGTTTACTTTAATGGCATTTTTCTCGATATCTAATCCCCAGTCTGCGATTGGTCCTAATTTTGGAGTCAATCCGAAAAGTGGAATAAAGAAATCTGTTTCGATTTTGCGGTGTGCTCCGTTTTCTTCGATATCCAAAGACTCAACGTGCTCAGCACCATTGATTCCGATTACTTCTGCAGGTGTAATTAATTTAATTTTCCCTGCTGTTTTAAGTTCTTGTACTTTTTCTACAGAATCAAGAGCTCCTCTAAATTCGTTTCTACGGTGAATCAAAGTTACTTCTGAAGCTACATTTGCTAAGAAGATACTCCAGTCTAAAGCTGAATCTCCTCCTCCTGCAATTACAACTCTTTTGTCTCTGAATTTCTCCGGATTTTTGATGAAGTATTTTACTCCTTTATCTTCATAAAACTCGATATCTTCGATAAGTGGTTTACGAGGCTCAAAACTTCCTAAACCTCCAGCAATAGCAATAACCGGTGCGTGAAATTTAGTTCCTTTATTTGATGTTACAATAAAACTTCCGTCTTCTTGTTTTTCGATGGTTTCAGCTCTTTCTCCTAATGTGTAACCTGGCTCAAATTGTTTAATTTGCTCTTGTAGGTTATCAATTAAATCTCCTGCTAAAACTTCAGGAAAACCAGGAATATCATAAATAGGTTTTTTTGGATATAACTCAGAAAGTTGTCCGCCTGCTTGTGGTAAAGCATCTAAAATATGACATTTTAATTTTAATAATCCTGCCTCGAAAACGGCAAATAAACCTGTTGGTCCTGCTCCAATTATAAGTATATCTGTTTTAATCATTATGTTGTTGTTTATAATCATTCTTAATAATACAAAGAAACGAATAATATATTCTAATGACAAATGATTTTTATCATTGATTTCTTTGTGAATCTTTTTTCATCGGGTTAATCCCAAAGCTATAATATGAATCCGTTCCTCTGGAATCATCGGGTTAAAACCCGACGCTACAATATGAAACGTTCCTCCTTCATCGGTTTAATCCCGACGCTACAATATGAAACGTTCTTCCTCCATCGGGTTGAAACCCGACGCTACAATACGAAACGTTCCTCCGGAACTCTTGTTATTCTTTATTTTTTAATGAAGCGGTAATCTCGTTCATCCTTTTAACCTTTTCTTCAAAATCACCTTTTAAGGTTCTTCTGTATTCGTTCAGGTTTTCTACCATTTTATTGATGTCTTCCGGAATCACTTCTTCGAAAAACTCCCGCAGTCTTTTGGCTGTTGTTGGCGATTTCCCGTTGGTCGAAATGGCAATTTTTACATTTCCTTTCGTTACGATTCCGCCCAGATAATAATCACATAAATCTGGTGTATCGGCAATATTGCATATCAAATAACGCTTTCGGGATAAATCGTATACCTTTTTATTTACCTTTAAATCATCGGTACAAGCGATTACCATATGACGCTTTTTGAGCATTTTCTTTTTAAACTTCGATTCTGTCAATTTAATTGAAGGATGACTTTCGGCTAATACTTTAATTTCTAAATGAAAATCCGGTGCCACCACCTCAACATTTGCATTAGGGCTCGATTTTAGTAAAAAAGAGAGCTTTTCTAGTCCCACATTTCCCCCACCCACAATCAGAACATTTAGATTATGAAGCTTTAGGAATATTGGATATAATTCGTTTTGTTCCATTTTAATTTAATTTCATCCAATCAAAATTAGATGATTTACCAATCACATGTTCCTAACGGAACGTTTTTATTGATAACATTTTTTTTCTACCCATGAATTGTTCCTAACGGAACATTCATGGATTATTTCTATTGATTAGCTATTCCTGACGGAATATAACGCTAACGAATTGTCTCTTTTGATAGAAATTCTTCGTAAAATCCTTTTAATTTATTGCTTTCGCGAACAACATTTCCTAGAACGATAATTGCTGGTGAACTCAGTTGTTTTTCTTTTACTACTTCTAAAATCGAATCTACTGTTCCAACGCCTACTTTTTCGTCAGAGGTTGTTCCGTTTTGAATGATCGCAACGGGTAAATCTCCTTTCGCTTCTTTTTGAAACAAATCGATAATTTGAGGCAATTTGTGCATTCCCATCAAAATAACAACTGTTGCAGAAGATTGCGCCGCCAGTGCCACATCTGAAGATAATTTTCTATCAGAAGTTGTTCCTGTTATTGCCCAAAAACTTTCTGAAACTCCTCTTTTTGTAATAGAAATTCCCTGACTTGCCGGAACTGCTACTACCGAAGATATTCCGGGAATTACAATTGTTTCGATTCCGAAGCTTTCTGCAAATTCTATTTCTTCGCTTCCACGACCGAAAATAAACGGATCACCACCTTTTAAACGCACTACATTTCCGTACGTTAAGGCATTATCAACAATTAACTGATTGATTTGGTCTTGCGAGTAAGCGTGATTTCCTATTTTTTTTCCAACAAAAATTTTGATGGCATTTTTTGGAGCGTGTGCTAATATTTCGTCATTGGCCAAGGCATCGTACAAAACCACATTCGCTTCAGCAAGGGCTTTTACGGCTTTCAGCGTAAGCAAATCCGGATCTCCGGGACCTGCACCAACTAAAGTTACTTTGGGTTTTATGGTATTATGCATTTGCTAATTCTTGAGCTCTGTATTTTTCTATGGTATCAAAAAATGAAATTCCTTGTTGAATGTATGCTTTCGCAAATGCTTCGGTAGGTTCATTTTGGTTGATTTGATATACCAATTCTCTAAATGTTGTTGGTAATTGAATTTTATCCGTTGTAATGAAAACAGTATCAAATAAATCTACAATTCCTGCGTGATTATTTGTTTTTTCGTTCTCTGAAAGCAATAAAGCTTTGGCACCATTTACAAATCCTGCATAAGCATGGTAAATTGCATCTGACCATTTTCCTTCGTCGAAAGATTCTTGTGCGAATGTCAATTTATCTTTAGCCTCTAATAATAAAGTAGCTACTAAATCGATCACAACTCCGGCACATTCTCCAACTCCAACTGCTTTTACGTAATTATCAGCATTACCCCAATCTATAAAATCAGCTTCGGTTAAATTGGTTACGTCTGCGAAAGGTTTCAAAATTTCATAAAAATATTTCTCTCCTTTTAGATCATAATAATTAAGGAATTTTTCTCCGTTTGCATTCGCATCAAAATCATTTAAGATCGTACGTAAAGCATCTGGTCCTCTACGGCTTGGGATTTTGATAACTTTGTCAGCAAAACGTCCTGCTCCGTTGCCTAATCTTCCTCCTCCTAATAAAACCTGCAATGCCGGAGCCACTAATTTCCCTGAATTGATAGACATTCCCTGAAAACCAATTGCAGACATATTGTGTTGCCCGCAAGCATTCATACAACCCGAAATTTTAATCTCGATTTCCTGATTGTTTAAATATTGTGGATATTCGGCATTTAAAACTTTTTCTAATTCTTCTGCAATACCGGTACTACTTGCAATCCCCAAATTACAAGTATCTGTACCGGGACATGCCGTAATATCTGCTGTAGAATTATAACCTAAATCAACAAAGTTTAATTTGGCTAATTCCTGATAAAAGAAAGGAAGATTCTCTTCTTTTACGTGACGTATTACAATATTTTGACGCAATGAAAAACGTAGTTCATTTGCTGCGTAGTTTTTAATTAAATCGGCTAATAATCTTGCTTTATCAGTATAAAAATCTCCTAATAAAACTTTGATCCCAATAGCGTAATAACCTGCTTGTTTTTGAGCAATTACATTCGATTTTTTCCAGGCTTCGTAAGCTACAGTATCTTCGATTGTAACGTCTGGAGCTTGCAATAATGGTTCTGCAATTGGTCCGTCAAAAGCGGCTGTGTCAATTTCGTATGTTTCAAAAGCGATTGCTTTTTTCTCTTTTTCAACCAAATCAAGGAAAACATCTCTTCCCATTTCTTTGATTAAGAATTTCATACGCGCTTTCATTCTTTTTGCACGTTCACCGTAACGGTCAAAAATACGGATGATTCCTTCTGCTGTCGGGATGATTTCGTTTGCTGGAACAAATTCCGAAAGTAATTCAGCATGCGCCGGCTGAGATCCTAAACCTCCACCAAACATGATTTTGAATCCACGAACCCCATCAACAATTTTCGGGATAAATCCTAAATCGTGCAAATAACTCAAAGCAGTATCTTCATCAGACGATGAGAACGAAATTTTGAATTTACGTCCCATTTCCTGACAAATAGGGTTTCTTAATAAGTATTGAAATAAAGCATGTGCATAAGGCGAAACATCAAATGGTTCGTTTACATCTACACCAGCCAATTCACTTCCTGTTATATTTCTTACAGTGTTACCACAAGCTTCACGCAAGGTAACATCATCTTTTGCCAAATTTGCCCAAAGCTCAGGAGTCCTGTCTAAACTTACATAGTGAATCTGAATGTCCTGACGCGTTGTAATGTGCAAACGCCCTGTAGAATATTCATCAGAAACTTTAGTAATACGCACCAATTGTTCGCTTGTTACTTTACCATAAGGCAACTTAATACGAATCATTTGAACGCCTTCCTGACGTTGTCCGTAAATTCCTCGCGCTAAACGAAGACTACGAAAACGCTCATCATCAATTTTTCCTCCACGGAATAAATGAATCTTTTTTTCTAAATCGATGATCTCTTTCTGAACGATCGGATTTTCTATTTCTGTTCTAAAACTTTCCATTTTCTTTTTGCTTTTGGCTCTTAGCTAATAGCTAACTTTAACTTTCTTATTTTGTGCTCAGGACTTACGTCTATTGCATTTTATCTAATAAATCCAACTCCAGCGGTGGTATTGGTTGCTGTATCAATTAAGATAAAAGCTCCGTTTGATTTATTATCATTATAGGCATCAAAATATAAAGGCTTGCTTAATTTAATGCTTACTTCTCCTATTTCATTTATGGCTAATTGCGAAGCTTCTTTCGTACCTGAATAATCTGTTGAGATGGTATTTTTGATACTTTCTACTTTTGCCAAAACTGAATTTGTGTTGTGTTGTACAATATATTTTGTACCTGCAACCAGTTTTTTACTGTCCATCCAACAAACTGTTGTAGTGATTTCTTTTTCAATTTTTGGAAGCTCTGATGACTTTACAATCATATCTCCTCTTGTAACATTGATATCATTTTCCAGTTCGATTGTGATAGAAGAACCTGCAACGGCTTCATCGAATGTTTTATCGAAAAAGTGAATTTTTGATACTTTTGATTCTGTTAAAGAAGGAAGAACTGTTACAGCATCTCCCACTTTAATGGAGTTTCCGTATAATTTTCCTGCATAACCTCTAAAGTCATGGTATTCTTCAGTCTTTGGGCGAATAACAGTCTGAACCGGGAAACGCGCTTTTCCTGCTTCAAAAACATCCGAAGAGTCTAATCCTTCTAAATGTTGCAAAACAGTTTGACCAGTGTACCAAGGCATATTCTCTGATTGATCAACTACGTTTCCGCCATTGATTGCACTTAACGGAATATAACTTACGTTTTGTTCTTTGAAAGTACTTTTAGCATTTAATGCCTGAAAATCAGCTTTGATTTTATTGTATACTTCTTCAGAATAATCTACTAAATCCATTTTATTGATCGCTACAATTACCTCTTTTACTCTCAATAAATTATTGATAAAAAAGTGACGGTATGTTTGCTCAATTACGCCTTTTCTGGCATCAATTAAAATAATAGAAACCTGAGAAGTCGAAGCTCCTGTAACCATGTTTCTGGTATATTCTACGTGTCCCGGAGTATCGGCAATAATGTAACTTTTCTTTGCAGTCGAAAAATAAATATGCGCAACATCAATCGTAATTCCTTGTTCTCTTTCTGCTACCAATCCGTCAGTTGCCAATGAAAAATCAAGATAATCGTATCCTTTTTGTTTACTGCTTTTTTCGATTGCTTCTATTTTATCTGTAGTCAACGATTTTGTATCGTACAATAATCTCCCGATCAAAGTACTTTTTCCGTCATCTACACTTCCTGCTGTTGCTATTTTTAAAACTTCCATTCTAATATTTTTGTTTCAGGTTTAAATTTTTTGTTTCAGGTTTCAGGTTTAAAGTTGATTCCCTTTGAACTAAAGTTTAAATCTGTATGTTTTTTTGTTTTTTGAATTTACTGTAGAGATTTTTAATTCTAAATTTTTAATTGAATTAAAAGTATCCTTGTTGTTTTCTCTTTTCCATTGCAGCTTCAGAACGTTTATCGTCGATTCTGGCGCCTCTTTCAGAAATAGTTGATTCTCTGATTTCTCCAACAACTTCCTGAATTGTTGCAGCATAAGATTCAACAGCAGCGGTACAACTCATATCTCCAACGGTTCTGAAACGAACAATTCTTTCTTCGATTTGTTCGTCTTCTTCCTGATACACATAAGGAGAATGCGACCAGATTAAACCGTCTCTCAAAAAAACTTTTCTTTTATGTGAAAAATAGATTGACGGAATTTCAATATGTTCTTTTTCTATATAACTCCAAACATCTAATTCTGTCCAGTTTGAAATTGGGAAAACACGAACGTTTTGACCATTTTCTATTTTTCCGTTCAAAATATCAAATAATTCCGGACGTTGATTTTTTTCATCCCATTGACCAAAATCATCACGAACTGAAAAAATACGTTCTTTAGCTCTTGCTTTCTCTTCATCACGACGTGCACCACCAATACAAGCATCAAACTTAAATTCTTCGATAGCATCTAAAAGTGTTGTGGTCTGCAAGCTGTTTCTACTAGAATATTTTCCAGTTTCTTCAACCACTTTTCCTTCATCAATAGCATCCTGAACATTACGAACGATTAATTCTAAACCTAATTCCTCAACCAATTTGTCTCTGAAAGCAATAGTTTCAGGAAAATTGTGTCCCGTATCAACATGCAAAAGAGGAAACGGAATCTTTGCCGGAAAAAATGCCTTTTGTGCCAAACGCACTAATGTTATAGAATCTTTTCCTCCAGAAAAAAGTAAAACAGGCTTGTCAAATTGTGAAATTACTTCTCTGAAAATGTATATCGCTTCACTCTCTAAAGCGTTTGTTTTTAATACTGAACTTGAACTCATTTGATATTTTGTTTAATGCTTGACAGCTTTTTTTAGTTTCAGATCGCTGTGAGTTTAATCTAAAACCTATAAACTATCGTTATTCTGTGTTTTTTGTTTTTGTCTTTTTTCAACGAATTTTAATCCGTTGCTTTATTCTAAATAATCGCAATCTGACAATTCCATCGGGTTAATAATCCCAAAGCCTCAGAACCACGCTACAATACGAATCTTCATTCCCCCCGGATTAAAATCCGGCGCTACAATATAAATCGTTCCTCTAGAACTTTAAATCTATATTCTTGATTCTATATTCTTTACTCTTTATTCTTTACTCTTTATTCTTTACTCTTTATTCTTTACTCTTTATTCTTTACTCTTTATTCTTTACTCTTTATTCTTTCTTAGCGCTATGCAAACCACACTCTTTATGGCTTGATTCCCACCACCATCTTCCGGCTCTTATATCTTCGCCAGGGAAAATTGCTCTTGTACAGGGCGCGCATCCTATACTTACGAAGCCTTGTTTGTGTAAAGCATTTTGAGGAACATTGTTTTCTGATAAATACGTTTCAACTTCTTCTAAAGTCCACTTTAATAAAGGGTTGAATTTGATGATTTCGAAACCTCCATCGTATTCAAACAATTGTAAATCGTTTCTATTCTCAGATTGTTCAGCTCTTAAACCTGTAATCCAAACTGAGTTTCCGGATAAAGCTTTTCTCAACGGAACTACTTTTCGAATAAAACAGCATTCTTTTCTATTTTCAACCGAATCATAAAAGCTGTTTGGTCCTTTTTGTTGCAATAGATTTTCTACTGATGCCGCTTCCGGAAAGTAAACTTCTATTTGTTTTTTGTATTTTTTTAATGTTTTGTGAAAAACATCATAAGTCTCCTGAAATAATCTTCCGGTATCTAAGGTAAAAATGGTAATATCAGTATTGCTTTTTGCAATAAAATCTGTAATTACCTGATCTTCCTGACCAAAAGAAGTCGAGAAAATTACTTTTCCCGGATATTCATTTGCTAAATAAACAAGTGTTTCATCCAGCGAAAAATCTTTTGTTTTATCTAATAATGATTGTATACTCGTCGCACTCATAATCTCTTTCTTTCCCTTTCTAAAAAACCTATTACAATAATTTAGATAATGTTTTTAAACTCAATAATATAATTAAAATTCCAACCGCAACCATCATAGGTTTTCTTTTGATTTTATTAACCAAATAAGCCCCAACCGGTGCCGCGATTACTCCTCCTAAAATTAATCCTATAATAACCTGCCAACCATGGATTCCTCCAAAAAGCATAAATGTTATTCCGCTTGCAAATGAAATAGCAAATTCTGCTGCATTTACAGAACCTATTGTATATCTGGGGTTTCTGCCACGTCCTAATAATGTAGACGTTACAATTGGCCCCCATCCGCCACCGCCAACAGCATCCATAAAACCTCCAAAAGTCGCTAAATATCCTAGCTTTTTTGTTTTCTTTTTAACAATGGTTTTAGCTAATGCTTTTCTAATTATAATAATAGCTAAGACAATCATGTAAACCGCAATAAATGGTTTTATAACATCTCCGCTAATCACATCAGACAATAAATAAGCCCCTGTAATCGAACCTAAAACTCCCGGAATCAATAAATGTTTTACCAGCTTTTTATTAATATTTCCGAATTTATGATGTGAAATCGCCGATGCGCCTGTTGTAAACATTTCTGCAACGTGAACTCCTGTGCTGCTAATTACCGGCGGAACTCCGTAAGCCAATAAAAATGAAGTGGACGTTGCTCCATAACCCATTCCTAATGTTCCATCTACCAACTGAGCAAAAGCTCCAATAGCAAAAAATATTAAAAAGTCTGTGTCAAATCCGGAAACTAATCCCTCTATCGAAAATTCAGCATGATGCTTGTATATCAACGTAGATAACAAACCTACTAACAGAACCACGGGAATTACAACCCACAACTTTTCTTTTATTGATGCATCAGATCTAACATCATAACTATTAATTTTTAATTCTTTCTCCATATTACTGGCTTGTTTTAAGCTAGTAAATCTATTACCCTATCGGCTTAATAGATTACTATGCAAAATTAGTACTTATTTCTAAATATCAAAACATTATTTAATTTTTTTACAACTCTAATCCTCTTTTGGTTAAGCAAGCGGGAACTTTAAAAAATATAACAAATTTGCTTTCTAAGTTAAAAATCGTATCGACTTGTATTTCAGCGATATAAAACGTTAAAGATATTCATTTGCAAATATAGCATTTTAAAGTCTACCAAATCCATCGGATTATTATAAAATTGTTCTTATTTTTACAGCAAATTTTTATTCATGGATTTTCAGATAGGTCTTGTAATTGCAGGTTTGGTAGTAGGTTTTGTAGTGGGGTTGACAGGTGTTGGAGGTGGTTCTTTAATGACTCCTATTTTATTGTATTTTGGTATTCCCCCAACCACAGCCGTTGGAACCGATTTATTATATGCTGCTTTTACCAAAATGGGAGGCGTATTTGTACACCACAAAAAAGGCAACATCAATTGGAAAATTACAGGATGGCTTACTTTAGGAAGTGTTCCTGCAGCTTTACTAACGCTGTGGATACTAAACAGCATTAAAACAGATATTTCGACAATAAATGCAGTTATCAAATACAGTTTAGGATGGGCATTGCTTTTTACATCAATTGCCATTTTATTCAAAAAGAAACTATTAGTATATTCTCAAAAACATGCCGGAGATAAATTTCACAGCGAAAGTCATACTCAAAACATGCTGACTATCGGGATTGGGGTATTATTGGGCGCAACCGTAACCTTAACATCTATTGGTGCCGGAGCTTTAGGAACAGTTACTTTATTTTTCTTATATCCGCTTTTACCAACGCCTCGTTTGGTAGGAACCGAAATTGCTCACGCCGTTCCGCTAACTCTTGTTGCCGGAATTGGACATGCTTCAATGGGAAATTTAGATTTAGCCTTGTTAGGACAACTATTATTAGGGTCGCTTCCGGGAATTTTTATGGGAAGTATGCTAAGCGGAAAAGTGCCTGATTTGTTTTTAAGAAACGCCATCGCAGTAATGCTTTTCTTAGCCGGATATAAATTGATTTTTTAATTTCTCCACCATATAAGTTATATAAGTTCATTTAATATAAGCTTATAAAACTACCTATATAAAGCAAAAATCATATTGCCTTATATGACTAATATGGTTTTAAATTTTCTTTAAAACGCAATATCTGCCAAAGAATTACTTTCTAATATTTTTAAGGTATTGTCACGAACTTCCATCATTAAACGTCTTGCTGCACAAGTAGTTTCGTCATCGCAATCATCGCATCTTTCATAAAAATTATGACTTGCACAAGGCAGCAAAGCAATTGGACCTTCGAGAATACGGTACACTTTTGCCATACTGATATCTTTGGGATCTTTTATCAGATAATAGCCTCCTCCTTTTCCTTTTTTTGCTCCCAGGAAACCAGAATTTCTAAGCAGTAATAATATACTTTCTAAGAATTTAATCGAAATATGTTCACTTTTAGCAATTTCGGCAATCTGTACAGGTTCATTATTTTCACGTCTAGCCAAATAAGTTAAAGCCTTAATGCCGTATTTTGTTTTCTTTGAAAGCACTTATATATATTTTAGATTTTAGATTGTTGATTTTAGATTTCGTACTAAAATAACAGCTAAATATTTTTCTGCAACAAAAATAAGCTTTTTGAATGAGAAAAATAACACAATGAAAAAGTAAGTTCTACTAAATTAGTATGGTTTAAATAAAAAACGATTTTAGACTGCATTTAATTTACAATCAAAAATCGTTATTACTGCAAAGATTTTAAAATATCATTACAAATTAAGGGTATATTATTTTCTATCAAATAGAGTTGATGACTATTATCTTCGAGAATTTCATTATCTATATTCAAATCTAAAAACCATTTTGGGTTAGGTTTATTAGGATCTTCTTCTCCAAAATATAGTTTTACAATACTATCGGGGATTTCAGTTTCGTATCGCAATCTTGTTGACGACACAGCAAATAAATGTGTAACATTCAACCCTTTTAAAGATGCATTCCAGGCAATTGTACCTCCAATACTAAATCCTAAAACAATTAATTTTCCTGTTTCTAATTGAAGCAAATTTTGAACTGCCTTATCAATTCCTCCGTTAAGAAACTGATTATGAATCTCACTTTCAATAAAATTATCCGAATCAATATTTGCCAATTCAAGCACATCATAATACTGAATCTCGAATTTAGATTTCAGTAAATCTGTGTACATTTTAACCCATTCCGGATCTTTCCCTCCAAATAGATCCGATAAAATGAGTAATCTTGGTTTAACCATATATAAGAAAGATTAGACTTTAGATATTAGATTTTGAAAATCTAATATCTAAAATCATAAATCTAAAATTATTTAAGAAAGAGCCTGATCTAAATCGGCAATAATATCTTTTACCGTTTCCAGACCTACAGAAACACGCACTAAACCTTCAGTAATTCCAACAGCCAACTTTTCTTCAACAGATAATTTGCTGTGTGTTGTTGATGCAGGATGTGTTACGATCGTTTTTACGTCTCCAATATTTGCCGAAAGCGAACATAATTTAATTTTGTCCAGAAATTTTCTTCCCGCTTCAATTCCGCCTTTTATTTCAATTGCAATAATGTTACCGCCTAAAAGCATCTGTTTTTTGGCGATTTCATACTTTGGATGCGATTTTAAGAACGGATATTTAATACTCTCAACATTAGGATGATTTTCTAAAAACTCCGCTACTTTTAAGGCATTTTCGCAATGTTTGTCTACACGAACCGCCAAAGTCTCTAAACTTTTCGATAAAACCCAAGCGTTAAATGGCGACATTGCCGGTCCTGTATTTCTTGAAAATAAATATATCTTACGAATTAATTCTGCATTTCCAACTGCAACTCCGCCTAAAACACGACCTTGTCCGTCGATTAATTTTGTCGCAGAATGAATCACTATATCAGCACCGTATTTAATTGGCTGCTGAATATATGGCGTCGCAAAACAATTATCGATAATTAAAATCAAGTTGTGCTTTTTAGCTATTTGACCCAATAATTCTAAATCAATTACATCTACACCAGGATTTGTTGGCGTTTCTGCATATAAAATTTTAGTATTAGGTTTAATAAATCCCTCTATCGTTTCCGGTTTATTAATATCAAAATAAGTTGTTTCGATATTCCATTTAGGAAAATAAGTCATAAACAACGCGTGTGTAGACCCAAAAACACTTCCCGCAGAAACGATGTGATCGCCTGACTCCAGCAATGCTGCAAAAGTCGAATATATCGCCGCCATCCCGGTTGCAAAAGCATAACCAGATTCAGCACCTTCCATAGCGCAAACCTTATCTACAAACTCTGTTGTGTTTGGATTGCTAAAACGTGAATAGATATTACGTACTTTCTCTTCTGTAAAAGACGCTCTCATATCCTCGGCATCTTCAAATACAAAACTTGATGATAAATATAATGGGGTAGAATGTTCCTGAAATTGTGTTTTTTCCAGATGTGTTCTTATGGCTTGGGTTTCAAAACCAAATTCTTGTTCGTTCATTTTTTTTGTTTTAACACGAATTGCACCAATTCGCCTGTTTTTATAATTTCACAAAGACTCACAAAAGAAACTCAGAGATTCACTAAGTATTTATGCAAATATTTATTACTTATCAAGCCAAAAGAATTATTTAATTCTCAAATTGACTCATTTTCTAATTTATAATGCTTCGTCGTTTAGGACAACTTTATAGTTTATTTTAGCGGTAGGTTCAACCGTTTTGGCTACTGAACAGTATTTCTCGAAAGAAAGCTGGGCTGCTTTTTTTGCTTTTTCAGGATTGATATCTCCTTCTAAATAAAAAACCACATTGATTTCTTTAAATGGTGTTGCTTCTCCAACTTTTACGCGTTCTCCTTCTACCTCAGCATTAAATGCTTTTATTTCCTGACGTTGTTTCTTTAATATCGAAATCATATCAATAGCGCTGCATCCTGCAACACCCATCAATACTAATTCCATTGGACTTGCACCTAAATCGCTTCCGCCAAATTCGGCTCTGCTATCAACATCAACTACATGACCACGTTCATTTTTAAGTTTAAAATGAAACGCGTCGTTTACTCTGTTTAAGGTTACTTTCATGTTTTTTGTTTTCCTAAGTTATTTGTCTTTTTTGTCTAATTTTCCCCAATATTCTAAAACCTGCTTTTTAGATTCTGCATCTAAAGATTTAAAATTAGGAGAAAATTTATCTGTTTTAAAATCATCAGAAACACTTGATTCGATCGTGTAAAACTGATCTTTTTGCGAAAAAATTAAATGAACTGATTGTTGTTTAAAATCAGAGTCATAAAGTCCGTAAATAAAAAGCGCATCAACACTTTTATCTTTATTGTAATCTCCAAAAGCTTTTCTGCTTCCCCAGGCCGAAATAATTCCGCTATGATTTACTTCAAGAATAGATTTTACGATCCATTTATTATTTACTTTTGTAAACCGCTGAAAATACATTTTATCAGGATTCGCATTTTTTTCAATCTTCGAAAAAATAAATACGTTCTCCTCATTTCCAACAGCACTCACTTCATCTATCTGAATTGCCCTAACTCCTTTATACGGAAAAACTTCCTGTGTATAACTGTCTTTATTTCTAATGATATTTGAAATCTGAGCAGTAATAATATTCGAAAACAATAATAAAATCAGAACTTTTTTCATTCTCTAAATGTTTATTAATCGGCTTTTAAAAAATCTAAAATCTACACTCCAAAATCTAAAATTGATTTTTACCCTTTATCCGACAATCTCAAGATATCTCCAAAAACTCCTCTCGCCGTTACCGCAGAACCTGCTCCTGCACCTTGTATTACAATTGGGCGATCTCCGTAAGATTCTGTATATATTTCGAAGAAAGAATCAGATCCTTTTAATCCGCCTAAAGCAGTATCCGATGGAACAGAAACTAATTTTACTTCAAGAATTCCTTTATCATTTTGTAAATCTCCGGACAATTCACCAATGTATCTTAATACATGATTTGGCTTTTGATCGGCTTTTATTTTTTCGTAAATCGGGTCGAATTCTTTTAGTTTTGTTAAGAAATCTGATACGTTTCCGTCACGTAAATGTTCCGGAATCAAATTCTGAATTGAGATTTCTTCGAACTCATTTTGTAAATCTAATTCTCTTGCCAAAATCAATAATTTTCTTCCCACATCATTTCCGCATAAATCCTCGCGTGGATCCGGTTCTGTATATCCGTTATCGATTGCTTCTTGCAGAATCTCACTAAACGGAGCGTCTTTTGCAGAGAAATTATTGAATAAATAACTTAATGTTCCGGAGAAAACTCCTTTTATTTTTGTGATATTTTCACCCGAAAGGTGTAATAACTTAATAGTATCAATTAATGGTAAACCTGCACCAACATTGGTTTCATACAAATAATTTTTCTGATTTTCTGTCAAAGATTTTCTCAGTTCTTTATAAAAACCGTAGCTTAATGTGTTGGCCACTTTATTAGATGAAATCAGGTCGAAACTACTCTCGATCAACGAAATATAATTTTCTACAAAAGAGGCACTTGCTGTATTATCAATCGCAATTAAATTTTCTAAATGATGTTGGTTCGCGTAAGCAATTACATCATTGATGGTATATTCAAGACCGTCTTTTGCAATATCATTTTTCCAGCTTGAAGTTACGCCATTTTTGTTTAAAAGTAATTTCTTCGAATTGGCAATTGCAAAAACATTCAACTTGATGTCTTTACGTTTTTCGATGGCAGCAGCCGATTCTAAAATCTGATTGATTAAAGTTCCGCCAACTAATCCGTGACCGAAAATGGCAATGTTGATTTTCTTGGAAACTCCAAAAATCTCTCCGTGAATTACGTTTAACGCTTTATTAAGTTCTGATTTTTTAACCACCAAACTCACGTTTTTACCCGTAACGGTGTTGTTGAACAAAATTGGAACTATTTTATTTTTGATTAAAGCGGTGTAAGGTTTGTGAAAAGTGCTCAAATCCTGACCAATAATCGAAATAACCGAAACATTATCTGTTACCGTAATCTGGTTTACATCTTTAGAATAAAAATCATTTTCGAACTCTTTTTCTAATTCGATCATGGCCGTTGTTGCTTTGTCTGTAGCCACAACCAAACCAATTCCTCTTTCTGAAGAACCTTGCGAAATGATACTTACACTAATATTGTGATCGCCCATTACTTTGAAAATTCTGGCATCTACTCCAGATTTTCCAAGTAATCCGCGTCCTTCAAGATTTACCAATGATAAATTCTCTAAAACCGAAAGTGTTTTGATTCCTTCTTTAGCTGAATCTGAAGTAATTAATGTTCCTCGATTTTCGTGATTGAAAGTATTTAAAATACGAAGCGGGATATTTTTTTCTAATAATGGAATTATCGTTTTAGCATGCAAAATTGTTGCGCCAAAATTCGCTAATTCGTTGGCTTCGTTAAACGAAAGAAACTCGATTTTTTTAGCATCAGCAACCAAATCAGGATTTGCTGTATAAATTCCGTCAACGTGCGTGAAGTTTTGTAATTCTTCGGCATTCAAATAATTCGCGATTAATGATGCGGTATAATTACTGCCGTTTCTGCCTAAAGTTGTTGTATCGTTATTGTTGTTTGAACCAATGAAACCCGTTACGATATTTACCGTTGAACCGTTGTGTTCTTTAAAATAATTGACCACATTTTTCTTAGAAAGTTGTTCCAATGGTTGTGCATCACCAAATTTTGAATCGGTTTTTAGTAATTCTCTCGAATCGACAAAGTTTGCCGGAATTCCTTTTTCTTTTAAAATCGCTGTCAACAATTTAGCCGAAAGCAATTCGCCTTTCGATAAAATCTGATCTTTGATTTTATTGCTGTAATCGCCAATTAAGCTAACACCTTCAAAAAGTTTTTCTAAAATAGTAAACTCTTCAGACAAATCTACTTGCGGATAATCTGAAACCTGGTAGGTTTTAAAATTTTCAAATAATGGTTTGTAATTGCCGTTTTTGGAAGCAAGTTTTAAAATATATTCTAATTCATCTGTAGCATTTCCGCGGGCAGAAACTACAACTGCAATTTGTTCTCCTTGATTTACTTTATCAGAAATGATTGAAACTACCTTGTTAAGTCCTTCTCCGTTTGATAACGATTTGCCTCCAAATTTTAATATTTTCATTTTATTTTTCTATTGTTTC
>Ga0247815_10000103_pt1 | contig 62984 bp, 106 predicted proteins | sample UWRJL194509B1_FD_181014 | JGI IMG/M metagenome (GOLD analysis project Ga0247815, IMG submission 181014) | Plant litter microbial communities from Arlington Agricultural Research Station in Wisconsin, United States - UWRJ-L194-509B-1 | ecosystem: Environmental > Terrestrial > Plant litter >... | reverse complement strand
TTTCACATTGTTGACAGAGTGAGCACAGGGTGAAGGCGTCGGCCTCGGCATCGACGGCCAATCACCACAACTTATACCGACCGTTTCAGTCGAACCCGCGCCACAATCGCCGGCTGACGCGTCTGCCCCGGAACCCTCTACAGCACCGTCGCGCCGCATGCAGCGTCCTATGTCGTTGTCGAAGATGCCTGCGCCAGCGCCGGTCATGCTGCCGACTGCCGATGACATTCTCCCGTCACCGCCCTCATCCCCGACCGGCTCACCACGCTTGTATGGACGCATGGTAGACGAGGAAGCGCGCGTAGATATCCCGGATGCCATGCGCCATCGCCCAGACCAGGAGCGCTCTCTCCCACGCATTACGGAGTCCACGCTAGAAGTGGATTTGGTGGCGCCGTCTTCGTCTTCAAGTTCCCAATCTGCGCACGATGGCACGACACCGGTTTCCCTGCTCACCGACCTCAACGAAACGGAATCAGCCTCCCTTGGTGCCCCTCATCCAACAACACCAGGCGGCTCAGTGGCGGAGGACCTCCAAGAACTTCAGCTCGACGCTCCTACGACGTCGAAGACCGGACCTGTGGACGATTTGCTGTCTGACAGCGTAGTTTCGCCCCCGGCTCCGGCAGTCACGCATACGAGAAAGGACTCGAGGCTATGAGGTTACATTGATTCGGACCGCGTATGATACTGCAGGCGCTATGGCATCTAAAAGTTCACTGTATCGTTCATTGGAACTCTCACCTGATCGGACATCCAGCCCACGTCGCATGCATGTCTAATATAACATTTATTCGACTCATGTCCCAGTCGAGCCACAAGCGAGCGCTCGTGGTGGCTGCACTAGGTTGGCTATAACCGGCCGGCGCCGTTTGAACTTGCCCTCGTACCTTCGCCTCTTTCGTCTCGGTCCCGCGCCATGCTCAGCGGCGCGTCGAGTCATCTCCTTTCCACCCGGTCTGCCCGGCCCAGTTTTCCTGAGAGCCGTCAGCACCTGAACGTCACGGCGTTGAGGGACGCAATCTCCGCTTTAGCAGAAGCGGCTCCTGTTAACGCGGAAGGCGTCGGCCAGGATGACAGCCGCAAGCGACCTAGCTCACCGACTTTTGAATATTCAACAACATCCCGCTCCTCGAAACGTGTTAAACTCGACGTTGACGCAGGCGGGGAACGCGTCACACGAAATTGCTATGAACACACCCTGACGCTCGGGTTCACCGTGTCGGCCGAAGACGACGAGGAGACCCTCTCCGGACCTAACTATGAACACGAAGAAACTGATCTCTGCTCGAAAATCAGCGCGTTGCACACCAAATCAGGGAGTCCAGCTGTCATGGATCTGGGTGTGGCGGCGTTCCTCACGGATGCATCAGGACGATTCTCCGATGTATACCTCGTCCTGAAGCGCGATGTGTCCAAAATTGACATGTCTACGGCCGCCTCGCGCCAGCAGGGTGTGCGACAGCATCACATTGTTCGCGTTCCAGCGTTACGGAATGCCAACTTCGAATTCAGCGCGCATGGATTCGGGCGAAACCTCGATAATGCGTTATATGCTGCCCTCGTACTTCACGATGCTGGTCTCGCCCAAGTCTCGGGAAACGCGTTCATCTCATATCTAGAGCACGTTACCCTCGAGCAAGACGAGTTGCCATTCCAAGTCCAGGTGCACGTTGAGGTCGCTCTTCTCATGCCCTTGCCGCACCCATACCAACTGCGTCCCGAGACAGCAGAGGCACAAAGGCGCTTTCTGTCGCATATATTTTCCGAGAAGGATCCGATTCCAGACGGCTACCATGGCCAGTCGATCAGCACATATTACTCGATCCTTCAGCCAGCTCCACTCGTGTCTGAGATGGTAGCGGACGCCCTTCAACCCAACGACCTCCTCCCTACCCTTCTTCCATTTCAACGCCGAAGCCTGGCTGTCATGCTCGCGCAGGAAGGTAAAGCGTTCAGCGAGAACGGTGATATCGTCGCTTGCGACCCGCGTCCGGCTCTACCTCTCTTCTGGAAAGAACTCCCTGCACCCTGGTCTGGAAACAGCTGTGTCTACTACAACTCTGTTACAGGTCAGCTCCTCGGCGAGCGTCCCGTTGTGCGTCATTTTCCCGGTCTCTTTGTTGCTGAGGAGATGGGTCTAGGTAAGTGTCCTTCTATCATGAAGCACCGTTAGTGAGTTAAGCCCGTTCTTTAGGCAAAACTCTCGAATGCATCGCACTGATGCTCCTGAATCCGCTCTTGGACCGTGTGCCAACAAACATTCGATTCGACGCTGCTTCGGAAGTCGATGTTGCCGATGTCCGCACTACGCTCGTCATTACTCCTGTTGCTCTTGCTTCCCAGTGGGTAGACGAATGCCAACAACATGCGCCTTCGCTCCGCGTCTTCGTGTACTCCGGGTATGACAAGTTCCCAGCGGAGATGGGCGCCTTCCTCAAACCTGACAAGGGCAAGGGCAAGGCGGACACCAAGAACAAGGTTATCATTAAGGGAAAGAAAGCGACGCGCAAGTCCATCGCGGACTGGGACGAGGAGAGCGACTTGATGGACGAGGACGAGCCGGAGGTTCTAAACCCGACCCACGCCATCGCAAACTTCCTTCATGAGCACGTCGACGTGGTGATCACTACCTATAACACGCTGCAACAAGACCTTGACGTTGCTCGTGCCCCGGTTAAACGACCGCGACGTGAGTCCGTGGAGTATGGTACAGCCACTCGGGAGAGGTCGCCTCTCATTCGCGTCGCATGGGGTGCGTAGTGGCAGTGCAGACAACCGAGCAGCAGTTGATAGCAATATCCTCAGGTCGTATCATCATGGACGAAGCTCAGATGGTGGGAGGGGGCAAGGCTGCGTGAGTTTTGCATCGTCGCAGGTGACATAAACACCGTTGAATACTATCTGCAGCGAGATGGTCGCCTTGATTCCTCGTTTGGCGTCGTTCGCTGTCTCCGGAACGCCAGCTAAGGCGAGTGTCGGCGACCTCCACAATACGCTCAAGTTCATTCGCGCTCCGGACGTGGTTCCATCGGCGCAGGTCTGGAACCGCCTGCTGCTCCCCGGATTTGCACGCGAGTTTGCCCTGCTCTTTTCATCCATGACAGTCCGGTGAGTACGCTTGGCGCCGCTTTGCCGCTTGAGCTGAAGCGGCCACTCTCATATTTAGTCATCTCAAGTCTCAGGTAAAGGACGAGCTCACGATTCCGCCGCAAACACGCTCTGTTGTTCCCATTTCGCTTGGCAGAGTCGAGCGGCAGGTGTACGGAGATGCCCTTGACCAGTTTCTCCAAGATCTTGGCATTGGGGATGGAAGAGCTTCTGAAGACTTGGACACTGGTCTCCTGCGCTCGTCGCTGCGCCAGCTTCGCGGCCTCTGTACGCATCCGATGGTCGGCCAACTTCAGCGACAAGACAAGGCCTCGAACTCCGTCAAATCGATCGGTGATGTGCTAGATGTGCGTTACTTGATAGCAATAGCCTTCGTGAACTCACGATACTACTAGGACATGATCGAAGTCACCTGGAAGAATTGGATGGATGACCGTCGTCTCAAGGTCAGCACTAACGTTTCTGAAAGGCTGCATCTCATCCTTCCCAGTTGGCAGCCGACACCCGGCGAGCACAATTGATCCGTCGACAGGAAAATGTTCCAGCTCGCGATCGGCGAGCCCTGGAGATCCTCCTCGCGACTAAGACGGCGAGCGAACTACATGTTGCCGATGTAGTTGCAGAGCTTGAGCGTCTCGGTGTCTCAGCGGACGAAGAAGAAGAAGAGGATATCGACGACGAGTCAGGCACTGCTCGCGAAGCCCGCGTTCGCCGAAGGGCGTTACAGGCTCGTCTACGCGAGGCAAACATCACCCGTCATAAGATAGTTTTCCTTCTTGGTGACACTTACCACGCGCTTGGTGAGGACGCTGTCGATGGCGAGAAGGAACCGTTGGTAACGGAAGAGAACCATAACTACGAGGAGGCAGAGGCGTTGCGCAAGACCATTCTACGCGGTATGCACTTTTCAAACCAACCGTGGCTGTCTAATCTTACGGCTCCACAGCAACTGCTACGGTTGTGAAGACGGCTACGAGTCGCCTCGAAACTCACTTTGACGACATGCCGACTCGGGCTGACCAAAGCATAGAGGATTACGACGGCCGAGGTGGCATCGCATCGTCAGATCTTGTGCGTGATCCTTCCTTGCCATTCGTTTGAATGAGCCTAATCGTGTCTGTAGATGGAGCAAGCCAACGAACTGTTTGCTCATTTAGCAAAACAGGCCGATCTAATCTTCGAGTGGCGGTTGTCAATGCGTGATCTGCTAGTGACGCCGCTCACAAGCGAGGACGGGCCAGCCGACGGCGAGGAGTATGGCGAGACACTGGACGTTCAGACCAAAGCGGTGCGCATGCTCAGTAATGCTGTTGATGTCTCTGATCCATTACGCAGAACGCATACATGCAAGAGTACCCTTCGTTGCTCGCAGATCGCAGGGAAACCTTGACTTCAGACCGGTCGGTTTTCGCTGCCATTGACAACCAGGACCAAAACGCCCGTTTGGACAAAAATGCACGTCACCGTCAGCAAGAGGAAGCCGAAATCGCCAATGGCTACATGGACCCATTCGTGAAGAAGCTGAGGGATGACCGCGAGGAACTGCGAAACCAAGGGCCAGGTGTCCTTTCCCTGAAGGTGGGCATCACTCTCTGCAGTACTGGCTCTGACTGAACGGCACGCTCCAGTTCATTGCCAGCGAGCTTAATCGCAAGATTCATCAGTACGGCGCCGACAAACCTGAGGGCATCCTAGCAAAAGAGGCACATAAGCGTCTCCGTTCCATCATCCACGACCAAGGCGCGCATGCAGCTCTCAAGCCGGGGCATCGTCTGACATCGCAGTAGAGCGCATGCTAGAGAAGTTTGAATCGTCTGATATCCAGCGGATGCGCCGAGTGTTCAATGACCGCGTCCAGTATGTCATCATTGCAATCAGGCAGCAGCGTACTCACCACTAATTTAGATACTTCCGTCAGCTGCAAGAGCTCTCCGATACTGTCGCAGACGTCCAGTGGGATGATGACGTCAACGTAGCGATTCGAGAGGTTGATCTCGAGGCGGAGCGTCTTGTTGTAGGCCTGCGCACGAAGGAAGCCCGTTTGCGTTATCTGCGCAACATGGCAGAAGAGGGCAAGGATAACAAAGCAGACAACGAGGAGAGCCAGTGTTGCGTTTTGTGCCGCTGTGACTTCAGCAAGGGCCTCATGACCCCGTGGTATGTGTTCGTATTCGTTTGACTAGGCACGTGCTCACTGTGATGCCAGCGCTCATATATTCTGCGAGGTTGGTAACGTCTCAGGGCCTTATACCGCGGCTTATCTGACGCGGATTTTAGGAATGCCTCTCTGCTTGGCTACGACGTGGCTCCAAAGCATGTCCAGTTTGCCGGTGAGTCTATCGCCATGCACACACATCGTGTACCGCTTACGAGTTTGGGTCAGAATTCCGGTCTCGAACGACAACTTGCAGCGCATCACAGTGAAAGCAAACACTCAGACAACGACTACTACGGTGAAAGACAGTATGGACACGTCGCAAGAGGGCGTGCACGATGAACCGGCCTCTGGTGGTCGCCGGTCTGTCGTGCTGAACATCATCCACCCCCTTACCTTTAAGAGTATCTCGAGCGTGCCGCACATCGGCAGCTACGGCTCAAAGATCAACACTCTGATCAAGCACTTGCTATTCATCGAGCGCGAGGAACCTGGCGCAAAAAGCATCGTCTTCTCTGCATGGGCCGACTCCTTAAAGAGTGAGTCCAACCGGCTGGGTTTGCGCCTTATTGCTAACTTTGTACAGTCATCGAGCACGCTCTTATCGCAAACGGCATCTCGTCACTCCGCGTGGATTCGAGGAAATCGAAGGAGAACGCAGCGCGCCAGTTCCGCACCGACCCCAATCTTCAAGTTTTTCTACTTCATGGGTAAGCGCATCGATTTTTGTTCGGATTCGTTCTCACTGTGGCCAGTGAACGCGAAAATGCGGGTTTAAATGTCACCTGCGCACAACGTGTCTTCCTCGTCGAGCCGGTTGTCAACCACTCGTTTGAAGTTCAAGGTGCGTCGCTACGCTCGACCCGTTCAATTCTTGTGCTTATGGCTCGCTTAGCCATATCTCGTGTCGACCGCATGGGCCAAACGCAAAATACGGAGGTGTTCTGTTACTACGCCGAGGATTCTGTCGAGGAGAACATCCTCAAACTCGCAGCACATCAGGGACTGTCGATGTACACTGAGAACCAGTCACACGGCACGCTGGACGCTACAGCTATCATGACCGCCAATGCCATCGCCAACTCCGGCTCTCCGCGCAAGAATCGACGTCGTAACGAACGCCAAAAAGGCGACTTTGTGGCTGATGTCGACGATCTCCTAGCCGTTATGTTCCCTCATGTGTTCCAACCGAACCTACCGGATATTGTCGCGGCAGCACCGGCAAGTTTGCTAACTGACGACTTTCCGGGCCACCCTGTAGCTGGTTCCTCCAATTCATAGAACACAGTCTCAAACCAATGTGTAATAAAAGCTATGAGCAATGTACAGTGGAATATGATGCATCGAAACTCAACCTCTCCGCAAGCCTCTTGCACCCGCGAGATTAGCAGGCTTCTCGGCCAGTGGTGCAAGCGTCTTTGCGGTCCTGGCCTGCTGCTTCGCCAGGGGGGCAAAAACTACGTCGTTTTCCGTTGCAGCAGTAACAGGTCGATGAGGTACGGAGTAATCCGGCGCGGCCTTGAGATCATCGGCGCTGTCGGGTAACGGCGAGGGTATCCGAGAGCAGGATGCCTCAGCGGGCTGCACATCGTTCGGCCCAAAGTCTGTAACGAGAGTGTGATCGGAAAGAGCGGAGAGGGCGCTGCGTGGACGATGTTGCAGCAAGATGTCGCGGTCGGCGGTGAGTTGCCACGACTGAGTATAGCTGTAACTTTGCCGGCGAGGCGCGCTGCTGCTGGGCCCATCTTGCTCCCAATCCTCTTCGAGACTCCTGCCAACGGCTTGGATCGCGCCGACCTCGATTTTGATATCTGAATGGTGGGAGGAAGTCGCTTTCTCTGCCAGGTCCGTCTGTATCCGGAAACGTCAGCACTGCGCCGCAGCGAAGTAACCAAAGGAAACGAACATTGGACAGCAGGGTAGAAACGTCTTGGCCGATCTGCTTCGCGGAGCTGGCCGCCGTTTCGCGTGTTGCACGGTAGGTCTGCTGAATTGTGTGCAGCGACGTAGTAGTTGTGTCGATGCGAGCCCTCTTCACACGATCAATCCTCTCAAAAGCTACAGGTTGGCATCGTCGATCAGTTACGGCCCTGATTTATGTGGCGCCGGAGCACTTACTATCATCGTAACTTGCATGCGCGCGCTTGAACATATCTTGCATCTCAGTTCCTTGAGCCGTAAAGGAGGACGAAGTTGAGGCTTGAACTGAGGCCAGGCCCTGCTCGAAAGAATGTGCGATGGAGGAGATGGCCTGCGAAAAACGTGTCAGAGGAAGCCCCACGCCTGTAGCGGTGGTCCGCACCTTTGCGCCATCCTCTCGTTTCCGCTTCCCGTCCTGCCGCCGCCTTTGTATCAGCGCAGCAGTGTCCTTGCCTTCCTCGACATGCGCATCGAGCTTTGCGCCATGTTCCTGACCCAGCTGCTCCCACTGCCTTTCGCTCGTAGCCGTAGCCTCCTGCATAGCCGAGAAAGCCTTACGCAAGTTTGTGTCCCGTGCACGAGTGTAATCTTCGAGCATCCCGGACACCCGCTTGACGAGATCGCCTCGAGCACGCTCCGACTCGATTTGTTCGCGTTCAAGCATCTGTGCAAGCGAGGCATTCTGCTCTTTCAACCTGTGGACCTATACCGAATTGTGAGTCTCTGCACAATCCGTCATTCAAACGACTACATACCTCGTCGGCCACAGCGCTGTCTGTCGATGCCTTGACCTCAGCAATGACACGAGCCTCGTTCACGAGGTGTTGCTGAGCGTCTGTCGCCATCGCCTCGACGGCCTGATATAGCAAGTCGAGCGAGTTCTCCGCAACGCTGCACGACGCCTTGCCGGCGACCTTGATCTCCTGAATTAGTGACACGGTTGTCTGGAGGAAGCTCGATGACCACAACTCAAAGCTCTGTAGGATCGACTGCGAAGAGGTGTCGATGCTCGTCTTGAGCTCTGCGGTCGTTTGCTCGTCGGACTTCTCGGCGGCATGCAGCGTCTTGCTCGTCTCCTTAAGTGCTCCAAGCTGCTCTTTCACGGATGCTGAGAGGCTAGAGAGCTGCTCTATTTGCTTGTTGCGGAGTTCGGTTGCGGCTGCGGCGATGTTGTCTAGTGCAACACCATGAGCTTTGGAGAAACCGTCGACGAGAGACTGGACGCGGGATGCATGCTCGCCGAGCGAGGCACGCGAGCGGGTGGCAAGTTTGAGGTTCGCGCTGAGAAGTGCAGCTTTGTGTTCTACAAAGAGTCTCTTGTCAGTGAGTGCAGACCGAAATTCCACAGACTGTTGCCCTCACCGAGCTTCCCGTGCAAGGCGGTGTTGTCACCAATCGTTTGCTCGACAGTCGCGCGGAGCTCCGTGGCGATCTTGTCAAGATTACCCTCCGTTTCCTGGTGTGCTCCGCGAACAATGACTTCGTCTTCGAGTGCCAGCCGCGTCTTGTCGAGCCGCTTCTCGGTCATACCGAGATTGTTGCTGGTAACACGAAGGACCTCTCGCGTCTGGGCAAGCTCCTGGTTACGATGTGCGAGTTGGCTCAGGGCCTCGTCGAGATCTGCACGCGAACCGCGCAACTCTGAGTCGGCCCCTGCAAGCGCGGTGCGGGTGTCTTTGAGATCAGATTCAAGCTTCTCGCGCTCTACGACCATCTTGTTCCAAGTATCCTCTGCGAGGAAAATACCGTTCTTCTCGCGGGCCGCCTACACTGCTGTGAGTAACTGAAGGCCGCAGATATTAGCGAGCGCACCAGAAGGTTAGACCTCAAGCGCTCAATCTCCTCTACGCATTCCTTCATGAGGGCGTTCTTGGTCATGCGTTGGTTAATCTCGGGCCTGTTGCGGATACTTTTTGCGTTGATGGCATAGTCGAGCGTTGAGAGCGTTTCTTCGATGTTGCAGCGTGCCGGCGACACAGTGGCAATGATGCACGTCTTGGTTCGCCCACCGAGTGAGTCTTGCAGAAGTCGAGTAAGTTTGGACTCGCGATATGGGACATGCGCGGCCTTCTCCACGAGCGACGTGATGACGCGACCGAGAGTTAGGAGACTCTGGTTAATGGCACCAGCCTCGCGAGCGCGCGCGTTCTGCGCGCCGGAGCGACCGATATTCTCTGCTCCGGCAAGGTCCACGAGGTTGAGCTTGCCTGACCTGACAAATTCGTCCGCGCCACTGGTCTCCTTCGTATGAACCTGGAGGGTGAAGATAGTGTGCGAGCGACTGGAGAGGAGGTGAGCCCAAAATGGAAGTACAACGTGGTTGGCACGTACCTGGAGTGATCGTTGAACTTGGTCGCTGCAACCTGACGGCGATCGGTACCCTTGCTGAGGACAGCAATTGCGTCAGCAGCGTCCTTGACGAAAACCTCCTTAAGGCCAGAAATGTTGACACCGCCCCGCTTGCCGTCGTCCCATATTCTGAGCTCTTCTGTGTCCCTGGCTTTCCCTTTGCCAGCAGCCATGGGCTGAATAGTACCACTAGGTGCGGGCAAGTCGGCTGACAGGAGATCTCTAAGCTCTTCGTTGTACAACTCGATGTATGAGACCTTGACGGAAAAGTCGGAGAAACGCTCGTTGAGTTGGGTGAAGAGCTTGTGTAGGGCACGCGGTATCATGCCAGCACTGGGTGATGGCAGACCAAGTGGTGTAGGCTTGAGGTCGCCGTGCATGGTGTATGTCTTGCCGGTGCCGGTCTGGCCGTACGCGAAGATGGTGCAGTTGTACCCATTGATGACCTCGTCGAGCATGGGCGCAACAACGTCCTGGTAGATGAGGCTCTGGTCGGCTTCGGGGCCAAAGACGGTGTCGAAGGGGTATGTCCTAGTCGGCGGAAGCTGGACCATGCCGAGCGACGACGTCTGGGGCTCTGTCTGCACTACAATCTCCTGCGACTTTGGCCCGTTGGCGCTGACTACAATGGGCGAGCCATCGCTGATTTCTTTGCTTGACCGCCGCCTGCATCGAATAACAACTTGAATGTTGCATTCGGAATCGGCGCGCGCGGCTGGCGCGAACGAGGCTTGTGATCGTGGAGGAGTCGACAATGTGCTGTCGTCGTTCGAATTAGTCGCTCTGTTGCTCAGAGCAGATGGTGGGCGCGAGGTGGGAACTTGCTGGTATTGTGTGCGCGGCCGGCCCGATACGGGTGGTTTCGTTCCGCGCGCGGCCATGAGGAGAGAGTGCAAGAGTATACCGGCAGTTGCCGGGCATTCGGGACGCGAATCCACCTTTGCACGTGACTCCGACCTCATTCCTTCTAATTCTTCTTGCCTTTAACAAGAAATCACAGTCCATTGATTTAAAGTACATTTGATACAGAGAGCCTTCAGCCGCGAGCCTTGTTGTACTCCTTCTTCTGCTCGTACGCGGACGATTTGTTGCCAAAGAGGAAAGCGGAGGTCCTCTTGTCGGCCCCGGTCTTCTTCGATTTGCGGCTCTCATGTGCGAAGAACATCACCCAGAATCCCCACATGCTGATAGCTCCACAGCCAGTCGACACTACCATCGGGAATGCTCCTAGACCGTGGAGTGACGAGTGGTATGCAACGAACGACATGGCGCCGAGCCCAAGTGAGAGTGGCGTCAACATCGGGTGAGGAACCGCTGTAACAACATCAGCTATTAAACTTGGTTACAGGTCATTACTGAAGACTCACGCTCTTCACTAAGGCGCGGGTTGGTGGGAGATGCTGACGGAATTGAGACGAGCACCGACAAGGCGACGGCCAGGAGAAGTACTCCGAAGTGTAACGAGAGGAACGACTCGAGCTGCGTCAACCGCATAGGATGGTGTTCGGGCGTGGCTCCCGACTCGGGGCTGGCCATGAGGACCAGCAAACGAGGGAATGCCACGTGCGGGAGTGCGAGTAAAGCGAGCCTGCACATCAAGACGTCAATAATCTAGGTACACTCCTACTTCGCGCCTCAGAGGCACATACCAGGCCGACGTGCTGAGATGTTCTTTAGCATGCAGTTTGTGTTAGCACAAAGGTACTACTCACCCATAAGCCCACATTTCCGCGGCAGATGACGTCGCATGGTTCATCTCGAGGTCCAGGTCCTCGGCACGCTCAGTGGACGGCGTCGCCGGCTTTCCGTTCAGGTTCTTGAGTTCAATATCGGCGGCAGACATGGTGAGAGTAGTTGGTCAAGTTGGAGAGCGCCGCACCGCAGGAGTGTGCAGTTAAACTAGGGCGATAGCTCTGACGTCAGGCGCGATTCATGACCCGTGCATCATCATCGTTGCGGGACCCACTTTGACCGCAAAAGCTATACACTCCACAGTGTACGTTCTAAACAGTTGCAGTGATACATATTGAAGAAAAATGGACTGCTTGGAATACAGTTGAGGAGTACAGTGGAGGTTTCGTTCGAGAGGCGTATGCTACGACAGGCTGGCGCAAAGTAACCCAATATGCGAGAGTAAAGAGGAAGCTAAATAGATGGTAGCTACAGCAAAGCAGGAAAGCGAGCAAGGCAGCAAGATTGCGTCAGCATTTTGATTGGTGAAGGCCGTGGAGTAGTCATTCGAGGTCGTGTCGGGTCATGAGAGAGCATGGGCTATAGCGGTCGCCTAATCATCATCGTCATCATCTTCATCGGAGGAGTCGTCCGAGTATTGCTCTGTGGGCAGTTTGTTTGATTTGAATCGTGGGGTTCCCTTCATCTTGGAACGAGGACGCGGCCGGTCGCCTGCCATGGGAGACTCGTCGAAACCCACGTCGAAAGTCACGCCAGGCCGGCGGCGACGGACACGGCCAGACTCGCGCAGTTCTGTCTCCTCCTGGTCGCGCCATTGCACTGTTGCGTCGCGCGAGTCACGCAGAGGCGGCGATGCGCCAGGCGTTGGCGACCGTACAGACGAAGCAGGCGAGTTCACAACGGTAAGTGGCTGAAGAGACGATAGAAGACGTTAGCACGACAATATGGCGTGGAAAGTAGGGGTCAAACGCACCATTTCGCCATCGAGCACGTCCAGCGACGCCGACGACACTGTGCGTACCCTCTTCTTCGCGGACAACAGCTTGAACGGCAGCTTCTGCATCGGGCTGCGTCGGCCTGAAGGGATTGGGACTGGTGCAGTTGGTGCGTTCCTGTCACGCTGGCGCTCGATACGCTCGCGCTCGCGGACGCGTTCGTGGTCGCTGACACCACCCGGTACCATGGCCGACGGTCGCCCTGCGGGTATCGTTGAAGTACGGCGGACCGGCGAAGGAGTGCGAGAACGATGGCGCCGCTCTGGTGAGGGTGCTCGGCGTGACGGAGACGGCGCACGATAGATCGTTGGCTGGCTCGCAATTCTCGACTCGATGGTGGCCTTCACGTGGGAGAGTTGCTTGTACGAATGCGAGCGAGACGGCGCAGGCGCAGGTGCGGATACTGCTACAGGAATGACAGCGGCAGCAGGAACGGCCTGTGCTGATTGCGAGCGCGAGAGCTTGGCACCTGTATGCTTGGGCTCGGGGACTGGTTGTGGCGGACTGGTATCGCGTGGCCGGGAACCTGAGCCTGATCGGCGGTGAGCAGACGCGATCACCTCCTGCGCATCCTTCTTCAACACGTTGGCCGCAAGCTCGGGTCGCGCAGAGCTGGTCGACGACCGGAACCTGTATAGTTTGCTGGTGCTCGACTCCTTGCCTGACTCCTTGCCGCTTTCCTTGTCGGACATTTTACTGTCTGCAGACTTGCGCTCGCTCTTGCTCCGGGACGAGTTGGGGTCCCAGATCTCGTACTTCTTCGGCTTGAAGATGGAGTTGAAGAACCCGCTGGCTGAACGCTTCTTGGGCTCTGGTGCAGGTGGTGGCGGGGCCGCAACTGGTACCGAGTGTGAGTATGAGTGGCTCGTGTGGGGACGAGATGTCGACGTGGATGCACGAGGTGCCATCGCAGCTACAGCTGGATCGTCCGAAGACGGCGTGTCATCAGGCTGGGGTGTCAAGATACGCCCTTTGTGGACGTGCGGTACAGCCGATTGAGTAGGGAAGTGCGCAGTTTCTGGGAAAACAGTCTTGTACTGAGTGTGAGTGCCAGCGGGTTGAACGGATGGGGGTGACGGTGTTGCGTGGGCTGGACGAGTAGCGTGAGTCGGGATCGGTGATGGTGAGGGAACAGGCGGAAGGTGAACATGTCCGTGAGCGGGTTGAGCCGCGGCCGCTGTCACTGTCGTATATCCTGCTCGCGGCTGTGTGGCGCCCTGAGACGAGTACGATGCATGCTGCTGCAGCGGCGGAGGGGATATGGTGGTTGGAACAGCTGGTGTGGCGTACGTGACGGGTAGTCTGGTGAAGGAGCCCGACTGAGCTGTCGGAGGGCGCGTAGATGCGGGCGGTTGCGATGACGAGGTAGGATGAGAGGAATAAGATGACGGACGGTTCTGCGCGAGAACGGAGGGAGCATTCGCGATGTTCGTTTGTGCGGGAGTCGGTACAAAGGTGCCGTTCGACGGCACTCGAGGTAGTGCAGCAGGGATCGGGGCGAAGGCATTGTTAGGTGGAGCTCGAGATGCAGTAGCTGGTGTCGGGACGAAGGTATTGTTAGACGGAACGCGGCTCGTGGTTGCAGGTGTTGGTGTGAATGCATTGTTGGACGGAACCCGGCTGACGGTGGCAGGAGTAGGGATGAAAGCACTATTGGACGGAACGCGTGAGATCTGTGGCGTAGGGGAGAACGGAGCCCCGGACAACGAGGAACGGCTGTTGTTCATGTGTTCAGTTATGCCATTAGTCGATGATACGTGCCCAGTAGGGGTCAAGTACCCCGACGATGAACCCTGCGAGTCGCGAGATGCCTGGCCAGAGTACGTGGACCGGCGTATCGGGATTGGGATGGGCATCGGATCAGTCCTGCCGAGTGGAATGATTCCGGGCGCAGGGGTTGGTGCCGCGCTCTGGGTACGCTGCATAGAGAGATGAACGGCACATTCAAAACTCGAAAGCTGTCAACTGACCTGAGTTTTCTGCACTACGACCTCATCGTCTGCCGGCAGGGCCTTGCTGGCCACGGCGGACATGCCAATCCCGCTGTACTGGGACCAAGCGGAGGATGGACGGAGCGTCGTTTCATTTTGAGTACTCAGCCGACTCTCGCTTCTAGAACCAGCCGCGGGAATCGGCGAAACGCCGCGCGAGGGGATGTTGGCGGCAGGGAGGAGCTGCAACATCCCGGAGGACTGCGGCTGAGCTGCTTTGAGGCCACGGTCGGCACCATACCCCGAGAATGGCAATGGAGGAGGCGCTGGCGATCGAACGGGCATCCTTGGTGTTTTCTGCGGAAGGAAATAAGGTCTGCGGCTCCATAGCGGCTACTTCCCAAAGGTGCTCACCTCCTCGGTCTCTGTCAAGTCACTGAGATACCCATTAGGTTTGCGGCTGTCGTCACGCCGCGAATTTTTCTCAAACGACCCTCTGCGAGTGTGTCCCGAGTCGGTAGGCATGTGGATCTCGGTCGAACGGCTGCCGAACGCCGAGTTTGCACCTGCAATGGGCTGCGGCTGGGAAGAACGAGCGTCACCCGACCAATGTTGCGCGGGCTGGTCTCCACGCGATTGAGACGCATAGTTTGCCGAGCCCGAGTCAACGCTGGCGAGGCTTGCAGTGCTCCCTCTTGCAGCAGCGCGGGTCGCGGCTCGTTCGTCTACGGCGCGGTCGACGATGGAACGATCTGCAGATGACCTCCAACTGCTAGACTGTACAGCGCCAACCTGCAAATCGGAAGAAGGCAAGCGGTGATGTTTGGATGACATGGACATAAACGAAGAAGACACAGAAGTGGGAGCTGTGGAGTAGATCTGACTTCCAACCGAACTGAGACTGGAGAGCGAGGGTTGCTGTCCAGGTCCCGCCCAGCCAGGGTGCCACTGCTGCTGCTGGTGCGAGGAGGAAGATACAGGGGCAGCAGAGGCAGAGGCTATGGGCGCTGTAGTAGGGGCTATGGAATATGATGGGCGAGAGGTAGGCTGCGGTGGCCTGTGAGTCGTAGTGGGTCTGGAGGGGTGTTCGTGTACACGGCTCCGGTCTCGCTGTTCGCGGTCGCGTTCAGCAGCGCGCATGCGTTCACGCTCCTGCTGGCGAGCATGCTGCAGCTCCTGTTCGCGCTGTTCGCGGTCTTTGCGAGCCCTGTCCCTGTCACGGTGTTCTCGTTCTGCGCGATCGCGTTCTGCACGTTCTACTCGTTGGAGGTCACGTGCGGCAGCTACCGCAGCTGCCCGTACGCGATCTTCGTCCGAGTCGTGGCCTTTAGTTGATGGAAGCCAGACCTTGTACTGAGAGAGAGAGATTCCAGTGTGCGGGTGGGCATGTGCGGTAGTGGCCGGGACTTCGTAGCGGCGCGCAGACGTGCGCGACTTGGAAAGCATTCGACGCCGCCCTCAGCAAGGCGTCGACACGGGTACGAATCGGAAAGGGAAGGGTAGAAAGGCTGTCAATCAACGCGTTGGTCCGGGCTTATAGAATGCGGCCAGGCTGTTAACATGAGGCGCATTAATCGGTCAGTCAGGTCTAATGGGCCTCAGCGCCGCCACGCCTGGCACTCATGCGCACCAGCAAGCTCGCAGGACGTCCCTGGCGGTCGACGCGGTGGTATAGGCACAGCAAACAACGCCGCAGACTGAGCAGAACTAGAGCAGTGTTGCAAGACAGAGAACCGCGTGTAGCCGTCCCGCAGACTCTTCTGGGAGGAGGCGAACACGAGGCAAGTCCGGCCCAACACGCGGTGCCAACTGCCACCGCAGACCACTTCCGGTCACCACGTTCTTCCCCGCCCCCCAGCCTCCTCAAGCCCGCCCGACCTTCCAAAAACAACACAGTAACAATCAATTATGCAATCTCAGCAGCTTCCACTCCGCGGCGGCCTGCCGTTCGCTTGCTGTTACACACTGATTTTCTGGCACGACACTCTTACAATCAGGCCCACAACGATGCAGCAACAGGGACATGAAACTCTCCTATCTCCATGGCGTCGAGCCGTTCGGAACTGCCGCTCCATTGCTGCATCCTCACACCACTCTGAACACCGCGTCCTCGATCAAACGTTTTCATCTCCCGTATGGGCGGGTCACGTGCGACCACCAACGTCCCTCATCTCAGTCACGTTGCGTCATGTGTTGTCCGTTCACAACGGCAACGCCGTCTATCCGAAGGCTCACTGCCTGCAAGTGACCCTGCGCCAACACAGACCGCTGGGCCGCGGAGTGGCGTGCAGGATCGCCGGCACAAAGCTTCTCGTTCAATACCTGTAAACACGATATACCCTGAGGGGTGCCTCTTACGCAGGAGAGCTTTGGCAAAAGCCCGGTCTCAGCTCGTGTTCATGCAACACCATCGGAACGTCAGCCGGTGTGCTGAGTGAAGGCAAGTCACTGGAGCGGGAAGCTCCGTCTCCACCTGCGCGGCACGTTCGCCATGCTTTGGCGGAGCGCAGATTCAGATACGCAGCAAGATAACGAAACTGAAACCCGTGGAGCGCCGTCTGGTGGCGCGAGGGCAAAGTTTATCAGTTAACGGTGAGGCGCTGTAGCCAGATGTGGTCCACCACTCGCGGGAGTATACTTGTTGCGACATCAGTTCGCATGTCGAAAACGTGCGTTTGCGGTGCAGCTAGTGCAATCTGCCCTGCGGGATGCGTGCAGTTCACCCCGATTCCACGTCCAGGGCTCGCCCTCGAATACCAGTTGGCGGAGGATGTGCGGGCCTGGCGCCTTCACTTCCAGACGCCCATGCATGCTCGCGCAGCGCGTGCACGGCGCTATACGCGGCCGCAAGCGCCACGAATCGTCGCGCGTGGCCTGACAAAACCACGGAAGTTGCTCACTGCGGAGTAAGTTTACTTTAGCATGCATGGTCGGTAGTCAACATGTGGCAAACGTCAATTCTCTGCTGTCAACACACACGAACGCTGAGACTCGAGACAAAGTGTGCGAATCGGTCCAAGGGTCTTACGCCTGCCCTTGCCATCTCCTCCACAGGAAACCAATCGCCACCAGCGCGATCGAGGCGCAGACCTGGCAGAAGCCAATCGTGTATGAGTAGCATGCTGTCCCTTTGCAAATGGTCTCGCCGGGCTGAGTGTGTGCCTGCGCGACCGTCGCATATAGGTAAGTGAAGATTGGGGTCCCGATGAAGGCCGAGAGCGTGAGCAGGCCAAAATTGCGTGCAAAGCAAGCTGCACCCCAGATGGACGATGTAAACCCTGGCAGCATGGAGAAGAACGTGCCGTAGGCAAGGCCGGCGCCGACGCTGGTGCGGAAATGTCAACATGGCACGATGACCATGAAAATGCTGGGGAAGGGGGCGTACCTGAGAACCCAGACGCCGTTCTGTGTCGCAACACCGACGAGCATCCAAGCAAGCGCGCTAGACAGGATCACAGCCGCGAAAACAAAGTAGGCAACGCGGCTGAATATTGGCTGGCGGCTGAACTCGAGGGTGCCATTCGGGAGCCAGTTGGCGAGCGGACTAGTGACATCGGCGAGGAACCCGAAAACCAAACGGGACATGGTGTTGGTTATCTGCATATCTCGATACTTAGCGCCGCGGAATGAACGGAGCGCGCGAAGTTTACATACGGATAGGAGGCGGACTTGTGTTGCGGTAATTGAGGTCACATCTTGTACCGAGGTACCAGCCGGGAGAGCAAAGACAATCGTGCCAATATTGCCCATGATCTGTGCTTTGTTAGCGCAAGAAACGAGACTAGTCTCAGAAGAATCACCATTTCGCACTGCAGCTCGTGGTCAGCCGGCGAACGCTTAGTTGGTGCTGAGACGTACAGTTCCCAAGATTATCAAAGATGCCAGCGCCAGAACCCAAAATTCGACGTCTCCAACCAGCTTGCCGATGCTGCCATCATTTCCCGGGGGAAGCTCGAGGTACTCGACAGCAGGCTTTGCAAAGAGAGCAGTGCGTTCGTCGGGGCCGTCCTCCTCATCAATTGTGGGCAAAGTGTGTGGAAGAATAGTCGGGCGCGAAGCCGGAGGAACGATTTGCAGCGCAACGCCACCGATGAGATGTGTGGCAAATGCAACAATAGCGAGGAATGAAGTGAAGTGCGTTACGTTCAACCCTTCAAGGGGGTCTGTGAACCAGGTGGACGCTACGAAGGACAGCGCCAATGGTGAGAGACCAAACAGCGCCATGCTGGTTCCTGCAGCTGCTCCAGGATAGTCGGGGAAATTCTTGGATGCGCAAACGAGGCTAGCGAAGTAACTGCCACACGAAGAATGTCAACAATGCACGGTGACTGCGGTCTGAAGGCGCTAGACGCACGAGCATACAGCACCGAGCCCAAGGAGAGCAAAACAGATGACCAGCAGGTAATACTGAGTAGGCGTGGCCGGGTCTGGATAAGGCGGGGCATTGGCAATCTGGTTCGCGAACACACCGAGGCCGCCTCCGAGGAGGATCGCGGCCAGCAATGAGGACGAGGCGGGCCCATATTGATCAATCAAGCTGCCTATGGGACCGGCCAGGGGATATTGGCCGGCCATACCGCTGAATATCGAAAGAGACAGGGGTGTGTGTGTGAGCTCAAGGGCTCGACTTTCGGGCACGTGGGTGGAGCGGGACTACGCACGCGAGCGCAATTGAACTGAGTTGCGGCTGGGTGAGTCGCAAGTGGCGTGCAAGCTGTGGCGCAAGCAACGGAAATGTGAATATGGCACCTGAAGTGAGTCTGCCGAGGAGTTCAGTAGCAGTTCATGTTTAGGATGGCGTGGCAAGCTAACGCGTTGGCAGCTATGCTGAGGCAACAAAGTGTGACCTTGATGCGCCTAGCCGCCGGAGATATTGGAGCAGGAGGTGGTCGTACGAATGCCGCAGGTGGTCGACTGCGGGACCGCGACGGCGAGCGCACCGGCATACTGTTGAACGACATGGCGGCGAACCTGGTAAGAGTACAAGATTATAGAAAGCGTGCGCAAGGGAGTGAGCGAGATGGGTTAGGAACGGTTAAGAGCGCGAGACCAAGTCCAGCGCCTGAAGCAAGAGCAGTGTATGCCCGAGAGTGACGACGACGAAGGCAACGCGGACTTGGGCGGCTCGGCGGAGTTGGCGTGACTTGGTCTTCTCTTTGCCGCCCGTGACCTCGAAACTATGGCTGCAAAGGCGCGCGAACCACTGTCGATCGAGAGTCTGCTTCAGAAGCAAAAGGAAGAACGTGAGGCGGCGTCTAAGGTAAGCCTTTGCCACGGTTCAACAGTGTGCCTCTCCATCGACATTGGTGAACCCACACAGCCCAAATTCCTATCCAAAGAGGAACGCGCAAAGCTCGCCATCGAGAAGCGCACCCAGGAATTGCGCGAACAGCGCGAAAAGGATCAGCTACAGCGAGCAGACCGTGATGCATTCGAGCGTCAGGCAGCCGAGCTGAGATCACGCGAACGCGACATCCGCGCCCCCTCATCCTCATTCAGACGTATGCATACATCCTATCACTCATATGCTAGACATGTTACTGATATTTTCGCTTGTTCGTAGATGACGACCGTCAGTATGATAACAGGCACCACGGTGGCAGGGACTTTCGTCGTGACGATCGCAGGGACTCTCGCGATGACCGCAGACGCGACGACCGTGGTGGCTTCAACAATCGAGATGACCGTCGCGATGATCGCGGCTTCAACAAGCCGCCTCCGACAGCTCCCACAGGTCCCCGTGCAGACCGAAGTGGTGCACCAGTAGCGAGTCAACAACCAACTGCGTCGGCTCCGATAACCACTCCTAACGCTTCCGCATCGACAGCGGACCTCTCGTCATCATTCGTGCCGCCCATGACAGGCGACGACATGTCAGCGATCCGTTCACGCTACCTGGGTGTAGACAAGAAGAAGCGCAAAATCCGCAAGATGAACGACCGCAAGTTTGTTTTCGACTGGGACGAGCATGAGGATACGATGGAAGAAGCTGTCGTGAATCGCATCGCCGCCCCAGGCCAGGCTCCAGGGCTAATGTTCGGTCGCGGTCACATTGCCGGCATGGACGACGGCGGCGGCACCACCGGTGGCGGCAAGCGTGAAGAACGGCACGCAGACTTCCTTGAGCGGCGCCAGGCCGCCCGCTCGGGCATTGACGAGCGCCATTGGAGCGAAAAGCCGCTCAAGGACATGAAGGACCGCGACTGGCGCATCTTCCGCGAAGATTTCAGCATCTCAGCTCGCGGCGGGCATATCCCACACCCGCTCCGCTCCTGGGAGGAATCCATCATCCCGAACCAGATTCTCGACGTCATTCAGCAGATTGGCTACAAGGAACCCTCGCCTATCCAGCGGCAGGCCATTCCGATCGGCCTCCAGGGTCGCGACCTCATCGGCATCGCCGAGACTGGTACGCTTGTTGCTCTATCCCCGAGCTTCGCGGCCCATGACTGACCCCATTATCCTTTGCAAGGTTCCGGCAAGACGGCGTCGTTCGTCATTCCTATGCTCGTCTACATCTCGAGCATGCCGCTATTCAACGAGGAGAACCGCCATCTCGGTCCGTACGCACTCATCCTGGCCCCGACTCGCGAGCTTGCACAACAAATCGAGAGCGAGACCCGCAAGTTTGCGACGCCGCTCGGCTACAAGTGTGTTTCTATTGTTGGAGGAGTACGTCTAATCGCGCGCGCCCGTTCGTGGCGCAGTCGGCTAACCCTCTTCCTCACCCTGACAGCGCTCCGTTGAGGAGCAGTCATTCAACATGCGAGAGGGCGCGGAAATTGTCATTGCGACGCCAGGCCGTCTCAAGGACGTCCTAGAACGCCACGTCCTCGTTCTCTCGCAGTGCACTTATGTGGTCATGGACGAGGCAGACCGCATGGTTAATCTCGGTTTCGAGGCAGATCTAATGTTTATTCTTGACAAACTGCCCGTGGATCTCTTGGCCGGCGAAGAGGAGCTAACGGCGAATCGTAACGGCAGCGCGATGGACGTCGACGGAGAAGTCAGGCCTAACAAACAAGGTCGTACGCGAGTGACGACGCTGTTCTCTGCGACCATGCCTCCCGCGGTTGAGCGGCTCGCACGCAAGTACCTCAAGCGCGCAGCAACGATCACCATCGGCGAAGCGGGCCGCGCTGTCGACACGGTCGACCAGCGGGTCGAGTTTGTCGCGGGCGACGAGAGGAAAAAGTGCGTAATCTCCGGTCGGGCCGGCGGCCACCCTGCTGACCGGTGGACGAGCGGACTTGGCTGATCGCTTGGTTTTCGTTTACAGGCAGAGATTGCTCGAGATCCTGAACAACGACGGATACCCATCTCCGATTATCGTCTTCGTCAATCAAAAGAAGACGGCGGATCAAGTAGCGCGCGACCTACAACGCGCAGGATGGAGTGCGGCGACACTGCACTCAGGCAAGAGCCAAGAGGGTCGAGAAGCAGCTTTAGCGCAGCTCCGCAATGGCGAAGCCGACATCCTTGTCGCCACGGACTTGGCGGGACGCGGAATTGATGTGACGGATGTCAGCTTGGTGGTTAATTTCCAGATGGCGAACACTATCGAGGCGTATGTGCACCGAATTGGTACGCGATTCACCGCTTCTTCCCCGCTGCACGGGCAAGAACTGACATCGCCGTCTGATCTTTGCGTGCAGGACGTACCGGCCGTGCGGGCAAGAAGGGCACTGCGATCACATTCTTGACGAACGAGGACGACGAAGTAATGTGCGTAGTGTCGTGCTTGGTCTCTCCTTGCGTCACTCTTGGGCTGATTGGTTCTTCTTGCGCGCGTGTATGGTGGGGTGAAACCCCTGAGCAGGTACGACCTGAAGAACGGTACGAATTCGCCCGTGTCCGGTTCGCGGCGAAACATTGACGCTTTGTCGCAGAGATCTCAAAGAGTCCGGTGTCCAAAGTGCCTGCGGAGCTGGCGCGGCACGAAGCAGCACAGACCAAGGTGACGCGAGAGATGAAGCGCAAGAGGGAGGGCGACGATGGTTGAGCAGCGCAGAGGCCGCAGCTTCGGCATGTGCGAGAGAGCGAGCGCGCAGTGCGGTCACGATCATGGATGCGGGTGGGTCAGTGGGGTGGTCCATGTGGGCCAGCAGTGCCATGCGGGAGTGGAAGGGATGGGGTTGCCCGCCGAGCGCTGTGTGGATGGAATGGGCGGCTCCATTGCACATGTTATGGACGTGTGTTGCCGCAGAGAAATACATTGGATCGTGCAGGGGAGGGTACGGAAGAGACCTCGGCGAGGGCTCGAGGTGCGGCATGTGGGCATGTGGAATTGAGGAGATAAGTAGCCGGGAGCGATGATGTGATGCGCTGTTGGAACCATTGCAAACGAAGAAGCGGGGTTTGTCTGCATCCGCTCCTCTTCCCCGACCCGCCTCGTCCCGTCTTGCGTTCCTGTTGAACGTCTCAGACTCTGCGCTGCTGTTGCTGCTGTTGTCTGGTTATGATGCTCAGCGCCGCCCCGCAGAAGGTTGTCGTGTCCGACGACTCGTTAGTACAGGTAAATCCCCACCCATCCATGGCTCGGTTAGCGTTACGGCCCGACTGACACTTGTCTGCTGGGACTGTCAGCAACACCCACCGCCTCCCACAACACCTGCTCCTGGCAAGGGGAGAGGTCCCCACTTCAAGCTGGCTATTCCTGCTGCCAATATGACGATGCCGAGCGCGCCGGACCAGCCAGCAACGCCCAATGGCACGCAGAAGCGGCACACTTCAGGGCCGATCCACGACTTGAAGCGGTTCCTCAACCACCACCTGCCGCACCACAACAACCCGGACCTGAAGCCCCTCACGCCCGTAGAGCCTCCCGCAACACCAGGAGCTGGTAGCACCATTGGCGCTCTTGTAGTTGGTGTTGCTGCTGGGGTTAGCACGGACCGGTCGGCTCGCGCGCCGACTGTGCCGTCCACTCCCGGATCCCATCATGCTCACTCAGACGGCACTCTGCGACCTGCTCCAATCAAGGAGCGCCAGTCATCATTCTTCTGGAACAGAGAAAAGAGTGGCCATGCAACTCCTGCTAAGAACGCGTCGGGGGGAACCACCCCACCGCGCTCAGACGCCGCTGTAGCCGACTCTTCGGCCGCCGCATCCACATCTCCTGTTGCAGCTGCAACACTCTCGCCCTCCCCTCCTGCACCGCCAGCACCACCACAGAGATCAAAGTCCAAAGGTGCAGCATCCATCACCAGCACTGTCCATTCCCACGTCTCCACTCCAGCTGCCAATGGCCAACAGCCGATTGTCTCCCTTTCGCAGGCAACTCAGGTTCATCTCTCTAAAAAGTACGGCAAATGGGGTCGTGTCCTTGGTTCCGGTGCCGGCGGCACTGTCCGGCTCATCAAGGGTAGCGAGAAATCCGGTGGCAACATCTACGCTGTCAAGGAGTTCAGGCCAAAGCGCGTCGGCGAGTCCGAGAGAGAATACCAGAAGAAGGTCACTGCCGAGTTTTGCGTTGGCTCGACCCTCCACCATCCCAACATTATTGAAACTGTCGACATTGTCTGTGACCATGGCCATTATTATGAGGTGCGCATCACTCGTTCTCGACTAGTGCTTCCCCGCAGAGCCGCTCATCACTCTGTCCGCTCTTTCCCAGGTTATGGAGTACGCTCCCTATGATTTGTTCAACATCGTCATGTCCGGCAAAATGAGCCGGCCCGAAATCTTTTGCGTCTTCCGCCAAATCTGTGATGGCGTCGACTACCTCCACGGAATGGGTCTCGCGCACCGCGACCTCAAGCTTGACAACTGCGTCATGACAATGGACAACTGCGTCAAGCTCATAGATTTTGGAACTGCAACTGTTTTCCACTACCCCGGAAAGGCGCAGACGCTCGCCACGGGCGTCGTCGGTTCGGACCCTTATCTTGCTCCGGAAGTCCTCACGTCCGAAACCTACGACCCACGCAAGACCGACGTATGGAGTGTGGCAGTTATTTTCCTCTGTATGATTCTCCGCCGATTCCCGTGGACGCTCCCCGATGCCAAGAAGGACTTGAGCTACAAGGCTTTCTTGCAAGCACACCCGGAGCTCACCGCCAAGGCCCCAGCCCGCGCTTCGACTGGACTAACGACTGCTTCAACGGCTACAGCCAGCAGCACCACATCTCCCCGCTCGGCCACGAGCGTGTTGACGCCCGAGACGTCGCTCATCTCGCCCAACACCTCCATCGAGGCGCCTCCGTCGCTTACCAAGCTCACATCTGGCTCCACGCGGTCCAGCAGCACATCCGGAGCGTCTCGGGCTTCGTCATGCGATGACGAGTCGCACGAGCATGAGCATTCGGACACATGTCCCGCACTGCCGAACACTGCGGACCGCAAGCGGCAACGGCTAATGAATCAGCTGCAAGTCACGGCGCTCAAGGCGACCTCGACCGCGACACTGCCCGCCCTCTTGAGCCCTGCGATGGACGGCCAGCTATTGCAGGAGGTTGAGAGCCCGACCGACATTGACATCGACCAGTCTGTTTTGCGCATCGCTCGGCCTGCTTCTTCGACCGAATCTGAGCCAGCGTCACCGTTCTCTAACGGGCCATTTGTTTTCGCTGTTGTCCCGCCAACGTCGCCAGAAAATACGCCAGCTCTTTCGACGCCAACCAGCCCGAGGATGCGAGCTGCGACTATTGGCAGCGGCTCGCACAGTGCACCCTTCCCGAGCACTCCAGCCTCCGCATCAAACCCGTCGATCGCCACGCCAGTCGCCAAATCTTCCTCGAACCCTGCGGCTACCCCGACGACAGAAGTGATACCTGCCACACCGTCAACACCCGTAGCCAACAGGAGGCATCAGACGACTGAAACGCAAGACTCTGGCAATACTCTGCGCAAGTACGCGCCGGACAGCTGCGCAGGCACTCTGGATGGCGCTGAATCTATTCTGCGGTTGCTTCCTCGCGAGACTCGGTCTGCTTTGCGGAGGATGCTTTACATCGACCCGTCTAGACGAGCGACGCTAGGAGAACTTCTGCGCGGTCGTGGGAAGCCGAGCGGCCTCGTCTGCCGCTGTGGAGGCAAAGAGTGTGGCGGCCGGCTCAACAACTCGCCCGGTCACTCCGAACCTACTGAGGATGACGAGGATGACGGCGAAGAGTGGCTCAGCACCATCAGGCCATGCTCCTATGCCAAGATTGCCGCCATTGAGAACATTCATTGCGACGACTGCGAGCCATCTCCCGCTCACACGCACACCAAGGTTGCGGTCGCGGAAAAGGCGCACAAGAAGCGTTTCTTCTGATCTGGTCGTCCGCCCCTACGCTACTGCCCATGTATTTTTGTCTCGCGTGCCTGACCCAGTATATCTTTCATCGACCTGCTGCCGTCCCGCGGACGGCTGAATCCCGTTTCCGATGCATCATGCCTCACGTATGGACGGATGGTGCCCGCCACCAGCATCTATCTACTCACGAACATCTCGTGTAATGTCTTGACGCCCGCTTCCTGCTTCCCGCCTTCGTCTCCTCGCTCCCATTGCATTGCCTTTCACGTCCACGCAACGCACGACCTCAGAGGTTATGCCCTGCATGCTTGCCCAGCCGCGTCCTCCCGCTGCCCGACAGTTGGATCCTCATCAGCCGCTGTCGCCTCCTGCCGCCCGCCGACCGGTGCACGTTTCTTAATTGTAGTGTAGCTCCACCATGCCTCCGCCGTGTCCCATGCTGTCGTGACTTGCAGTCTTTTCGTCCCTGCATGTGCATGGCCGTGTCCATCCTCACGGCAGTTCTGGGAACACCTTTGCCGTATATCCGACAATTCAAGTACACCGTAGACCTGTCTCAATATCATTTCATTCAGCACCCGCAATTCGTATTGTCTCGATTAAACATCGTAAGAACATCGGGCCGGCGCATCGGGCATTATTAAGCTGTCGACCTTCAAATTGTAGGTGCAGGCGCTGGGGTCGTCGTCTTTTGCCTCGGCCAGCCTCGTGATGTGCCCCCTTGATCTCGACGAATAGCGCGGGACCGACATCGTTATTCCTCGCTCGCTTGTGCTACAAGCTACAATTCGTCGTGGTCGCCACCAGCACGGCGCTGCTTCCCAGAGCCCGGCGAATCAGCCTTGCCTTTCTTCTTATCCTTGCTTTCCTCCTTCTCCGTTGCGGCCTTTTTCTTCACCTGATCAAAGAGGACTTCGTATCCTGTGGTCGTGCGTAAGCCAAGCAAGTAATCGAGAGACACGAATGTACGAACCGGCAGCCCGCAGCGCGTCGACCAAGTTGTACTTCTGCTCTCCGGCGTCTTGTTCTGCCGGCTCGTCCGCATAGTCCTCATCTGTGTAGCCGTCATCCGCATACCCATCGTCGTACATCCCATCGAGCTCGTTCTGGTCGACCTCGAACTCGATCACTGTCTGACCATCCTTCGTCTGGCGCTTTTGGACGTTGTAGACGGGCACATCGCCAAGGGCTGCGACAAGGTTCTCGTCATCGGTAGCCGCATCGTCGGCATCAATATCATCCTGCTCAGCAGAACTTGCGGCACCGCCCTTGCCCGCGGTTTCACTCTTCGCAGACTTGGTCGAACTGAGGCCGAGGATCGATTCGAGCATCTTGCGCAGTGACGCATTATCGTCCAATACTGACCCTGCCTTCTTGGTGCTTTTCGTGTCTGGCTGTTGCAGCCGGACGGGTAGCCTCGTGATTGGACGCGGTTTGAACTGCTTGGGATGCCTCGAGCCGATTGTTGGGTCGGCCGCGGGGGTCGTCTTGGGTTGACCGACGGCAGCCTCACCTGCAGTGCCTGTCGTTCGCGAATCCGGGGGTGCAATAGACTTGACTTCAGGCTGCGCCCCTGCGGGTAGGACCTCTCGGCAGCGAATGGGCTGTGCAGGTAGATCGTCGAGCACGCGCCGGAAGCCTGGTTCGCTGCAGAGCCGAGGTGTGTGAATGACGAGAGTGTACTCGCACGTCCGCGTCTCCTTGACAAAAACGATGGTGTCCGTAACGGTCATCGAGCAATGGAACTGAGGAAGCCATGTTAATCAGGTGCCGCTGCTTCTCGTGCAAGTCTAACACAAACCTGGACCTCAATCTCGCGTGGCTTTCCAGTCCGGTCGCAGGCAGTCCCGTCGCCCCATCGGAAGTGCTGCGAAACATTCAGATCCAGATGGAAAACATGCGGCAATTTAATGGCTGGGCGTACGAGGTAACGTTGACCCGTGCCGCGAGCAAGTTCTAAGCGGTTTGCGGCCTCGCTGACGGAGCCGTCTTCTGCCTGTGCAGACTTGCCGAGGGTGTAGGACGGATACTGACCGAGAAGAAGGCGTCAGAAGGGCTGTCATGTAGGGTCGCAGGCGCTACAAACCTCCGGGTCTTCATCGGGAACTCGAGCCACTGCAGGGTGATGAGAAACAATGTTCGCGGCGAGGGAAGCGCGGCGACCGACCTGGTGGAAAGGTGAAAGTTGCCTGCTCTTGCAATTGCCGGAATTGCCGTACATGTTGACCGTGGCAATAGGAATACGTAAACCACCCTTGTCGATGCTGTTATAGGGGAGTTCAGGGTAGAAACAGGGCGAGAGACTGAGAGGAGAGCGCACATAGAGGCAGCGACCCGACAGCGGCTGCAGCAACTCCCACGTCTTTGCTGCTTCTGGTGCAGGCTCGTACTCTTCTGAAGGCTGCTGTACTTGTATCGGGGGTGGAATGAGACAGACATAGGAAGCAGAACCGAAGCGCATGTGTTGTACGGGCTAGTATAGTGATCACAACTTGAGTACGTGGCGTTGAGCGCGCGACACGACTGCAACGAACCTGCAGGCGAACTGAAGCATCGGCATCGCTGGGCTGGACAATCTCGCCACCGCCAGCTATACGTTTGGAATGGGAGGATGTGATGAATTCGGCCTCGCCGCCTGTGACGCCGCCCTGCTGAAGCCACGCCTCTGCAGTTTCGTTCGCGACTGGAAGGGCATTCAGGAACGTGACACCGTACTTTGGATACGAGTCTACGTCCTGAACACCAGCAAAGCGTGCTGAGGAGGTGGAGGCGAGCGTGGCAAGTGCACAACCAAATAGAGCTTTCATCGGGGCCGTTGGTATTGGCGGCGGCGATTACACGAGTAGCAGCAGCACAAGTCCGGAAGCGCGTCACACTGTCAGGTTCCGCCGGTACAGCAACATGGTCCAACCCTCCGAACAGAATCTCAGCCGTGGAGACTCTGAGGGGTCGCATCTTTCCACACAATTGCCATTCGGAAATAAATTCAGGAACAGGTGTTGGCTGGCTCAACAACTAACGTTTGTGTTGGCGACGGGCAGTTGAACCCAGCTCGCAACGTCCATCCGTCTACGTCGCCGCGTCTCGCGTACCCCAATTTCTCACATGCGCGCTCACGGAAGGTCTACATTTAATATTCGAAAATCGCCTCCGAGCGCCCTTCTGTTTGTCTCACCCAACCAAAGCCTGTTATTGCATCCGCCACTTATACCTGAGCGCAGCGCGCTAGGAGCGGCTCCGTTCTCTCTCCCTCTTCCCTTTCCGCTTGCCCTTCCCGCATGTCGTCGGACGAACCTCAGATTGCCACCATAGCCGCCGGCGAGACGTCTCCCGGCGGGGCTGTCGCGGGAGGCTCAGGTGCGCCTGGTACGTGCGCTCACTCACACTCACTGCCCTGTCCCTGCGCGGCTGACAGTACTTGTTATTATAACCCCCCAACATCGCCCCCCGCAGATGACGCTCCGGCCAAACGCGGCCGCGGCCGACCTAAGGGATCAAAGAACAAGCCCAAGGACGCTGTAAGTAATGAGGAGAAGCCTAAACGCCCGCGCGGACGACCTGTAAGTTCAGGTGGTCGATAACGACAAACGCCACGGATCCCAACTACTCTTGTTGTCTGGCCACTCACAACGCCTATCGCATCCCCTCGATCCTATATTCCAGCCCAAGCCGAAACCTGAAGAGCCAGTTGCACCCAAGAGGAGAGGTCGTCCGCCAAAGGTTCGAACTTGCCAATCTTGCCTCTTTCGCAGACACATTGAACCTGACGCCCGCAGAACAAGGAAGCAGCCGCAGCTCCCTCCAAACCCAAAAAGCGCAAGCGCGCTGACTCGGATGAAGAACAAGACGACCTTGACGAGAGCGAGCCTGAGGTCATGCCCGCTCGCAAGAAGCGGGGCAAGAAGGCTGACGCAGGGGCCGACTGAGCTCCGGAAGCGCAGATCCTCGTCATGTACATATACTTTGCGCACGTCGATTGTATGCATCAATCTCGGTTCTTGTAAAACATGAACAAGCCCCCAGTTCACGACGAAGCATCCGTCTGAACTGTCCGTTGACCTGACCTGATTATCTTCTCCGAGACCAGGCGACAACAGCACTTGTAGCAGAAGCCGCAAGCGCCGCCCATCCCACTAACGACAGTATGCGCGACTGGCGGTCAGCCTTGGTCTTTGCCACAGCGTAGCTGATGTCTGGCCGGAAGGTGACCATCGTGTAGAGTGGAAGCCATGACCACGGGGACTGCTTCCTGTCCGCCGCATAGATGAATGTGCTCGTGGACAAGGCCGGCAGAACAGAGTTGAGAGGCTGGGCGGCACTGGTGACGCGGTGAAGAACTTCCTCCAGTGCCTTGCGAACGAGGTAGAGCGGTCTTGTGACATGATCGCGCATCTGCGAGCTGCGGATAGGCCGCTGTCAGCTAACAACTACGTGAAGGGATAAACGAGAGCGCACTAGTTGTCCATGGCCATCTGCGAGATTGCAGCCAGATCCTCACGGCGGGTGTCGGTGTACGTCTGTAGTGCGGTGGCAAGTTGTTCGTCCTCGCCTCCAGGCAGAGTCCCTTGGTTGGGATCCACCCCACACGATCGCATCAGATTGCTCAGGACGCGGACATCCTCAAGTCCGCAGTTGAGACCCTGGCCAAAGAACGGCGTCATGGCATGAGCGGCGTCTCCCAGCAGGATTACACGGTCGCGATAATGGTACGGCGAGGCCTGTAATGTCATTAGCTAGGTTTCCACCTATCAAATGAGATGCGACCTCTTACCTTGACGCAAATGAGAGCACTTCGTGGATTATACCAAAAATCATGAATGAGCTGCTTCTCGCCAATCAGCTCGAGGACATCAGGAAAGTGTTGACGGAACCAGGAGGCGATTTGTGCCACCTCGCTAGACGTCGGTGCCACGGTTCGAGGCTTTCCCGCATTGGCAAATGAAAAGCCAGGAAGGAGCTTGTCCAGTTCGTCCGTCGGCGCGAAAACGGTGCAGGTGAACGTCTTATCCTATTCATGAATTCGTTCAGCACTAGCCAGGGTGCACAACTGCGACTAACATACCTTATTTGGGAGTGCGATAAGCATGAACTGATGGCGAGGCCAGATGTGGAGATAGTTGGGTTCCATCTTGAACGCTGGTTCGCCGTCTGTGGCAACACCGGCGGGCATCCGGAGTTCAACATACTCGTGCGGAATATACTCCTGATCGAAGTCCATCCTGAAATAATATATCAGCAAGTGATCTCAGTCTGCACGAGTGAGTCTGTACCTCACAAAGCGCATCATCTGCCGCCGCACATTAGAGTGACTGCCGTCTGCTCCAACACAAAAGTCGAACGTGACGGAAAGTGAGCCGGATGGTGTGTTGAAGTCGAGGCGCCGCTCGTCAAAGTCTGCGGTGGCAAGCTTGTGCTCAAAGTGGATGGCAACATCAGCGCATGCTGCCACCTCGTTCAAGAGGCTTTCGTTGAGCAATGCGCGGTCAATTGAGTTGATGCACTAAGCCGACGAGCGCCAGATGAGCTATGACGAAGCCACTGGGTTGAACACCAAGACGCACCTGGCCGTGAACGTCATATATCTGAGGGCTTGTATAGCCTTTTGGCCCATGAATCATACGACCGCGCATTGGAATGACCGTGTCTAGGAAGCGGGCAGCCATTGCGGGCTCGACTGAGGCAATAGCAGCGAGACCGCGCGACGATATGGCAAGGTTGATTGACCGCTGGGCCTGCTGGGCCTTGTATGAAGGTAGTCTTGGGTCTAAGCGAGTTGGGATCCAGGCGTTGGATAAGCAATGCGTCAGAGGCGCGGGTGGCACGACCACCAGTCGCACAACGCGCACCTGGACGGCCCTCATACAGTTCAACCCGCCAACCCATCTTGGCCAGAGAAAGTGCAGCGAGACAACCAACTGGGCCACCGCCTACGACTGCAGCAGTACGACGCGTCTCAGACATGATGTTTGGTGAAAGGTGAAAGCAAGGGACGTGACGCGTCTTGAACTCCGAGATCCGCCCCGAAAACGCCGTTGAGCATGTACAGGCATTTCGATTTTGCACACGTCAACAACAAATACAACTGGCCTAGGCCATGAAAGATAAGTAATTAAGCATTTCCTTGCACGCCTGCGATGTGGTAGCTGTAGTGGCCCTCCCCGGTTGGCGTGTTGACCCCAGACGCCATCGGGCTCCCGCCGACACGAGGAGTGATCAAACCAGAGCCATAGGCACCGTGCACAAAACCACCGCTGAGACCCTCCATGGAACCCGAGTAACCTGAGGAATCATGTGAACAAAACAGCAGCGAGCATCATCTCCAGCGTCCTTACCAGGAACCAGGACGTTGTCCCAAAAGGTGCCGTCGCCCAGGATGCTGTCCATTGTCAAAAGCTGGTTGGAATCTTGACCAAACATTTGCATGGGGTCGACCATAGTAGGCGGGAACGTCGAAAGGTCCGCGACAGGTCCCATTTCGCCCATGAACTGGAAGTCTGGCATCAATGCGTTATAGTCCAGTTGGTGGGATTGTTGAATGTGCTCCACAGGATGCTGCAGGTGCTGCTGCAGATGTGAAAGGTGTGGTTGGTGGCCTAGTTGAGAGTGTAGCTGGTGTTGATTATCGTGAACCACAGGCGCAATCGGTACGGGCGGAGCAGACTCTGCCGCAGTGATAGCCGAGGCGGTTGTTGTCGCACCGTCGAACTTTGCGGCAATGAGTGCTCGCAGGAAAGTTGCATAAAGCGCAGGTGTATGTAATGTTCCAGCTGCGACCGATTCAAGCAGGTCTGGTGCGCTTTTGATGAGGGCAATCGTGCTGTCCTCGCTTTCGAAGAAAGACCGGAACTCCGGACGAAGGAGCTGAGGTGAAGTTAGCTTTGCAGCAGCGTTCAGTTACTGAATTGTGCTCGCCTTCATCAAGGTCAACACTGCATAGGAAATCTGAACGAAGTGCGCGTCGACCGAGTACTTGAGCACGCCCATAGGTACAAGCTCGTCCCGAACGACCGTTAGGAGTGAGGTTGCGGAGAAGTGGCAACGACCAAAGAAGTGTCCCATGTCGACACCAGACCGCTCGAGCGCATTTTGCAGCCCAAAGCTATTGATGATTAGGAGCACGTAATGGAAGTAGAACTTGCCCATTGCGTCGCGATAGTCTGCTCTGCCACCCACCACCCTGTGCGAGCATAAGCAAGGCCAGCAACACAGGTCATGGACTTACGATTTGGCGGTCTCTTCCCATTCTTGTCGCCAATTCATGAACTGTGCCTCGATGGTTTTAACGACGAGGAGATAATCGCAATCGGCCTGAGCATCTGCAGGCGAGTTGTAGCCAGCGTAGAGGAATTCCAGGCTTCGCGACAGGATGCGTTGCATTTCAGCATACGCAGCAAGACCATAATCGTTGGGTGTGGTGTTCTCATGTTGGCACCACTGGGTAAGACCCCGAATCATCGACCTTCGATGGTATCAGCCAAGGAACATGAAGCGATCTAAATAAACATACTCGTCTGTGACAGTATAAGGCTTGCCAAGTTGGCCGCTGGAACTTCGATCAACAATAAAACACATGCTGCAAACAAAAATCTGTTAGGATACCACCAGGTTTGCCGTAATGCGCGCGCATGAGCTCACATCCACGTCCGCTCTCTATTGCGAGCCTCCTTGTCCTGCACGGAGCCTACCGGAAATGTCGTCCTGGATTTGCGATGCAAATTGAGGTCTAGCGCCATGCGAATGGCCTTACAAAGCAGGTCGGTACGCCGAACTCGCACGACTGACAAACGTACCATGCCAATCATCATGAACGTCCTGTCCTGTTCATACCGCTCGGTAGGCCCTGTTCCCCATAGAGCGAGAATTAAGTAACCTCTGTAAACGTTAAAATCGGTGAGCAGGGGAGCTTGTCTCAAACAGGTGGCTTGGAAATTAAACAAACTCACTGGACAATCTCGGTGCTTTTGTACCCGCGTTCTACGACGGTGAAGGCCAGCTTTCTTGCGAGGGCTTCAAGACGTGGATGTAAAGTTGGGTTCTCTGGATAGAACTTGCTCGCCACGGCACAGATGCTTGTCAAGAGGAACGGTGAGCGCGAGCACACGAGCGATGGCGTGTGAAAGTCGCGTTCCAAGACAGTGGCATGATGCTGAGGGTTTTAGGATCAGTGCCACTCTAAGCACGGTCAACTGCGCGGCAACTGACGTTCATGTGGTCGAAGAAGCTGACAAAGAAGTCAGCACATGCCGCACAGGGAGGCCGCGGAGCAACGCACATATTGAACAGAGCGACAACCTCGTCTGTTGTCGTAAAGCTGAGCATTTCTGGTTGGACCTGACGCTCGATGAAGAGCCGCCGCAAAGGCAGGATGGTCATTGGGCCAGGGCGGAAGTAGGCGTCGCTAGCCACACCAACACGAGGGGCATCGTCCCCAACCTGCTCGCGAGGCCTCTGGTTCGACAGACTTGCCTCGGCCAGCAGTCCAAGGGGGTTGATAACATTGTCTGGGAGTGTGTTGAGCTTTGGGGAAAACCGGACTGACGGGCGAATAGAGGACGAGGGTGATGATTCAGCGGGTGAATGATCTGCTGGGGGCGAAGGTGATCGCGACGCAGCTAGTCCTTGGGGGAAACCGCCCATTGACAGGGGATTAGAGCTGGAGATGGACTGGAGGACAGTGGCGATGGTTCGTTCCATCTTCTTGAGCGTGCGTTGGAACTGCTCGCTTTTTCTAAGTCGCCGAAATGTGCATGAGCGCGTGAAATTGCACGGACAACAAGTACCCGCGCACTCACCGAGTGGACCGCTTGCCTCGGTTTGATTCCTCGAATCGACATTCGTACCCGCCCGCGGCACACCGCTTGCAAGCCTCCCCAGGAACTTCGACGCACTTCATCTTGAGCCGCCGACAAACGGTGCAAGCCCTAGACCGTGGCCTGTCAGATGCAGTACTCAGCTGACCAACTGCAAGCGCACAGACCTGGAACCTCTAGCCGACTTGACCTTACCGTCACCGTCACCGGCGCCGTTGCCCTGAGGGCTGTTCTGTGCCTCCTCACCAGCACCATTGTCATCGTCGCCTGTCTTGCGCGCCTTCTTGCGACTCTCTGCAACAGCAGCTGGACCAGCAGCGGGTCGCTTCCCGTTCTCATTGCTGACCGAAGAATAATGCATCGACATGACGTCTGCAGGTGAGTCTGCATCTCCGCTGGATGGTGTATGGTCGTTGTAGGACGCGTAGTGTGGCTGTTGTGGGCCGCCGATGCCCTGCGAGACATATTGCTGTTGCTGGTGCACATGTGGCACCTGCCCGAGCGTGTATCCAGGTGGCAGCATCGAGTCCATGGCCTGTCTTTCGACTAAGCAGTCGATGTGTGCTGGACGCGTCGGTACTTTAACGGGGTTACGGTTGGAGTGTTGTTGCTGTAACACGGCGGCCGCCGTTGAACTTCCACTCCAAAGTTTTGGTGTGCGCTACGAGGCCAGTGAGGGCGAGGCACGTCGAGCTAGATAGGCTCGAGAGGAAAAGGATTGGGGAGCGGAAAACGCTCAACGTTGCGAGAGGCAGACGAACGCTCGGCATCTGTGGCCCGACTCGTCAGCCCCGCATACGCTCACGGTGCCTCCGCAGTGTGATCGGACGCTGTGCCTGCGTGGCCCCCGGATCCTCATTTCACGTCCGACTCGGGCTTCTCCGTTCCACAAGTCTGTATTATCGGACAGCCACATGCTGCAATGCGCCATTTCTACACATGCGTTGGCTTCAACTAATATACGCGGAGGCTGGAAGTGAGTGAGACAAGACTGTTGCGGTTACAGATGCGAGGCGTGGCATTCGTTATTCGTGGGGTGTAAGGAGTCAAAGACGCGGGATCGCGTCGTCGTGGTCGTCTGTCCGTCAACTAATACTTAACAATCCGTCGAGCCCTACTGCTGCTGCTGCTGCAAGCGACCAAGAGTCTTGTTGCGAATCGACCGTCGTAACGAGAAGCGTCTGGATGCAGAGTTGTCGTCGCCAGTCTGCAATTGTCGCAATCTTCGTTCACTGAGGTTGGTCGCCATTCGCCGCATCGCATAACCGCCTTCCTCGAAGTCGTGCTGGAACCCAGTCAGGGCTCGACTGGATGACCGCAGGCCTGTGGCCATGTCTGTGCGCGACCCAATAAGGGAGCGCTGCGACCGGCCTGGCATTGTGATCGGCGGTTGTGGAGGCGGTATCGATGATACCGAGTGCTGCGACTGGTACTGAAGATGATACAGGTTGTTCCAGTGTCCGCCGATCTGTGGGTCATTGACGATGTCTCGCTGCGGCTGCAGCTTGCGCACAGCCCGGAGGACGTCAAGGTCGTTCGGCCAGTACATCTCCTTGACAGCCCTAGCCAGATACCGCGGCAGTAGTGCGAGGATGAACACGAGGGGGATCGACAACCAGAAGTAGGCGGCCCGGAAGAGATAGTACGCGTTGCCGCTACGAAGAATGTCAACAAGGGGCAATACGAGGGTAGTGAAATGGCATACAAGGAGTAGGAGAAGAACCAGCCGGGCGCGATGAGAGAATAGATGCCCTGCCAAGACAGTGAGCTGGCAAGTTACAAGAGCAAAGTGACCGTGACTTACCAGGAACGCCCAGATGAGAACTGGCCCGAGGGAGACCGCGAACACGACCCACCACGTCCATGCGTGCGTGTTAAGGCCATTGAACGCACTGACGGCCATGACTGCGGAGATCACCCTGCACAAAGAATTAAACATAGGCCCCCGATTCCAAGGAATTTGATCGTACATCACCGTGCTGAACTCGTACATGCCCACTTGCAGACCGTCGTCGCGAGCAGTCGTCGTGTCATACGTGTAGTTGATGAAGAAGAAGATGACTGCAGACTAGAAAGTCACGCAATGGACTGTCAGCTCCAAGTGCATAAACAGCAAAGGTCAAAGCGAACCTGATAGATGGCATCCAACATGTAGGTGGTGAACAGCCCGATGCCAAACCATCTCTTCTCGCGTCCGTAACGATACAATTCCGGAATGCCCGCGAGGATGTCGTCGTCTGCAGTGCTCGTCAAGGTGCTGTCGTGCCAAGAACCGCAGAGTCAACTTACCGATCACGCGGTCGAAGAGACCAATGGCAACGACCGGGGCAATTGTCCAGAACACGTTCCAGAACAGGAGGTACGTGTAATCGAAGACGCTGAGAGAAGAAATCAGTTCCGCTTCCCTCGTCAATACAGAGATCACGCACTATGTTGTGCTCCACTGGCAGTAGATCTGGAACCAGAATAGCACGCCGATGCACACGATATTCTTGTAGAAGAAGTTGACGATCCTGCGGGGAGATCAGAATCCACGGACCCATGGACCCGCGGAGCGAATCGGAACGCACATGTTGCCGTTGCGGTAGTAAGACCAGTGCCCATGGACGAACAGCAAGCGAGTCAAAAAGCGGAACTGCAGGCACTATCAGCGAAGAGTCCTTCAGGTGGCAAACTACGACGACGAACCTGTGCAATGGCGTAATCTGAAGAGTTGACGGCTTGGAGACCCTCCTCGCCAATGATGCCGACACCGACATGTGCTGCCTGAATCATGCTGACATCGTTCGCGCCATCGCCAATGGCCAAAGTCATGGTGCCAAGGCCGTCCTTGACCAGTGTGACCATCTGCGCCTTCTGCATCGGAGAGACACGGCAGCAGATGACAGCCTCGCAGCGCGTGGAGAGTTCGAGCAGAAGCTCTTGGGTGAAAATCTCTTCGTCGCGGAACGCGTGCGCAAGTGACCCGCCATCAATGACAAGAATGAAACCACCAGGCCGCTCGCCATTGTTGTCGCCGACAAGATGGGAATAACCGCCGGAGGAGATTGAGCGACGAGAGGACGGGCGTGGGAATGGCTCGTTGTCTGTTGGTTCGTAATCTGGTTTGATCTCAGGCATCTCGAGAATGCCTTCTCCTGGGAAGAACTGGGTGACTGCCTTGTGTAGCTGGTCGTAGGTAGACCTGTCGTGTCCGTATTGCAGACCGTCGCGAACGATAATGAGGTTCGAGTCGCGGGCAATGAGATTGGTGCTGTAACCGATAGCTATGGGACGAGTGTCAGAACGACCTGAGAATCTCGAAGATGCTGTCACGTACAGATGGCTGTCTCAAGCTTATCACCGGTAGCGACCCAAACCTTGATGCCAGCGCGCTTGAGGTGTGCGATCGCCTCGGGCACTCCGTCCTGCAGCCGGTCCTCGATCGCCGTCGCGCCGAGCAGACGAAGGTCGCGTTCGATCTCGTCCGACGCTACCTCGATCTTGTCTTCGCGGTCGTCGAGGGCGACAGTGGCGTGATGGTAGCGCTCCGCCCAAGCCTCGTACTCCTCGGCTGGATGACGATGTGATGTCAGTTTCAACGAGCGCGTGGAAAGTAGGCTACACACTAGGGATGATCTTGTACGCAAGGCACAGTGTCCGCAGGCCGTCGTTGGCGAAATCCTCCAGGTGGCCCTCGGTGATATTCCTCAAATCCTGCTTGCCAGGTGCCAAACGCTCGAAGATGACGTTGTCCGCGCCCTTGGTGAAGAGAACGATCTTGTCATCGTCATCTATTCTCCGTACAATGACGCTCATCCGTTTACGTGCGCTGGTGAAGTCGAGCATGTTGAGCAGCTCCCATTCCTGAGTCTCGCCAGGTTCGAAAGGCGTCTGGATGCGGAGAACCTCGCGGTCACGGCCAAGGAAGACGAAGCCAACGTCGGCAGCAGCCTGAACAAGTGCAGCTTCATCGGGACTCTGAGCCTTGTACGTGATCTTCTTGGTCGTTGGGTCAACGCTGGTGAGTGCGGAGTGGCAGAGAGCGATGCATGAGAAGAAACCGTTGAGCTGACGAGCGTGTTCGCTGGTCGAATCGGCTGCATCTTCGAGATCAGCGGCCAGGGCGGAGTCCTTGAAGTGGGTTGAGGTTCCAGATGATTGGCCAGCACCGTCATCGTCCGTGTGTTCCTCCTCCATCGTTTCCAGGTGGCTGCGGGAGCGGGAGTGGACACTGTGTGGCATACCGGAAGGGTCGGCGGAGTGATTTACGCCATCAGGTTTTTCGTGATCATCGCCCTTATACGCGCGACCTCCAACGCTACATTGGCGGAAGATCATGACGTTCTGGATTAAGGTTATCAGACATTGCCGATGGGAATCAAAGACAATGTGTGCAAACCTGAGTGAGAGTACCCGTCTTGTCTGAGAAAACGTATTCGATCTGACCCAGGTCGTCGGACAAGTTCCAGCTGCGAGATACGGCTGGGGAATCCGTCTTCTGGTACCACATTTCGAAGTCGAAGTAGATCCAGGCCGCCTGAATTGTTCGTACAGCTTCGATGGAGATGTATAACGAGATCGGGACAACGTTCTGGAACGTGATGAGGGCGTTGCTGCAACAGAGTTAGGGTGTTTCAATGGCCCAACACTGGAATATACGAACCCGAAGGTGATGAGGCCGTTAATATTAGGGTTGTCGTCTGGCCTGTTGTCTCCGTAGAACCAGTATGCGCCACGAGGAGAGTCTTTCCGCTCGAGAATGGACTCGACGATTGCGCAAACAACGGCGATGACCGCAAGAAGAGCCAGGTTGATGAACCTGCGTGGCACAGTCAGCAAGCCGCACGGCCGCCCGGTGGTTTGTAAGCGCTGACGCACACTTGTGGATTCATCTGACGCTCTACCCTGCTACGCTTACTCGGAGGGTCACCAGAGTTCATGACAATCTTGGTGTCGGAGCCTGTGTAAAGAACGATGCCGATGATCCAACTGGTGTTGCGTAAGACGGTTCCACGAAGCAAAACTGTTTGCACGTCGATGGGATGCTGTTTGCCGTCTGCCGTCTCAACGGCCGCCGCTAGTTTGTACATGTTTTCAGTCGGCTTCTCAGCGTGGATCTTGAAGGAGTTCCGTGGGTCCGCATATGCTTCTGCTGAACGCAAGTGTGAAAGTTCGGGTACTGCATGCCGGCTCTTGAGATTGGTCTCGCCATCGAGGTTCTTGGTTTCGACGTAAGCGACGCTGTCTTCCTCGGAGGTGGCGCAGATGACGATATCGGCAGGGAACGATTCATTGTCCGCAATCCTGACGACGTCGCCAACACGAACATCTTCCCAGATGGTTTCCTGCCAGAACGCCTTGCCAGAGTCTGGATCGAAGTTATCTTCCTCATCCGATGTGTCCGATGCAGACTGGCTGGGCGATGCCCGAGGGTCCGTGGAGGTACCGTGGCCCTCGGGTTGGGCTGACTTTTCCGTCTTCTCATTGGTGAGCTCGGCTTCGCCTTTTCCATGTTTGCGGCGTCTGACAAGCTTTCTGAGACCACGAACAAAGGTTTTGCTCTTTGCAGTTGTGCCGTTACGGTTGCTGTACTCGCCGCCAGCGAGGACATGGGTCTGGGAGTGATTGACAACACGGTCGGACTGGTGGCGTTTGACGTCTTCGTAGCCATCCTTGATGGCGGCGAGCGCAAGGACGACGATTAGAGGGAGAACGACGAGACCGGGTGAGATGGTGGAGAAACGAGGGAAGAACTGGAGAATTGCGATGCCTGTGTTTGAGCAGACGGGCGGGATTGAACAAAAGATAGTGTCAGCATCGTGGCTCGGGCGTCAAAGCAGACAGCGCAGCGCACCGGCGAAGAAGCTGGAGCGCGCAGTTTCATTAGCCATGAGCAAAAACGGGATGATCAGGTGAGGCGTACATGTTGGCTATGCGGCGGAACTGTTCGAGGAGATTACGAGGCAGGAAGGTGATGACGGTGTACTTTGAGGTCAGCACCTGGTTCGTCGCAAAGATATGTTTCTTGTCGAGTTTGCCCTTTGCGTCTAACGAGTCCTTTGGAAGGTCTTCGTTGACGTAGACGGTGCGTGCCTGACCTGGAGCAGCCTTGCGGGTGAAGAGCTTGGCGACATCGAACTCTGATAGCTTTGTGTACCAGTTGGTGGTGCGCCGAGAGGCATGGTGCTTCCGTTTGCGCGGCGTCAGCGGTTTGGACGGGCCAGTGGCAGCCATCGCACGCAGAGGCGAGGCAAGGACGGGGACAGACGATACGGAGAGAAGGTGAAGGAGAGAGGAAGAGAAGGAGCGCGAGACTTGGTTGTCCGGCGCCCGGTCTTGTCCCGTTCAAGTTTGCTGACGCAGTTGCTCCGCGCCCCGAAATCAAATCCGCACCCGCCTCACGCAGTCGGAATTTTAATTCTCACGAGCATAACTTGGCAACGTACACTCCCCGAACCTATAACTCCTCCACTCGTCCCAAAATATTCCTACATCAGCCCTCGATGAACTATGACCGACTTAGGTTGGTCGTCGGGCTCGTGTCGGTCCGTGGTCAGCAGATTGCCGGCCTACCCGCCCGTGTCCCACCTGCCGATCATACCGTCTGCTTACACGCTCCCGGTTGACTGCCGTTCGTACTGACTCTTCTTCTCGCAACCGACGTGGAACTGGCGGTGACAGCTCCCACATGTCAAGCCACTGTAAATGCACGGCGTCAGGACGAGCTTCGCCACAGGCCAATGTAGCATGAGGAGCGCAGTCGGGCAGCGCCCCCTCGAGCCCTGCCATCTCCACACCTGCCCCAGCACACAGCTCAGTCCCCACATTGACTCACCTTTCTTATGTCAGGCTGCCTCTCTCCCTCGCTGAGGTTCGCACGCTCCGCATTCCGCTTCCCGCGTATCCAAATTGCTCTGCACGTCGCACAGTACCGTCGATCCGACTGCCGCCGGAATGCCGCACGGAGGAAGCTATGCGGCGAGTGGTCGCGGTCGCAGAGCGAGCAGCGCAGTGTGTAGCTTGCCCGGTCTTTCTCGATCCCAATGACGCCTTGTGGCAGGAGCCCGTTACAGCGGTACACATCGTCGTGGTTTGGTCGCCCATCGCGAACAGACTCAACGTACCGCTGACTAGCTCCTGCGAGCTCGTCGATGTCGATCCATTGACGCTCGACAAGGTGCCACCACAAGCTGCGGATGTAGTGCACATCGCGAGCCGCGGCGTTGATCATCCCTTTGCGCATGGGTCGCTCGTTCCAGAAATCGTGGTACGCCTCTGCTCGCGTCGATCAGCCTCCACTCGTGTTCATGACAATCAAGCACGCACCCTTCCGCGGTTGGATATGAAGCTTATGCTCGAAGCAGCATTTCACAAGCCCGTTCAGACGATGAATCCGCGCGTACTGTTTCCAGCAACCATTTAAATCGGCAGGGTGAATGAAAGGCCGCAGCCGCCACATTTGTTGTCGCTCCGCCTCGCCACGCTTCGCTCGGCTCAGTATATCTGCGAGCTGCATGTCGAGGATGCCTCGAATCTCCACGCCGTAGCCATGCTAAGAGCAAGTTCATCAGATCGTAGGAACAACACCAGCAGAGCAGAACGCACCAGGTGTTCACTCCAGTCCATCCGCGCGTCGAACATGACCTTCGCCCCATTCTCATCCGCCAGAACCGCAAACAGAGGTTCCAAAGCCTCGCGACCAAGCGTAAGAGCATCGACGACCCAGACATCGTCGTTCTGTCTCGCGATGTTGATGAGCGACAGCGAACCGTCTTGAGCACCAAGCTGCAGGCCCTCGCAGTCGATAAAAAGCAGGTTGGTGCCCGTGAGAGCGTCGATGCATGCGTCGAGTTCACCCGGAGTAGAAACAAGGACAAAACCGACATCCTTGATCATCATCGGTTTGTCTAGGTCCACTGATGTCGGAAGGCTCGTGTCGGACAGCGTCTCCTCGGTTGCGAGGCCGTCGTACGACTCAGGGACATGGCCATACAAATCTTCGCCCGCGTGGACGTCAGGGTCAGACAGCTGGGTGGAGTAGCCGGATGCGCGGTCGTTGTCGTCATCGCCGCCGCGAGGCAACTGGTAAAGCTCCTGCTCGACGTCCTCAGCCCAGTCTACCTCCATTGTCTCAAACTTCATGGCGGGCGCGAATGGAACAGAACGTCTTTCCAACCACCCGAAGCCATTATCGCTTTATACGGTCGGCCGTGTGCATTGTCCTGGTACATTCGATGCAACCACTCGACAATCTCGGTCCGCGAAGTTCAAGACCACTCATCTGTCCGGAGGACGGTACGGAAGCGATCGTCAGTGGCGACGCAACGCCAAATGTAGGATTCGCAAAAGAATAAAGGAGTGACAGAGAGTGTGAGGGCAAACTATGTACTGAGCAGCAGAGGAATCCAACTAGGCGATGTAAACACGAAGACAGCGAGATAATCAAGCCAGACAACGACCGTGGCGCGGGAAAGGACTGGCTGGGAGAGTGGGACGGGACGGAACAGAGACGCAGACATCGTCGCGGCGTGCGCGGTCCGAGTACGCTCATGCAGTGCTCTGGGACGGACGGCTGGATGCATCCTTGAGAGCCAACAGCTGCTTGGACCGGAATGCCTCGTAGTGAATCTGAGCAGTTGTCTCGATAAGGTCTTGGAGATGGGTGCGGGTCAAGAAGTTGCGCAGGTAGTTGAACTCGCAGTGCTTCTCGTCCTCGACGTTAATGACACCCCAGCGGTTCTTGCGGCCGCGGACGGTCTTGCCGTCGATGATGACGTTCCTCTCCGAGCCGACGACAGCGAAGGGGATCATGTCGCGAATGCTCTCGTTGAGCTGCAATTCCTCGGTATCGTTCTCCTCCGTGTCGAAGGGGTAGAGGCGGATGTTGTGGTACACCAGCTCTTCCCGGATCTGCCAGAGTATTAAAATGATGGCCGTTGTAGGAATGGGACTATGCACTGACCTTTTGCTTGAACGCCTCACGCTCGGGCAGAGTCAGCGAGTCGGACTTTGCGATAACAGGTACGACGTTGACGACCTCAGAGAGCTTCTTGAGAACAATCACGTCAATAGCACGCAGGGAGTGGCCAGTCGGTGAGATGAAGTAGAGGCAGCAGTGAATGCGGGTGTCCTGGATGTAGCGGTCGCGCATGGCGGTCAGCTCCTTGCGGAGGTACGCGCTGTGCTGGTCCTATATATTCGGTCAGCGCGAGTAATTGTTGTGCACAAAGGTCGCAACATACCTTAATGTACTTGATGATGGGGTCCCAGCTGCATTCACAAATGAGCGACCGGGTCTGGCAGGCAAAGAAGCAATGAAATGATTGTTTGGCACGCACCATTGGTCGTTGTTGATCTGGTCGCCGTAGCCAGGTGTGTCGACAATGTTCAGTCGCAGGCGGACACCGTTCTCGACAATGACTGCATATAAATATTCAGTATGAGGGTGCTAAATACTTGCCATATGAATGTGCATACCGTGAGAAACGGCCTGAATCTCGGTTGTCTGCCGGACGGGCTCGACGGCGTCGAGGCGGCCCTTGGAGTCGACAAGGTGCGACGCAAAGATGGTGTTGATGAGGGTCGACTTTCCGAGCCCGGTTTGACCTGCAGCGCGCATTCATTTTTCAGCGAGAGGCTTGCGTGCGCGGTTGCTGGTTACTTACCGACAACCATGACATTGAACTGGAAGCCGCGCTTGAGCAGCTTGTGCTCAATTTGGCGGGTGATCGAGTCGAAGCCGACGTAGGACGCGGCGCGGATTTCCTCGACTGTTGCGGCGGCCATTGTAAGCGGGTCTAAACGGTGAGAACGGGGTGACGGGCGTGGGGAAGAAGACGAGCTGCAAGCTGCAGCCGAGCGGAGTCGCAAGTCCCTTTTTCGAGCCGTTGCCGTGTCATTTCATTTGTAGACAAATACACTTTGAATACAGGTTCTATTCACATTGCGAGACGCGAGGTGTCACTGCGAGCGTGACGCGTGAAGACCGGGCACGGTTGTATCGGACGTGTCGAAAATTCTAGCACGGCTGGTCAGCCACTCACACTCAGCCTCTTACCCTCTCACTTTATCCTTCATCATGTCGTCGATGGCCAGCGAGTTCGTGCGCAACTACCACTGGAAGAGCAAAGGCGTAACGCCTTGGGCAGAAGACTGGTTCAAGCGCGAGATTCCTTCCACTTCAGTTGAGGGCGACGCTGGCACTGTGACCGTCGACACAGTCAAGTCCTTCGACGGTGACGCTGAACTCGGCAATCGCAAGGCAAAGTGAGCTCTTCGAGGGCCGCCCGCGTCACAGCAGAGCACTCAATCGCACACCAGACTGCTTGCCATATTCGATCTCAAGATCGAGCTCACCTGGTCGGGTACGACCCCCGACGGAACTGCTGTTACTGGTATCCTGCTCATTCCAGAGGTCTCACACGAAACGGCCCTGGATCAGATTACAGACTACCAGGTGCCGTCCTAGTCATTATGCATCCAGAACACAAGTCTCATCCTGTGGCGTTGAATGCACAGTACCTCTGGACGCTCTCTACACCCTCTTCAAAGGAAGTTAACGCTCTTTTCGCATTCGCCAAGAAGCAACTGCCTGGCGTGCTTGAGGCCAAGTTCGCTGCCTTCCCCAAGGTCCTCCTCGACATTCACGGCCGCGACTTGGTTGTACCCCATCCAGAGTCGAATGAGACCAGCCGGACTGCCACGCCACAGCCAGCAACAAACTACTCTCCAGCGCCTCCAACCTCCGTCGCAGCACCCGTCAAGCCAAAGCCAAAGCCTGCAACTACAACCAACACATCTGTTGTCACCGTCCAGTCGTCGTTCATGGCCAGCGGCGATGATCTCTTCGCTCTCCTCACTGACGAAAGTCGTATCCCCGTTTGGTCTCGTGCCCCCGCGCAGGTTTGCGTTCACATTGCGTAATCCCGTCACCACTTAGCTAAATTGTTTTTATCTTAGTCCAAGGTTGAGCCAGGAGGTAGCTTCTCTTTGTTCGGCGGTGGTGTCAGAGGTACCTTCGTTTCTGTCAACCGACCTACGCAGTTCGTCCAAAACTGGGTCATTGATAACCCAAAGTGGCCAGAAGGTGAGTCAAAACTAACTGCCTGCCTTCAACGGCTAACATTTGTGCCATAGGCCACACTGCAACCCTCACTGTCTCCCTCGAACAGGCGACTGACTCTACGTCCGTCAAGCTCGCGCTGAACGGTGTGCCCAAAGGTATGGAAGACGAGATTGAACGCAATCTTGAAGGCTACTAGTACGTGGTCTTGTCTCTACTCGCGGTCGCAGTGCTGCTAACACTAGTGGCCAGCATCCGCGGGCTCAAGTCCATTGGGTACGTCGAGGTTACTCGCCTCCCACCCCGTCGTACCTCTTCCTCTTCCGCACGTGCACCCAAGTCCTCTCAACCGAGCCCGACCACCCCTGCCTCCCGCCAATGGACCGCCCTTGCTATCACCGCGGTCGTGCTCGTCGGTGCATTCTTCTTCCCTCTCCTCACCAACTCCATTCCGTCACCCAAGTAATAGCTCCCGCCTCCTTATCACGCACCTTGCGCCTAAATTGCTCTTTAACACTTTATCCTTAACTATCTTATCATTCTCTCAACGTTTTTGCAGATTGGGCAGTACGCTGTAGAAGACCACATCTCACAACGGATGAAGTAATCAACTGCATAGACGCGTCGATTTACTACTTGTACAAGTACAATTTGGCTTGCGATGAGAGAACGAAGAGTCTGATCAAGGGCACAATCGAGGCGACAAGGATCTATGCGTACAACATTGCGAGAGAAATGGAGTATACGACCGGATAGAGTTCGCGTTTAGTTCTTGCTCTTCTCCTGCGGCTTCTTGTCGTCCTTCTTTTCTTCCTTTGGCGGCTCCTGCTTGCGGATGAGCACAAACGAGTCGCTGTCCTCCTCCGCAGGGAGGGCCTGAATGGGACCGTTCACAGTGCCACTGGCTTCGCTGTGCAGACGGTGGCGCTCCTCGCGCATGCGGCTGAGGTCGCGAGTGGTGAAGCCGTGGCCAGAGGCCGGGCCAAAGTAGCTAGTACCCGCGAGTGTGCCAATCATGCAGCTGCCAACAAGAAGCGACAGGTAGAAGCGGTACTGGCTGTACCAAGTCGGAGCGTAACCGCGCGCAGTCATGCGCCTGAAGAAACATTATGTTAACAGTGTGACCTGGACCACAACGGTTTTTTGACGTACTGATCAGCCGCCCACAAGCCTGTGAATCCGAGCCATTGCGCAATAATAGCGGATGTCGGTTCAAGGAGGAGGGTTGGCCAAGCGTAGAGAACAGGCACTGCACCAAGCGCCAGGCGCTTCGCGCCGAGGTTGCCACCGTAGCCGGAGAACTCCATGCCCCAGTGAACGGCACCGAGGAACGAGAGAAGAACAGCACCATATGTCGTTTGAACGTGAAGACATTGGTTCAATGTTGCCATAAGCAGCTCGGGGTCACCGTGAACTCCGAGAAGGCCTAGTAGCAAAAGCATGTCAACGGATCGTATCGGCGGCCATCATGACGCACGACTACTCACCCGATGCTGCCTTGCCAGCTTGGCTGGCAAAGTAAACGGAGTAGATGCCCGTTCCGACGTATGGAAGAGCACCAGCAAGACTGCGAACCAGAGTCGGTTATCTCCGGTCTCAAAGCTGATCCGAGGACTTACCCGAACGCCATCACGGGTTTAGGAACAGATGCAGCGATCTTGGAGGTGATACCAAGCTGTATGCAAGAGCGCTATATGAGTGTCTTTGTGTAATACGCGACTTGGTGAGTGCTCACAAAGCTGTCACTACCGTCAGCAAGACGTCCAGCGTTCAGCGCGCCGCCGCCAAGACTACGAGCCAGATCGCTAGCAGTGCCTCCAACTTCCTCCTTGACGTTCTGGGCAGCATGCGGAAGAGTTTGTGAGCCGGGGCGGGCGCTGACGCTGGAAGCTGCGCCGCGAGCGTGAAGTGCAGCGGCCCGGGTGATGAGAGCGCGGCGGGCAATAGAGCCTGGTGCGATGAGAGACGACCGAGCGAGGAAAGACATGATGGGTCGTAAATCGATTTTGTGCGTGAGAAGAGCTGGGATGAGAAACTGTGAGAAGAAGACCTGCGGGGTGTCTAGAGCATCTTAAGGGCTGGGTGGTGTGATACCTGACGTCAGTGGCGACGGGTGCGAACGATGTCAGTCCCCGCACTCCACCGTCAATGGAACCACGGCGTAGAATCTCAGCGTGACAGGGTATAGACTGCTTATTCAGACGCAGAAACGGCGTCGCAGTGCCGTTAGGACACTGGTAAGGCAAACAAGGGAAGGCATTTGTTGGTTTACTATGTAGTTGCGACATGCAATAGGATTAAGGAATCCAGATACGAGAAAACCCTTCGACGCCTTGGCGGCAACACGGACAGCTGCAAAGTTGAAAGCGGGTGTAAGCATTTTGATCTCGTGTGATGTGAGAGGAGGCACGTACAAGTGAGAGGACGAGGCGATCCGCGAGGCCAGGTTCGCGCGGCAGTCATCGCACATGACGAGACAGCGACAAGGCCAGCAGACAATTACTCGCGGCTCAATTGTGCATACAACACACATCCGCCGCGACTCTTCCTCGAACTCGTTCCGCTCACGAGCGTTCAACTGTGCATCCCTTCGCCGATCGCGCAAGGCCACTAGCATGTCGTCCTGCTCATGACCATTCCGCAGTTGCGAGTATCGTCTGCGCGTGAGCATACCAGGTGAAGACATATGGGCGATGAGCACGTCTGGCCCGATAGGTTCCCCGTCGCGCGAGAGATCGGCCAAAACGCCAACGGCGTCACGCTCGGCGTCACTGTCTGCTTCGTCGGAGTGGCTATCGACCTCCTCGTATTCCTTCGGATCGTATTCGCCATCGTCTTCGTTGGGCAGTGTGTCTCCTCGTAGGAAGCGTGAGTATAACTCATCCTCGTTCTCGTCTCGTGCAGAGTCCGGTGTCTGCAAGCGGTGAGCCAGCCCAGCTGACCGACTACTCGACGGCGTGGAGGATCTTGCCCGGGTCGCATGCCGGCCTGGTGGGCGACGATCGGTAAGGAGGTGAAGAATGTTTTGAGGTAGAGCACGGATGGCCGCCCACAATAACCGACCGAAGGTCTTTGCCTCCACCCATAACGCATGTCGTTCCGGATGCGGGCGTTGAGCTTGCGGGTGGATCTGCCCAATCTCATTGTGCCACCCACTACGCCGACCACGCGGTGATTGTATGCTTGCGACGCGGTCAGCAGACAGGGAGAGGCGGCCTGCAGAGAGACCGGCCACTTCGTGTCCCAGACCTGTGACGTGGCTTGCCTGGAGGGAGGCCGTCCCGACACGCAGAAGCGCGATCTCCCAGTCGTCCTCAAGGCGAGGAAGCACCTGATTATGACCCAAGAGCGGTTTTGTGATGCTGCCTTCTGTAAGGATTTGAGTGAGAGCACTAAGCGCGCAGGTTGTGGCCGATATGAAGATTAATCCGCTGGCGAGAACGCAAGACACGCTACAAATATACGTCAGCCTGCGCTCCCAGGAGTTGGATAGCGGTACAAACAAGTTGAGAGGCGGATATGATAACGGGCTGCGCCACATGACTGAGTAGAAGTGTGCCTGAGGCAAGTTGAGTTGGTTGCCGAGGTTAACACGAAGCCACAGCTCACCAAGGATAGGATGCCGCAGATTGACGTTGGTATGAGGCGCTTTGTCGCAGTTTCTTTCCTCAATGCAGCCAGTTGCAGGAGTGTGAGCTGAAGCCAGACAAGTTCAGTTGTTTGTGACATATGAACGCAAAGATCAGTAGCACCTGCAGTAGCGGGATGAACATGGTGATAAGTGCGTCCCGCGGGGGTCGAGAAGGCAGCGCCGAATCTTCATCCCGCTTGCTATGTGAGAGGGGAGCCGAGTAAATGTGCAATAGAAACGAGTAAGCGGGTAGATTAAACGGTAGGGCGTCGTGGTTGATGTCATTCATCAGCCCTTGAGACAAAGAACCTGAGTTGATATCAGCAAGAGAACGTCCTGAGAGCGGCAGGATGGCATACTGCTAACGAGCCCTACTGAAACGGCGACAAAAACGTTCCAGCAGACGGACGCCATGTCATGCTGCTCGGACCATTCACCCAATGGCGTTAGTGAGTCGTACGACGGCCACAGTTCCAAGTCTTGAATGATAATGCAAAGGAGAAGTATTGCTGCCCTCCCAAGGAGATAGACAGCCGGGAAGTTGAGGACGAGCCGCGGGAATGGCGAGTTGGGATCAAGCGGTAGGCATCGGTCACGGAGATTCAGCAGCATGTCGCGCACGAGCGTATGCCACGTCCCCTGCGGTGCATCAACATCGCCTACTACTCGGTCATCAACGACAAAGAAATCCCCATCGACAAATTGGTCTGCGCGAGGAGCCGCCTGCGCGTGTCGCCGGTGGCGTCTACCACCAGGAGCAACAACGATGTGCTGGATGCGGTTCACAGCGAAGCTGACCAAGAGCACGCCGATGAAGAAAGGAGAAGTCGCGAAAGCAATCGGCCCTGGAATAGGCCCACTAGGTGTCGCGCTTGGACCAGGTTGTGATGAATTGGAAGCAGATACGGGTGTGGGAGAGCCATGCCGTTGGTCGAGGCGCGACGAGGCGTGAGCGGTAGCTGCCTCTAAATCGCGACTGAAGTTGAGGTCGATGTTCTTGACGTTGCGAATGAGGGCTGAGCTGAGAGACAATATCGAGTTAAAGATGGACGTGTTGGACATGCGCTCCATCGTGGTGGTCGCAGTCAGAGTGCCGGCGGCCCGCTCTCCTGCCGGCTGCGCTCCTCTGCTCCCGGCGTCATGGCTCGCGCGCATGTTGGTGCACTCGCCCGCCGCCTCAGTGCTTCCCATCCATCCATTCCAATATCTCCACAGTCTGTGAACGTGCTCGACACGCCATCTACATTCCACAACACATTGCTCGTCCGTGGCCTGCGTCTTGTTCACCATTGTCTATGCCAACATTATCTGTGCAGTCCATGATTCAACGCGCAAAGTCACGCGTCATGCTCTCTTCGCTTTACCTTGGAGGCGGCGCTCACGAGCTCGTGCGTGCTTTGCACTTCCCTTGCGCGTCGTGAGTCTCTGACGCGCGGTAAACTAGATTTCTTCGCTGCGCCACAGGCTGGAAACCAACCCCCAAATTCAGGTCCAGATACATCTTGACTACCTACGCTCTACCCGCCCGAACGATAGAGAGAGCATTAAACAGCTTGCATCCCTCGTGCACGACTTCCCAGAACGCACGCATGTTGCCTTATTTCGCAGTCCTAAGCTCAAAGGCTTCATGGCGAAGGCGGTTCCTCCTCGCTTCGACGAGGGCTGGGGCACATGGCACGCAAAGATATACGGGGTCGACGATGAAATTCTCCTAAGCGGGTACGCCTAGCCCATCAGTGGGAGTTCACAGTTGCGTGACCTTGCATTCGCTGGGCCAGGCTTGAATTCAACTGTGAACTCCCAAGCCGAACACCAGGACCTATCTGAGTGACTCTTGCAAACAGCGCCAATCTCAGCAAATCCTACTTTACGAATCGGCAGGATCGTTATCTCCACTTCGCCAGCTCTCCAGGCTTGGCCAAATATTGTTCCGCGTACCTGGACACCTTCCGCCCGTTCAGTTACAGCTTGCAACCGTCAGCAGAACCGGCCGGGTTTACAACAACGTGGACGAACTGGTCAGTTCACCCATATCACACCGAGGTTCAGTTGCGCGACGCGGTGCTCAAGCTACGCCAATCATTTGTGGTCGATGCGTCACCGTTGCATGAGGGCGGGACTGTCCTCGTACCCAGCGTACAAGCAGGGTATGCCGACGTTCGCGAAGAGGAGGAATGCATGAAAGCGCTCTTCGAGCATGTCAACGAGACAGATGCGGTTGTTGACCTGACCAGCGGATACTTCGGTTTATACAAAGCGTATCAAGAACACATCCTTCGTAGTGCCGCGAACTGCAGGGTTGTAGCGGCTAGTCCTCTGGTACGTTCACCGAACTTGTCTCTGAGATTACACACTTATTTCGTCGCTCAGGCCAACGGGTTCTACGGCTCTGCTGGGGTCTCTGGCCATATTCCAGCAGGGTACACTCTGCTTGAACAGCGGTTTTGGAGGCGATTGCAGCAAGCAGGACGAACCTGGGACGGCTCTCGCGGTGTGCAATTCTTTGAATGGGAGCGTCCAGGGTGGACTTATCACGCCAAAGGTACGCCAGCCCAGCTCCCACCATCGCGCTGCTAATACATGTGTAGGCATGTGGCTGCGCCCTTCGGAGGCAGAGCATCCATACGCCTCGCTGTTCGGGTCAACAAACCTCAGTTCTCGATCGGCACATCTGGACACAGAGCTGTCATTTGTGATGCTGACGAGCGACCATGGGTTACAACAGCGCTTGAACGATGAAGTAGCCAAAATCCAAGGTGCGGCTGTACCAGTCGACGAGAAGACCTGGGAGACTCCGGACCGCAAGGTGGACTTTGTAACGAAGCTCCTCGTCTTCCTAGTAGAAGGGATGTTATAATCACATGAGGCGTTTGTAATAGCCACAGAGTGTCCCATGCTTGAAGTGGCTGCTTTCAGGTCGCATCCGTGCTTGGTTCTCCAGCCGGTGTCGCGATACCAGGAGTTGCGGCCTGGCTGGAAGACACTTCTTTCGTGTCAAGGGTAAATGTAACTGGGCCCTGGTTAGATAAATCAGTCCCATGCCGCATGGAAATGAACAGATTTCTTCACATCGTTGACTAGTGACACTTGCATCATGGCTGCGAACCGGCCGTCTGATAGGAGAGCAGCATGAGACGGTATACAAATGTCGCAAATATAAAGGCGCACACCTTTGACACGGTCGGTAACGTAGCTGTCGCGCAATTTGGTCATGAACGCCTCGTAGAGCTCACGACCAACGTTTGGCGCAGCTGCTCCGTGGAAGTCTGGACGCCCCCGCGGTGTCTTGGCAAATAATGTAAACTGAGACACGCTGAGAATGTCCCCTGATATGTCCTTGACGTTCCTCTTCCACTGGCCGCCGGTCGCCGCATCAGGGAACGCGCGGAGAGTCAAGCTGTTGCATGACTTTATTCGTTAGATCGATATATCGACCCAACAAGACACACACATTTTCTTAACCAACGCGTCGACATCTTGTGTTCCATCACCTGAAGGGCTTGCTAGGATGCATCGTTGTGGAAAGGCGGGTTATAGCGGAGCTGCACCTTGTCCGACGCCAACGAGGAGCAGCAGTCCGCGCGAGATCTGCGAGATAACTTCTCCATCGACTACTATATGTATGAGCTACGCTTAATCAAGTGAGTTGTGCCCAAGGCGAACCTGAGACCGAGGCCTGAGTCACTCGTTGGACGATGGCCCTCATGGAAAGAGTGTAAAGAGCAGCGCGCCAACTCCGCCACGCTGCTTGTATCCTCGCCATGACCGAAGCCGCACCACAACCCCAGCCCGGTGGCGCCCGCACGGTCCTAAGTTCTCTCGGCATACCCGCCAGCGTCCTCAACTACCGGCCGCGTCTGCCTTCGCGCAACTGGCTCATTTTTCTTACTGTGACCGGGTCAGTGCTCGGCGCGTACGCGTACGACCGCCGCGAATGCCGCAAAATCCGCGAGGAGTACAAAGCTCGCGTTGCACATCTTGCACTTGAGCCACTTGCTACCAATGACTTTGCGCGAAAAATCACCGTGTATGCGTGCAAGTCGCCCGGCGACGAGGATTTCTCGCGCAGTGAACGCTTCTTCAGGAAATATATGAAGGTATGTATTTCCGTACCTCGCAAGGCCATCCCACTCATATGGGCATAGCCTGTTCTCGTTGCTGCAGCTGTTGACTATGAAATCATCAACGGGAATCGATATGGCGCGCTCGCCATGAGCATTGCCGACAAAATTCGCGAGCGAAGGAGAATAGCAGCAGGCATCGACTCCGAGCCCATCAACTTCATTCCCCTTCCAACGCAAATGTCTTCATCAGAGAAACTCGCGCGCGAACAGTCTGCCGGCGTGGTTATCATTGGCAGGCATACCTTCAAGGAGTTTCTTGCTGGCACAGTCGAGGGTTGGACGAGCTCCCTAGCAAAAGTCGACAGGGAAGAGCTGCTGTCGCATGAGCTGCAGGACGATGGCGTGTTCGACGAACCCGAGGAATTTGATTCATCGAAATCTACACCAGGCCAGAAGCAGACCGTGTACCGGCCCATGAACCTGTCGCCGCTATCTCAATTGGTCATGCAACCACGGGCACCTGTGAAGTCAGCAATCCCCGCAGAACTCGACGTACCGCCAACCCATATCCCGCAACAACCGCCGTTCATCCTCGTGCCATTCTCCAACCTCATCGGTTTCCGGAATATCCCGCGAATGATCGTCGACTTCTTCAACGAGCGCGACCGCGTGCGCCTCGGCTCGGCTGCGGCCTACGCACTCGTCCACGCTCAGACACGACCGTTCCAGACACCATCGGACCTTGATTTCGATGTCTCACAGGAACAGGAGTATCTCGCGTCTTTCGAAGCGATGCCTGACACGATTGAAGAGGGCCGAAGCGAGTTCTACGAGAAGCTGGCCAAGAAGTTGACGACTGCCCGAGAGCTTGCACGTGGCCTACGCGAGCCCACGAAGGATGAACGCAACTACCCTCCGAAGACCGAGGTCGAGTTGCGCACCGAGCGCCTCAAGAAGGAACAGAGGTGGCGTGCTGACCTTCGTGGCTGGTCCATCCTCCATCGTGGCGTACCTCCCGCCTGGGATGACCGCCTCAATAACGCATTTTCTGTGTATGTCGAACCCACAGAAGGTTCTTAGGTATAATAGGTGCGGTACACGACATGTAATTCATTCGGCCGTAGAGTTAGAAGTACCAGTACATTATGTCGTTCACCCGATTCTAAGAGTCGGTTATGATGACGTTGCCGCTCGACAACCACGCCTCGAAGTCGGCCAACGCGTCGTTGCTGTCTGCCTGATCGTTGGGCGTTGAGTCCTCGTGTGTACTTGCAGGTGCTGGTTCTGGCATCCATGGCTGCGAGTGCGGAACCTTCGCCTGCGGTAAAGTGGGGTTGTCGCGAGGCGCATACGGTTTCGAGGCAATAAGCAGGTCTGACGGAACAAGCGGTTCATCGTCCATCATCCACGAAATCTCTGCGTCGTAATTAGAGACAGGCACGTTATTGGAATATGAGGCGTGAAAGTCGCGATAGCCAGCAGATTCTTTGGGCGAGTGTGCGTTCGCGGGGGCATCTGGAGAGGCGGGGATCCGGTGATCGTCAAGCGACTGAAGCTGCTGCGAATCGAGGAATGGGCTGTCACGAATAGACGGAGACATAGAAGAGCGCAAAAACAGCGGGGTACGAGGATGACCAGAATCAGAGAGTAGCGTTGGTGGTGGAGAGGGCGAGACGTCTGGTGTAGAACGTTGAGTTATTGCCCGCCTGGTCGATGGCTTCACAGAGGATGTGACAGCGGATTGCAAAGATGAGAGCGATTCTTTCGCCTGGGCGGTCTTCAGGACCTTGCGCTTCTTAGCCAGAGGATGGATGACAAGACTTTCATCATCTGGCTGGAAGAAGTTGTCAATATCCGAATGCGACCGGGTCGATGGAGTCGGGTTTTCCTCTGCGACTCGGCGTTTCTTCGAGCCTTGAGGGAGAGCAGTACTGGAGTATGCTGGACGAGAAGATGAGCCATGGAACTCTGGTGTCGTATCGTCGTCGCGAACTCTCATAGGCGCTTGCACGTTCTGCTTTGAAAGTCTATTGGACTTCGGTGGTTTGTCGAGGCCGTCACGACAACACAGGTGACGACACGCGGTCTTATCCTTGCATGAGTGGTTGCAGCTGGAGCGGGCAGATTAGCCCCGTATACTGAGACGCGCCGACTACGTACTCGTATTTGCCATTAAGTTTCAAGACCGGGCCCGCTGGTGCAGTTGCGACTGATGGCTTCCTGTCGAGTTTAGAAATGAGTTTAGTCGATGTTGATGCCTGCGCTGGAGGAGGCAGCTTCGCGTTGTCACCATCTGAGAATGACATCAATACGGTCTTAGTAGACGCTGAGATAGTCCAAACCGCTGTCGTCCATTGGTGCCTCGAACTGGGCCCAGAAGTCCGAGTCCTGCATCATCGTCTCAACATCCATGTCCTAAATGAACTGTCAGCAGACAGGAGAGAAGGCCAAATGCACTGCACCTCTTTGGTCTTTGGGCGAGTATCGGGAACAGGATAATCTGATGCCGCGACTGACGGTTTCCAGATGATCGTCTTCAACGTGCCCACAAAGTTCTCCTACTCAGGAGTTAATTTCCGAGGATCTCCTCTGTAGAACGGGACTCACTGCGCTGATCGAGATTTCGATGCATTGGCTAGGTCGCGATAGTTTGGCTGTGACGCTGAAGGTTTTTGCCTCCTGTGTCAAGGTCTTTGTCCTGCCGACAGTTAGCACTGGTCGATTGAAAGCGAGACCCGACTTACGAGATCCGCCGAAAATCAACGAAACGCTCATCCGAGGTAAGTGTCAATACGTTCGTGAAACCCAGCGCGGTACGCTGCTTGCGACGCTTCTGGGTTGAGAACTCGGCGGTGGCTGAGCACTCGATCGTGATCGTGCAGGTGAGGTCCTCCTTGCCTCCGAACGTCTCCACTAAGTCGTCCACTACGCGCAGCCGAAACTCTGGGATCTCTTTGGCAGCTTGAAGAACTTCGAGGCCGAAAGGTAGTCGGCGGTTGAGCAACTGGACGCTATCAGTCAGTGTCATATTAGTCCGGTGAGTTTCAGCGTACGGCTTCGAGTCGGATGGGGTCTTGAGCGCGAAGCTTCTCCAGAGAGGTAATACCGTTTTGGACGAGAACCTGCGGAATATGAGAAGAGGCCAGCAAGATCACGGGCCGCACTGCGACCTTGATGGACTTCTCTCCTAGATTTTCTATCTGTCGCAGAACCACCGGACGGCCCTCCCACGCTTTCGCGTTGAGAATCCGTACCCTTACGGTGGCGTCAGTGTTGGCTAATGTAGAGGTTAGTCTCACGCACAACTCAAGCCCCCATTTGATGAGTGCACCAGCGCGCTTTTCCACTCCGATATCAGCAATAGCCTAATAGAGAAAGTCAGCAAGGGATTTTGTGACGTGCAAGAGATTGACGAACTCGAGCGAACCGCGGGCAGTGACGGAATATAGGGATAGCATCAAGATGCGCTTGCCCTCCTAGCGAGTACTCGTCCGTCAGAGATATACCGCCGAGAATGGCCTAGACGATATTAGGCGGTAACTCGCACTGTCGCAATGCTAACAATCATACCTGAATCAATACGAATATTTTATCGGACGTCTTATCAATCTTTTGAACCTTGAAGCGAATGTCTGTCCTAGCGTCAAGCATGCTCGCTGAGCATCCACCGGGTCTCACCATCGTGGGTCCTGTCAAGAGTTCAGCGCAAGTGCTTTAAGGGCAATGTGCATACTCACCGCAGTTTGTTATAGACCTGCTTCTCGCCAGCCCTGATGCGAACCTCGCTCAGCCTGGAGAGATGGTAAGGCGCGATGTCGGCAATGACGAGAAAACCATTGCGTACTCGTCAGCGCGACAGAGAGTCTCCAACTACGAATCATGAGTAGCGGTTGTGGAATGCTATAAACTGGAACTCACTATGTCTTTCAGGTTGGCACTCTCCGGAAGCGCCAGCAATATGCGCATCTGCTCAATGTAAGCCACCGAATTGACCGCGAGAGCGAATGACACGAACTGTGGACAGCCGGATGTAGTACTGACGGCAGCGGTTAAGTACGCCTGTAACGTCCCACTGCACGGGCATACCTTGCTCATGATGTCACCGAACGGTGTCGAGACCAGTGTCGTTGGATTGTTCTCGTCGGACGTAACGAGTTCCGCCGTCTGTAAATCTTGAATCGACGAAGTTACCAGCGCATCCACCCGCTGTGTCCACGTCTGGTTCGACTCCTTGTCGAGGTTGTAGTGCATGGGATTACGCTGAATCCGCTGGTGGAAAAAGGTCGATCGAAGCCATGTCTTGGCGGTTTCTATGTCATTGACGGATCCCAGCCCAATTTCTGCGTTGAGGAATTCGGCGATATTCAGGTGTAAGCTGTGAATGGAGTTGATTGACCACAGTAGCTGCGTAGGGACTGAACAAACCAGCTCTCAAGGTTCACCTCTCCACCAACGAGGCTCTCATACTTTCTCTGGTCAATGCTGTCGCACATGATGATGGCTACGCCATCTTTGTCTGGGTTTTCGTTAGTCATGACATTGGGATGGCGATGATTCAGCGCACCGCCAAATTGAGGTCGCCCTGCGCGACCCATCATCTGCAAGACGTCTGCCTCTGAGTAGGTATGCCAGCCACCGGACTGCCAAATCTGGGTTCCTTTGATGATAACGGTGTGCGCAGCTAATGCAGGGTCAGTGCGACTACAACGTGTGTATAGTGTCACCACTCACGAAGATTGACTCCGACTGCGAGCGTCTGAGCGAAGTACATCAGCAGCATGTGGCGATAATATGGGGCGATGTACCGAGGTCGCCACAATGACTCGTAGTGTGCCACCAATGAATAGCTCCTCGACGAGTTGCCTATCTTGGAAGTGGAGACCAGCTGCCGTTGATTGAGCCGCATGAGCGCAATGCGAAGTTCGGGGAAGTATATTGACGCACCATGATGAATACCAATGCCGACAGCGGCGAGTGCTGAGACTACATCAGTACTATCGAGCGATAGAGGGCGAGACAACTTACCCTGAAGTTGTGAGTCTTTGAAAGAGGCTTCAATCCTGAAAGCCCGTCAGTTCGTCAGCGGAGCGCTGTAGCGAGCGAGAGCGTACGACTTAGGTGCATGCCACGGCAAGGTCCCCCGAGCCTGTTTCGCAGCATTGAAGTCTTTCATGAGCTGCTCAGCTGTCTGCGCTGTCCCTATTATATGATTCAGCCGAATACCTCTCGGTCAGTTTGATTTCACCCACCCTTTCGTGTTGGGCAGAAAATGAGTACAGGCTTGTTCGCAGAATGCTGTCTGAACCTCATGTCAGCCTTCACACCGCTTCGAACGAAACAGAAAAGCGACGTACGAGATGACTGAGAAAGTTTTGAAGTCTAGCGTTTTTTGAAATCCGAAGTCGTTCTGGTTCTTTCGTGGAAACCCATGCACGAAGCGCTTGAGCTTGATTGGGCGGAACTCCTCGCCAAACTGCATCGTGTCAACTCGAGCAACTCATCGCACGCCACGACGACGCATACAGCATATGTCACAGCAGGCTCGCGGTTTTTTGCATTCTTGCCGATCCAGTGAGCGATATCGGAAATATTTGGAGCGGTTGCTGAGACTAGAATGAAGCGAACGCCAACGCCGCGGAGGTTCATGCGCGCTACGCAGACCTCAAGAGTACTGCCGCGAGACTCGTTGAGGATGTGTACCTGATATGCATGATCTGTGTGTGCCCGTGGTTTCATGCAAGCTAGAGGCATACCTCGTCGATGAGAAAGAGCTTCATGTTATCGAGAATATCCTCGTGCGTAGACCTAGGGATGTTCAACCAAGCGTGGATAAACGCTGGCCGGGGTAGACATACCAGTTGCGTGTGAGGGAGTCCCATTTCTCGGGAGTGGTCACACTATCACCAAAATGAGCGATATCGCGAGCTTAAAGTATGCACAACTGACATGATCCTTGAGCTAGGAGCTTCGCCCCACGCGCCTTTGCCATATGTTGGCGTGTCACCAGTAAGTTCGCAGCCTATTCCACCTGATTAACTCCCGTGATCATGCTCTGGGCATGAAGATCGTGCTTACATCTGATTCCAAGCGGCTCGAACTTCTTCGACCAGTCCTTGTGGCGTTCAGTACATAAAGCCTACAGCAGCAGCGGTTAGTTCCCAAATATTCGCTCGAGTACGTGTGCAAAGGGAGCTGACCTTGGTAGGTGCCATATACACGGCCTTGGTATTGCTCTTGCTATGATCGTTGAACAAGCGAATCATCGCGAGCTCGAAGAGGACGGTCTTGCCGCTTCCAGTCGGGGCTACATCGAGGTCGTCAAGGGGTGATGAAACCAGCTTGTTGCGTACTGACCAGTGACAACCTGCAAAAGTCTAAAGATCAGTGTACGGAACAAGCGGGCACGACGTGACGCACCGTGTTGCTGTTGTCGAACATCAACTGGCAGGCGAATGGTTAGCTTGAGAACGTAGACAGATATGGCAAGCAAGCGTACTGTGTCCCAGCACTTGCTCTGTACAGCGTTGAATACACCGTACTTGAAAATTCCGCGGTACATGTCCGCTGTGGGCGTGATCATGAGTTCATGTAGTACGAACATTTGAGATTCAACGCACGTAGCTCGGACACCGCACGGAGTTGAATACCGTTTACAAGCTGCGTTTTAGATGCCCGAGTCGGAGAGGGTTCTTGTTGGACTTGGCGTTGAAGCGGAGGTGAAGACTGTTGTGGTTGTACAGGACGAGCAAACATCGGAGGTTGGTATGACTGCGAGCTCTGAGTCCATTGGGATTGAGCGGCGCCATATTCTGCAACACGTCGATGTTGTCAGCACACAGCATTCATTGCTAGCCGATTAGTCAATGTGCACCATTGTACGCGGGCGAGCGTTGAATTTGCTGTGGCGTGAATGCCTGGCGCGTTGCCTGCTGGGAGTACAGCATTCGCCCGGCTGACCGATTATATGGCAAAATCAAGCCTCTCTGAGACGTATCATAGCGCAGAGGTGTAGGGGACGAGTCTAATACGGGTATGGGGTTCAGACGCGCCGCTCAACCAGCACAACGCATGCTCACAGTCACCGATCGGGTCATCGACGAGTAGATCGGCGTCGTGGTCATCGCACTGGCCGTCAAAGTATTCATCTGCGCCGGTGAGCGCATCGTAGTCATCCATGAGCGGTGACGAGGGGAAATAAGAGGAAAAGCCGGTTGAACACGCGGAGTTGAATTCCGACTCCGCGAACCGTCAACACGTGAAGAGGTGGTTATTACCACACCAAATAATCGATTGATGCATCTATCTTGTCAAGAACGACAGTGCGAGTATAATGAGTGAAAACACAGTTACAAGGAGGAGTCAAAGCAGTATTCAAAAAACTAGTCCGTTCAATGAGCCCGTTCTGCATCAGTAACCAACAGTTGAACCATCATCACCTCAGCGAGGACAATTCCACCACAGAGTCACGGGACTGCAGCCCGCTTGCCGGGGCCGATGTCCCAGTGGATCGCAAAGGCCCGTGGCCCGGATACCCCGCTGCAGACAGCTGCTCCGCCTTCTCCGCCACCACTGACGACTCGTTCCCTCTCCCCAACCCCAACGAGCTCGCGAGCACCCGTGGTAGCGATAGCGACGACGAGTGGCGTGATATGCGGGGGAAGTCGGCGATGATTGGTGTGTTCGAGTCGACAGGCTCGCCTAGGAACGCCGCAGGTTGACGCGACGCGTCCTCCTTGGGCATAGGTTGGTTATACAACCACGTCGCGGCAAGAACAACGCTGCAGCCGATGACGAATCCGGGTGTAATGCGGAAGTCAAACAGCATGACGGAGGCGAGGAAGGAGATGATGATGCTCAAACTGGTCGCAAAGCCCTTGAGGATGTTGTCCGCGTACTTGATGACGAGAGCCGTGACAAGACCGCCAAAGACCTGGATGGCGACGACAGTCCACGCCCAAAAGCCAAAGTTTTGGAAAAGGTCTGGGAACCAGCCGGTGGTCGATGTGACAGATGAATTGTTGAAGAACACAGGGAAAATCGCAGGAATGATCGAAAATAGGGCCAACTGGACATTGCGGACCCAAAGGTCACTCTGTGAGGACTTGACCATCATCTCGAAGTAGACACCGGCGAGGCCAGAGGTGAAGCATGCTGCGGCTACTGCCATGAAGCCCTTCATCGGGTTCATGACATGGCCCGCATGGTTGGCCGACGCGCCGCTCTCTGGCTTGTTGAAGCCTGCCTGGATCTGAACGATGCCTACACCAAGTGCCAGGCCAAGGAGCGCCAACCACTTGGTGGAACCTAGTGTTCTCCTGAGGAGAACGACGGAGAAGGCAGCGGTGGTGAGGATCTTCATTTGGTAGGTGACCTGGAAAGTAGCGACGTCGAGGTTGGACGCAGCGACGTATTGGAGGTTGTTTTGAACGACATAGAGGATGGCAGGGATGGATAGTTTCCAACAGTCGTGACTGAAGACGTCGCGAGTGAGGCGTTGTATGCGAAGAGGCCATAACCGAATGCCAGATGGAGGTGAAGTATAGATACCGATCGGACGGTATTCGGTAAGGCGCGCGGGGTCTATGCGGTACAGGGCGATGACCAGAGAGATGGAGCCTTTGAGGAGTTCTGTGAGCAGGACGGCGACGGCCGGCGAATATGCTTTCTCTGGGGGTGTTGATACGCGGGAATAGTGCATGACAATTGCAAGGACAGCATTCTGGACAGCGAGTGTGACAAGGCTAGGGTGAGGTGAGCACAGTGGGCAAGGATTCGCAAGCGAGTGGAGAGACGTACGAGACGTATTTGAGCGACAAACCACAGAGCATGGGTGCTGAGGAGGGTGGTGACTGTGGGCGGGAGATAGGCAGCGCGCCAAGTGGGTCTGGATGGTTAGGTGAGGCCATTTGTGCGTGCGGGTGCCTGTGAAAGAGTTCGAAGTTGTCTGTAGGTGAGGGCGGCCTGTAGGTCGAAACCCTGGGCAGTTTGCGTGAGTCCGGCATATCAAGAGCGGTGGGATGGGAATACCTCAAGGGGCGAACGGAAGCCAGAATTGCAAGCGTGGGAGGGCGGGGACTGAACGTCCTTCGCACCAGTCAAAGCGTCGCGCCAAACGGAAGAGGGCAAGGCCGGCTGCCGCTTCGCAGCCGATGGGCGCCGCTTGACCCCTTCTGGCCCTGAACATCTTTTTCACTGAAACAAGGGCGCAGTAACTATATTATCTGAGTTAGAGTGGGGGCGACCTGTCTAAGTCAGAGTTGACAAATTACACACACGAGTCTATTGCGCATGAACCTAGAGATTCGCGATCCGCCACCGGCGGGCCGCGGAGTGCGGCTCTTCCACTTCTCCCCTCTCGTCATGTCGGCCACGAACCAGACCGAACTACTCATCCGCACCTGTGCAGCCATTGCATCCGAGCTCGTCGCTGCACACGAGAGCAACAAGTCTGTCAACCTCAATGTCCTGCGATCCCAGCAAGCAAAGCGCTTCGGATTCGGTGGCGTCCCACGTCTCGTCGATATTATTGCCGCCGTCCCAGATGAACACAAAAAGGCTCTGCTGCCAAAGCTGCGCGCACGACCCATCCGTACGGCCAGTGGTGTGCGTTTGCTGTTTATCTGTTTGCGACTGTGCACGATCTCACAGCACCTGCTGTACAGATCGCCGTAGTTGCGGTCATGTGCAAGCCGCACCGCTGTCCACACATCGCCATGACCGGCAATATCTGCGTTTACTGTCCCGGTGGACCGGATTCGGACTTTGATTACAGCACGCAGAGTTACACAGGCTACGAGCCAACTAGTATGCGTGCGATTCGAGCGCGGTATGACCCATATGAGCAGACCCGCGGCCGCGTCGAACAGCTCAAGTCACTCGGTCACTCGGTCGACAAAGTCGAGTTCATTGTCATGGGTGGGACCTTCATGTCTATGCCAGAGGACTACCGCAACAAGTTTATCGCACAACTGCACAATGCACTCAGTGGCCACACAACTACGGACGTCGACGAAGCCGTCCGTTTCTCCGAGCAGAGCAAGAGC